>WNFZ01003484.1_pt1 | contig 29037 bp, 28 predicted proteins | sample 5400081 | NCBI WGS metagenome assembly WNFZ01 (sample SAMN13153365, study PRJNA577476) | soil metagenome | isolation source: 80 cm soil or saprolite under grassland replicate 1 | place: USA:California | collected 2016-06-15 | reverse complement strand
CCATCGCCGTGCGCAGCACGGTGTCGATCGCCTCGGGCACCTCCGGATTGCGCTCGCTCGCGCTCGGCGGGTCCTCCTCCAGATGGGCCCAGGCCACTGCCAGTTGGGAGTCGCGTCGGTAGGGGGTCGTACCAGTCAAACACTCGAAGAGCACGCAGCCGAGGGAGTACACGTCGGCGCGCCCGTCGACCGTCCTGCCTTCGATCTGCTCGGGCGCGAGGTAGGCAGGCGTCCCTATCGAGCGACCCTCACCGATCTGGGCGCCTTGCTCCTCGAGCCGCAGCGTCAGCCCGAAGTCGGCGAGATACACATGTTCGCTCTCGTCGAGAAGCACGTTGGAGGGCTTGACGTCCCGATGGACGAGCGCCTTGGCATGGGCCGCATCCAAGGCGCTGGCCACCTGGCCACAGATCGCCAATGCACGCGATGGCTCAAGGGCGCCCTCCGCGCGCAGGAGCTGCCGCAGATCCGTCCCAGCGACGAGGCGCATCGCAAGGTAGAGGCGACCGTCGACCTCCCCTGCGTCATGAATCGGTACGACGTTTGGATGCTCAAGCGACATCGCGAGCTCGGTCTCCCGGGCGAAGCGCTCGCGGAAGCGCTCATCGAGCGCGAGCTCCGGCGTGACAAGCTTGAGCGCCACGGTTCGTTTCAGCCGGAGGTCGTACGCGCGATAAACGATGCCCATGCCGCCACGGCCGATCAGCTCCTCGATCCGGTAGCCGAGGAAATCGGATCCAAGCTCAAGCTGGGTCCGGCTACTCATTCTCCGACCTCGGTGTCAACGATACGACCGCTCCCCAGCACGTGCCAGACTTTCGTGGTGTCTCGGGCTGGGGAGCATCTGCGCCAGCGCTGAGGCGATGCTGAGCGTCGGCTGAGGAGCAGGTATTGTGTCGTCGCGGGAGGAACGAGTGGAGTTCCGAATCCTTGGGCCCCTCGAGGTGGTCCAGGGCGGTCGGCTACTCGCACTCGGTGGGCCCCGGCAGCGGGCGCTGCTCGCGGTCCTGCTGACGAAGGCGAACGAGGTCGTGTCCGTCGACGCGCTCATCGACGCGCTCTGGGGGGCTCGCCCGCCAAGCGCGGCGGCCAACGCGCTCCAATACCACGTTTCGCAGCTTCGCAGCAAGCTGCTTGAGAGCAGCGAAACCATCATCACGCGCGAACCGGGGTACTTGATCCGGGTTGAACCGGACGAGCTCGATTTGCTCCGCTTCGAGCGGCTGGTCGCCGAGGCAGAAGAGGCGTCTCCTGACAGGGCGATGCGGCTCCTACGGGATGCTCTTGCCCTTTGGCGCGGGCCGCCGCTGGCGGACCTCACCGGCGAGTCGTTCGCCGAGCCGGAGATCCGCCGCTTGGAAGAGGTCCGTCTCGCGGCGCTCGAGCAGCGCCTGGAAGCCGACCTCGCGCTCGGGCATCACGCCCGGCTCGTCGCCGAGCTCGAGGGGCTCGTTCGCCAGCACCCGTTTCGCGAACGCCTCCGAGCTGCCCTCATGCGGGCGCTGTACGGTGCCGGGCGGCAGGCCAAGGCACTCACCGTCTACCGGGAGACCCGGCAGACATTCGTCGACGAGCTCGGGATCGAGCCGAGCCCGGTGCTCCAAGAGCTCGAAAAGGCGATCCTCCGCCACGATCCCGCACTCACCCCAATAGCCGGGGCCGTGCCGCCGGAGCGCGCAATCCTGGTCCTGGCAGGCGATGAGCGCCGGCTTGACGAGCTGCTCACCGTTGCAGAGCCGCTCGCACGCAGACCGACACGCGAGCTCATCGTCGCTCGCCTTTTGAGGAGCCACGGCGACCTGCAAGCCGCGACCGCCGCGCTGGCCGAGCGCCGCGCAATGTTGGTCCGTCGAGGAGTCTCGTGCCGCGTGGCCGCCTACACCACGCTCGAGCCCGGATCGGATGCAGCACTGCTCGCGACGGAGCAGGACGTCGATCTCATCCTCGTCGATGCCTCACCGCAGCTCCTCGAGAGCGGCCAACCCGACGAGCAACTCAGCGTCATCCTCGAACGTGCTCCCTGCGACGTCGGGGTCCTCAAGAGCAGCCACACAGCCCCCGCCGAGGGCCCCGTCGTGACTCCGTTCGGCGGCGTCGAACACGACTGGTCCGCGATCGAACTCGCTGCATGGCTCGCCGCCTCTCTCGGAACGACCCTCAGCCTTCTCGGAACCAAAGCCGATCCCGCCCTCGGACGCCGCGACGCAAGCAGGCTGCTGGCCCGAGCTTCCTTACTCGTGCAGCAAGTGATCGGGATCGTCACCGAGCCGGTCCTCATTCCCGTCGGCGAGCGAGGCGTTGTAGAAGCGGCGCGCGGCGCGCGAGCGCTCGTGCTCGGACTCTCCGACCGCTGGCGAAGTGAAGGTATCGGGCCAACGCGCCTCGCCGTCGCCAGGGATGCCGACGTGCCGATCCTCTTCGTGCGACGCGGCCTCCGGCCGAGCGGGATTGCGCCGCCAGAGACGCTAACCCGATTCACATGGACGCTCGGATCGCAGCACGTCGCGCACGCCTCCTGAACGCAGCGCGTCGCAAGAACTGGCGGCGCGGGCACCCGTCGGGAAACAGCTGTCCCTGAGGCGTCCAGCGGGGCGTGATCCTCGCTGCGCCGGGCCGTCCTCAGCGGAAACTCAGTCCCGCCTCAGCGGCCGCCATCACGCTGCCTCGCGGACATGGTCGTCCAGACTCGAACCCGAGGAGGGATTATGAGACCCACACGAGTCTTACGTGCGAGGGTCGCACGCACCCCGTCATCGTTCTCGCGCTGGCTGACACGGGGCCTAGTGGTCGTGTTGGCGCTGGCCGCCGTCGCCGCGACGGCTCAGGCGACCCCGAGACGGTCCACGACAACCGCGCTTGCGGCGCTGCCGTCGGGGAACACGGTTGCACAGTGGAACCAGATCACCGAAGACACGGTCGTGGGCGTAGGCATGCTCGCGGACGAGGGCTTCATTTACATGGCCTATCCCTCGGCCGCTGTCTACGACGCCGTGGTCGCGATCGAGGGCGGCTTCGAGCCCTACGGTCCCGCGATCGACGCACCCGCAGGGGCCTCGGTCGACGCGGCGGTCGTCGAGGCCGCCTACCGGACCCTTTGGGCCTACTTCGCGCCCGAATCGTGCAACCCAGCGTCGGCGGCGTACGCGTTCTGCCTGGGAGTGCGCCCGCGCCTCGACGCCTTCTATGCGGAGGCCCTCTCCGCGATCCCGCCGGGGCAGGCCAAGGCGGACGGACAGGCAGTCGGGCTACAGGCTGCGAGCGACATCATCGCCCTCCGCAGCGGCGAGGGACGGATGACCCCGTTCGGCGTGACGTCCCCGTTCCCGACGCTGCCGCCGGGTCCGGGCGTCTGGCGCTTGACGCCTCCGTTCGCCGCCCCGAGGACGCCGTGGGTTGGAAACGTGCGGCGATTCATTCTGCAGAGCGTGGACCAGTTCCTGCCCGACCCCCCGCCCCCGCTTCAGAGCGAAGAGTGGGTCGAGGCGTTCAACCAGATCAAGGCCTACGGCGCTTCGCACGACAGCGCGCGGACGGACGAGCAGACCCGGATCGCGCAGTTCTGGTCCGCGAGCGTGATCCGTCAGTACAACCGAGTCGGGCGTGACCTCACCAGCGCGGCCGCCGACCTGCTCGAGCCAGCGCGGCTCCTGGCAATGGTCAACCTCGTCGGCGCCGATGCCCTGATGTCCGGCTTGCATGGCAAGTACCACTACCTGCTCTGGCGGCCGGTCACGGCGATCGACCCCACCGCCGTCACCGCGGACGGCTTCGGCCCCGTCCCCGGCTTCGACGACGGAAACCCGGAGACGGCCGAGCAGGTGGGCTGGCGGCCTCTCTTGACCACGCCGAACCACCCCGAATACCCCGCCGCGCACGGCGTCATCACGTCGGCGATGGCCGAGGTGTTCAGCGGCTTCCGCGGCACCAACCAGATCGACCTCGACATCTACGGCTTCGACCCCGCTGGGCCGGGCGGGAACCTGAACGCGGTGCGGCACTTCGACAGGGCCAACGAGCTCCGCCAGGAGATCATCGACGCCCGACTCTGGGGAGGACTGCACTACCACTTCTCCAGCGTCGCCGGGGTTGTCCTCGGCCGCGACGTCGCGAACTACGACCTCCGGCACGCCTTCCGAGCCGTCGGTTAGCAGGCGCCAATGACTCCGGGAGCGCCACGGGCGCTCCCGGAGTCAGCCGCCGCGATGGACTGCGTCCCCGGCATGTGACCGGACGGCCACGCACCGTGAAGCTCCTGGTGCGTGCACGAGGGCCCGCACTGGCACCCGCCCTCAGGTCCGAAGGTCGGGTCCGGGCAGCAAACGGGCAGCAAACCTCGGAAAACCGCTTCGCTCAACCATGCGGAGTCGGACCGCGGAACGCGCGAAAGGCCGCATGAATAGAGCGATTGCGCGTCTATCGTCGTCAATCGTCGCGACCCGTGAACCAGCCTGTCACGCCGGAGGTCGCGGGTTCGAGTCCCGTCGCTCCCGTCTCTCGAATAACCTGCAAACGCGGTGGTTTGCGTGGCCCTCTCGATGGCCGCTGCCCGCCTCGGACGCATGAAAAACGCATGAACGGTCAGCGGTCAGCCGTTCTCGGCCTGCGCCTGCGCCCGGCGAGCGTCCAGACGAGCCCTGATCGCGGCCTCCGAATCGCGCGCGAGGTGCCCGTAGTGCTTGTCGATCGTCTTGACCGAGGCACCCATCAGCCGAGCGAGCTCGAAGATCGAGATTTCGGCGGCAAGCGCCTCGGTTGCGAAGGTGTGCCGCAGGTGGTACGGCCCGCGCTTGTCGATCCCGGCCGCCTCGAGCGCCGGGTACCACTCGCGGTTGCGCCAGGTGTCAAGGCCAATGTAGCCGCCGCGTGCGGCGGGGAACAGGAGCGGCGTGTCGAGCCGCGGCGGTATCCGGTCGAGCGCGTCGAGAGCACGCGTCGTCAGCGGCACACGTCGCCTCGACCCCGCGGTCTTCGGGTAGGGCGTGAGGACGTCGTCGGCGTAGCGTCGCTGGACCGCGACCGCGGCGTCTGTGCGGTCGACGTCGCGCCGTTCAAGCGCGACCCACTCGTTCGTGCGAAGGCCCGTCTCCGCAGCGAAGACGACGAGCGGCCCGTGTAGCGCGCCGAGCTCGTCGTCGAGCGCGTCGATCTGCTCGACCGTGAACGGCAGGAGCTCCTCCGCGCGCGGCTCCGGGTTCTTGCCTGCCTCGACGGCCGGGTTGCGGGCGATGTAGCGCCAGCGGATCGCGGCGCCGAGGACCTGCCGAAGCGCGAGCGTCAACCGGTAGCGCGATCCCTGAGGCAGCGAAGCTCGCCACGCGGCGATGTCGTCAGCGGCACCCTCAAGCTCGCGGAGCGTCCAGGCGCCGTAGACCACCCTCGATGCGGCCAGCCGCTCCTCGATCGTGGCCTTCGTGCGCTTGGAGACGGTCGCCCCGTGGCGGGCGAGGAACAGGTCGCAGAACGCGTCGAAGCTGACCTCGTTCGACGGAGCGCCTCGGCGTAGGCGAGGAGCGATGTCCTCACGGCGCCTCGACGCGCTGGTCGCGACCGTCCGCGGAAGGTCCGCGTTCGGTGACGTCGCGCTCGCAAGAGGCGAGGCGGTCGTCGGCGAAGCCACTCGGTTGCTTGAGAGCGGCGGCGAGGCACGTGCATCGGGAGCGCCTCGACCTGGGCATTCCGCGTCAGCGGGTGGATGAACTGGTAGGTCGCGAGGGTGATCACGGCGAGCTCGAAGGTCATCTGCACCTCGTAGTAGAGGTGCTCGCTCAGCAGCGAGAGGTCCTCGGCGGTCGGGGTTTTCGATTCGCCCTGGCCCACGCTCTCAGCCTTGCCGCCTTGCCGGACGGAGCTCGTTGGCGACAGCGGCGAGTGCAGGCACCCCGCGATGTTGTCCTCGCCCGACGACGCTGGTGATGCTGGCTCCGACCACCAACCGAAGGAGAAGCGATGACCACCAAGGCGGCAATCGCGGAGGTACTCAAGGGCAAGCGAAACGGGATGCGCGTCCCCGAGATCATCGAGGCCGGCGTGCCGCTGTCGAACCTCAAGGGCCGCGCTCCGGGGCAGACGTTCTACTCCGTCCTGTACGCGGAGGCGAAGAAAGCCTGACGGCCTCGTGACCCAGGTCTCACGCGGCACGTTCAAGCTCAACCCGAGGCGCAAGAAGGCGACGGTGTGAGGAGCGGCAAGCTCTGTCCGAACGGCCACCGGATGCGCGTCGAGCTCAGCGGCAGGGCCGTGGGCTCGCCCGCTCAGACCGTGACGTTGTGGGTCTGCGAAACGTGCGGCTACGCCGAGCATGAGGTTCGCCGGGCGTAGGGCATATCGCGGAACCTCGTGATCGACAGAGCCCCGCTTCGGCGGGGCTCTCTGTTGGTCAAGGCTCAGCGCTCAGCGTGCGCGCCGCCGCCAGCGCTGGTCCGTGGCCTGCTCCTCGAGCTCCTCGAAGTCGAGGCCGAGCTCGGCCGCGAGCGAGGGCACGTGCTCCCGGTTCGGCACCAACCGGCCCGCCCTCCCAACGCTCGACCGTCCACTTCGGTCACCCGCTACCACCTCGGCGAGTTGACGCTGGGCGAGGCCCCCGACTACTCCGCCGAATGGCAGACGGCCTCAACGTTGTGCCCGTCGAGGTCGATCACGTATCCGCCGTAGTAGTTCGGGTGGTAGCGCGGCCGGAGTCCTGGCGCGCCGTTGTCTAGGCCTCCGGCGTCGAGCGCGGCCGCGTGGAAGGCGTCCACTGTCGCCCGGTCGGGTGCGGCAAAGGCCACGTGGAGCGGCGCCGTCGGCTCACCCTGCCTGATGAAGAAGTCGACGCGGCCGGGCGGTCCCCAGCCGACCCCTCCTTCAAGCTCGACTTCCTCGACGCCGAACGGCGCGAGCGCCTGCCGGTAGAAGCGCTTGCTTGCCTGGAAGTCCCGGACCGGGAGTGTGACGTGATCGATGAAGACCTGGGCTTTTGACATCTCAGTCACTCGTCGCCGGCGGGCGACGGCGGGCCGCCTGCGCTCTTCCCACGGCCGAGGCTACTGTTTCTCGGCCTCGCTGGTAGTAGACCGCGAGCGTCGCGTGACCAGCCCCTTCGCGTACGGGTTCTTGACCTGCGAGGGCTTCTCGGCGAGCAGCTCCTCGGCCTGCTTCGCGTGATCGGCTGCGAGTTCTGCGTTCGTCATCTCACTCACCTCCCTTCGGCTTCTTCTGGCGGATCGGGTCCGGGCCGCTGCCCTTGACCTTGAACACGCCGCGCAGGTCATCCCGCCGCTTGCCGTAGCGGTTGTACTCGCCCTCGCCGGTGAAGCGGTTCGGAACGTGCGCACATCGCCCGCCTCCAGGGCGATCGCGCCGAGCCTGTGGGACGGCGGGGCTCCTCGCTGCGGCAGCGGCCCGGCTGTGCTTCCAGGGCCTGTCCACATGCCGCCCTCGCGCACGCTGATCTCAGTTACTTCGACCTGCTCAAGAAACCCTCCCCGAGCTCCGGTGTTCGAGACGAAGAAGGCGAGCCAGACCTCGTGCGTGTTGGGCTGCGGCTCGAACCCTCCGATGACCAGCTCGTCGGGCGTGCGGAGGTGGTCCAGCTCGATCTGCGCGGGCGCGAGGTGTGTCCAGTACACCGAAGCGCACGCCACCACCAGCGCGGCGAGCGAGATTAGGAGTGCGGCAGCAGTCAGCACCGCACCGGCCCTAGCTCTGAACGATGAGCATGGTCAGGCCGACGAGGACGAAGGTGAGTAGGACGATCACCCAGGTGGCGAACGTCAGTCGCTTCTGCGCCTTGCTCGCTTCGACGTTGAAGGTGTGCAGCGCCTCGATCAGCCGACGGCTGAGCTCGATTCCGGCCTTCTTGTGCGCCTCGGCGACGTTGTCCATCGCCTCGTCCGCGACCTTGTTCAGCGGCATGCGCCGGAAGCGCTCGCCCTCAGAGGCCGGTGGCTCCACCGCGCGAGCTTAGTGACCCGACGCGCGACCCGACACGGAACCCGACACGGCGGCGACTTCCGCGGGCCGCGAGCGCAGGTCCCGTGCCAACGCCCGTGCCAACGGACCTCCCTCGCACCCACGGCGTTGTTCGAGGGTCATGCGTCGAGACGGAGGACGACCTCCTCCGTCTCCTCGTCGCGCCCGTGTGCGAACGCACAACCATCTCCCACGCGCGTGAAGCCGCATTTCTCGAGCACGCGGATGGAGGCGGCGTTGTCGCTTGCCGCGCGGGCGTAGAGCGGACGGGCCATCTCGATCCTCGTCAGGAACTCCTGCAGCGCGCGAGTGGCGATCCCTTGGCCCCAATCTTCCCGGCCGATCCAGTACGTCACCTCGCGTTGACCGTCGAGGTCGAAGCTCGCGATGTGACCCACCACTCGGCCCTCAGTCTCGACGACCCTGTTCGTCGTGTCGCGATTGCGTCGCAGCCTAGCCCAGCGTTCATCGAAGGCGCCACGGTCGTCGGGGTCCGCGGACGTGAAGGCCGCCATCCGGATCGCCTCGCGATCCGTCGAGTGCTCGAACAGCACGTCCAGATCCCGATCTTCGATCTCGCGAAGGACAAGGTGCGGCGACCCGTTCCCCACGACCGACGACGGTAACACGCTTCCTGAGATCTTGGGGCACGGGCCGGCGGCGCGGGGGTTGCGCGGCTTGTAAACCCGTCTCGCAGTGGCTCGCGACGGCCGAGGCGAACGCATGAAAAACGCAAGAACGTTCCGGTGAGCGGCCGTTCGCCGACCGCGTAGTGATGCGCCCGGCGGCCGCGCGATCCCCGTAGCCGTGCCGGGTTCGTCGTCCTGCGGCTCCGCCCGTCGTCGCCCGGCGTATCACCCTGCGCGGCCTGTCACGCCGGAGGTCGCGGGTTCGAGTCCCGTCGCTCCCGCTCGGGCTTTTCCCTGCAAACCGGCCTGTTGTGTTGTCTGGCTGACGCCTGTGCGAGGTCGCTGTGGCCCATTCGTGGCCCACAGCTTCTTGAAGAAAATACCTGCAAATTGGCAGTTTTCGGGAATCAAGTCGTGACCGGTCGCACGAACAAACCCGGTCATACAGGGACGGCTTCCAAACGAGACCGTGCGATTGCGGATCAATAGATGTGTGAGGCAGCGCACCGAGATCACCAGACGCGTGAACTGCTACGTCGCATGCCTCAATCACTCGAGAATCGGTTCCAACCTATCTGGTGGACCCGCCGCGCTCCGCCACGTCGATCAACTCCCCGTTGGCGTGAGCTCTTCCTTTTCCCGCAGGAGCTCCAGATCGTCCTCCGCGTGGCCCGCGCAGAAACGATCGGGGCCCGAGGGCCCCGATCGCTTGAGGGTAGATTCTGCTACTCGCCCAACCCGAGGTCGACGAGCGTCTGGATCAGCGCCGCCACGCCGCCGCCGATGGCGACGTCGTCGTTACCGTCGAGCCCGTTGATCGCGAGCAAGTCGTTCGCGGCCTCCGAGTGGCTGATCCCGACGGCAGTGGCGAGGCCTGTCACATCGACGACGCCGCCGTTCGCGGCCACCGCGATGTTGTCGGGGCCGTTCGTGCCGTTGACGGTGATCGTGTCGGCTGCGCCGTCACCAGCAACGCCGCCGAGCACGCCCGCCAGGTCGATGTCGGCCTTGGTCACGGCGGTCCCGGATAGGTCATTGAAGACGGCCGTGTCGGCGCCGCCGAGCGCGGTGAGGTCGACCCGCTCGGTGGTGCCCACGTCCATGACGATGTTCCCCACGTTGCGTGTGAAGCGGAGCCGTCCGGCGACGGCCGAGGCCTCGAACGCCTCGTTGCCGCCGGCGCCGTTGAACTCCATCGTGTCGTTACCCGCCTGACCCTCGACGAGGTCGTTGGCGTCGCCCGGGTTCCAGACGAGGGTGTCGTTCCCCTCGCCGCCGAACATCGAGTCGTTCTGCTCCTGGCCGACGATCCGGTCGTTGCCGTCCCCGCCGGTCAGAACGTCGGCCTCAGTCCCGCCGTTGATCACGAGTTGGATCAGTGCAGCGAGGCCCGGCCCGGCTGTGATCGTGTCGGCTCCGCCGAGGCCGTTGACGGTCAACTTGTCGTTTGCGGCCTCCGAATGGGCGATCTGGACGGTCACCGGAGCCCCGTTGACTTCCACGACGTTGTCGATTGCGGTGATCTGGATGTCATCGGGGTTGTTCGTCCCGTTGACCGTGACCGAGTCGGCCGCGCCGTCTCCCCCGCCGCCGCCGATCGCGGCGTCGAGGTCGAAGGCGACGATCTTGAGGCCGGTCCCTGTGGTGTCGTTCACGACCGCGTCGTCGTTACCGCCGAGCGCCTGCACGTCGATGAACTCGGTGTCGTTCAAGTCCATCGTGATGTTGGCGACGTCGCGGAGGAACCGCACACGCCCGCCGTTCGCCGAGACGTCGAAGTTCTCGGCCGCGCCGGCGCCGTTGAAGCGGAGCGTGTCGGCGCCGTCTTGCCCCTCGACGACGTCGCTGCCGTCGCCCGGGTCCCAGATGAACGTGTCGTTGCCGGCTCCGAGGAGTCCGGTGTCCGCGCCGCCGTTTCCGTCGATCACGTCGTCGCCGTCGCTGCCGAGCAGCACCTCGGCGCCGTCGCCGCCGTTGATCGTGTCGTTCCCGGCGCCGCCGTCGATCCCGAGCTTGATCAGGGCTGCGAGCCCGACCGAGCCGGAGATCGTGTCGTTGCCTCCGAGCCCGTTGACGTTCAGGAGGTCGTTCGCAGCCTCCGAGTGCTCGATCTTCACGGCCGCGGCCAGCCCGGTCACGTCGACCGCACCCGCGTTGGGCGCGATCGCGATCGTGTCATTGCCGACCGTGCCGTTGATCGTGGTCGTGTCGACTGCGCCGTCGGTGGCGAGGTCGAGCACGACGTCCTTGACGTCGGTCGCGGACAGGTCGTTCACGATCGTGTTGTCGATGCCGCCGAGGGCCCGGAGATCGACTCGCTCGGTGTCGTCGACGTCCATCGTGATGTTCGCGACGTTGCGGAAGAGCTTGAGGCGGTTGCCGTTGGCGGAGAGGTCGAAGTTCTCCGCAGCAGCTGCGCCGTTGAAGACCAGCGTGTCGGTGCCGGCCTCGCCTTCCACCTTGTCGCTTCCGTCGCCGGGATCCCACGTGAACGAGTCGTCGCCGGTGCCGAGGAGACCAACGTCGTCTCCGCGGTTGCCGTCGACGGCGTCGTTTCCGCTCCCGCCGCGCAGTGTGTCGTTGCCGTCGCCGCCGTTGATCGCGTCGCTGCCGGCACCGCCGTCCAGCGTCAGCTGTGTGAGCCCGGCGAGCCCGACCCCGGCGTTGAGCGTGTCGTTGCCGGCGAGGGACTCGACGGCCAGCGCTTCCGAGTTCACGACGTCGATCGGAATGCCGGCAGGACCGCCTGAGACGGCGATGTGAGGGGCGACCGCCGAAGCTGCGACGCCGATCGTGTCGTTTCCGGTCGTGCCTTGGACGACCACGAGGTCGCTGCCGGCGCCGGGATCGAGGTTCAGCTTGTCGTTCGCGGCCTGCGCACCGATGACGTTGACCGCCGCCCCGATGCCGCCGATCGAGATGCCGCCGCCGACCCGTAGCTCGTTTGCAGCCGCCGAGCCCTTGATGTCGACGACGTCTGCAGCCCCGTCGTTCGCCAGGTCGGCGTTGAGCTGGGCCAGCCCGGCACCCGTGAGGTCGTTGACGACGACGTTGTCCGCGCCGCCGGCTGCCCGAAGGTCGAACCGCTCGACGCCCGCGATGTTCATCGTGCCCGCGCCGACGAACCTCAGCCGCTTTCCGCTGGCCGAGAACGCGAACTTCTCCGCGGCCTTCGAGCCGTTGAAGACGACCACGTCACTGCCGGCGCCGCCTTCGATCAGGTCGTTGCCCCGTTTGCCGTCGATCGTGTCGTTGCCGATGCCGCCGAACAGCCGCTCGGCTGCGGAGCCGCTGCGCAGCACGTCGTTGCCGGTGTCACCGAAGAGGCTCGTCGCCTCGCTGCCCGTGAACACGCCGTACCTCTCGTTGATCGAGAGCGTGTCGGCGCCGGATGCGCCGTGAACGACGATCCGGTTGAAGGCCGAGCGCTTGAAGGTGAACTCGGCGGAGCCGTTGCCGCCGACGTCGACCTGGAGTCGGAACCTGTTGCCCGGCTTCAGCCGGAGCGTGATCTTGTCGCTCTTTGCCGTCCCGAGGACGTTGAGCTGGCCGCGGCGGATACTCGCCTTGACCTTCGGCTTCGTCTTCGTGGGCTCCTTCGTCGCCGGCTTCTCGGGCGGCGGATTGGCCTTCGGTGCGCCGTAGGCCGAGGACGACGAGAATACGAGGGCAGCGAAGAACACTGCGAGCGCCGCCGCGAGGACGATCGCTCCGCGTCGGCCATCGCCGCCGCGCCTCCTGCTGATGATGGATTCGAATGCGGTTAGCACTTACTCCTCCTTGATCGTGATGCCGGATTGGCTTCTCTTGCGATCGTGGAGGCGGCGGACCCGCGTTCGCACCGTGGCGACCCCCCTGTCTTTGCGGCTCTCGCGCGGGGGAAGCGCTCGCACTCAAAAGGAGACCACGGATGACGACGCTCATTCGACTCCAAGAGTCGATGCACCGTACGGCCCAGTGGCAGTGGGGCGGGGCTTCGTCCGGCCTGGCCCGGAGTGTTAGGCGACAGCTTCGCCTGCGAGCTCGGCTGAGACGCTCGCAGCGGTTTGAGTCGCTGTGCAGCTCATCCACTCGGTAGCGATCTGCGGCGCCCCCCGAATCAGATCGGGTGGTGAGCGAGATGGGCCGCCCGCGCGCTTCGCTAATGGCCGGGCGTCCGGAGTTGAGCCGGGCCGACCCGCACGGCACGTATTCGAGGATCCGGCCGACGTCGCGGAACCCAACCGCCGCGTAGACCCGCTCGGCCATCGCGCTGGACTGCAGGCTTGCGGTCGAGCAGCCACGTTCGACGGCGTCGTGGACGAGACGTGCGGTGAGCGCGGTGCCGAGCCCTCGCCGCCGCGCCGCCTCGAGTGTGGACACGTTGAACACACCGCTGTCGCCGTCGTGGTCGAAGGCCATCGCGGTCGCGACGTTCTCGCCGGCGAGCCGCGCTACGAGGAGGTGAAGCGCGCTTGGGTCGGCGCCGGCGAGCAGGCCGGCGGGTACGCCGAGGATCCGCAAGTGCCCGCCCCAGTTCGGCGGCCCGAGCTCGACCTCGGGGAGCGAAGGCGAGATTCGCCGAGCGACATGCCCATCGCCCGGGTGTACTCCTCGACGGTGTATCCGCGGCTGCCCAGCTCGGCGCGCATTCCCTCATCGCTCTCGTGAACCCAGGCGGCATAGCGCTCGACCCCGGCGGAACCATACGTCGCCTCCATCGCGTCGACGGCCGCGGCTCGCTCGGCTGGACCAAGATCGCGGTCGAGCAACGCGTTGTTGTAGACCAAGCGCTCAGGAGCGCTCGGGAACACCGCTGCCGAGACGCCGTTCAGCCTCTCGAGTGCGGCGCCTGCGGAACCACGGGCGAATTTCTCCCACGAGGCCAGGAGGGTGGCGATTCCGCGAACGTACAGGCCGTCGTCGGTGATTAGGGTCATGAGTCCGCGGACTTCAAGGGCTACGCGGCGCTGCGCGCTTCGCCAATTCCGCGACGGCAGCTCGCAGCTCACGGATGATTCTCCGGTCGTTCACCTCGCCGGCCGCATCGCGGTCGCTGCGTGCCACGGGGATGGAGTAGCTGGCGCCGTGCGCGCCGTGCGCTCTCAACACGAGATCCAGTGCCTCTCGGACATGCGCGCCGCGGCCCGGCGGGGCAACGTCGAGGCAGGTGATCGGTTTGCGGTAGAGGGAACCGCTCCCGACAGTCCAATCCAGCGCGTTCTTGAATGAGCCGGGGACCCCGAACGTCTGCGCGACCACGGTCGATTCCACGTTGGTAACGGAAGCCGCGGCGAAGCGGATGCCATGCTCCGCCCCGTTCGTCCGCGGCCCAAACCCACACTGACGATGGCCAGGGCTGCTCGGTTCCTGAGGGTGAACAGGTAGCCGAATGGATCCATTCCTGGTGCCATCCATACCCGGCGTGGGCCACGGCTCGGCGCCCGCCGCTCAGCCGGCACGGTAGCGCGCGAGCGCCTGGCTCTCGCCGACCGACCCTGCCGCGAGGATCCGCCCGTCCCGTTGCGCGGCCAGCCCGCCCACCCAGTCGGCGCCCGTGCTGAAGTCGCTCACCACGAGACCGCCACGGCCGAACGAGGGGTCGAGAGCACCTCCGCGGCCGTACCGAGCGAGCACCCAGGCGGATGTGTCGAGGCGATCGTCGTCGAACACCCGCCCGGCGACGACGAGGCGGCCGCCCGGCTGCTGGACGACCGCACCCGCATAGCCACCGTGCGGCCCGGGTCTCGTCAGCCTCTTTCCGGCCCCGCCGAAGGTGCGATCGAGGTGGCCGTTCGCCCGCAGCCGCGCGACGGCGATCCGCGGCACCGCGCCGCGCTTCCCCGAGCCGCCGGCAAGGACGATGCGCCCGTCGCGCCGGAGCGCCAGCCCTTGGACGCCGTCCGAGAGCCGGTGGCCCACGTTGCCCGTGCCGTTGCCGGCGACCAGGATCTTCCCGTTCGGCTGGAGGGCGACGGCGGCGGCGTCGGCGTCGCCGAAGCCGAAGTCGACGGAGGCGAGCCCGTCGCGCGAGAAGCTCCTGTCGAGCCTGCCGTCGCGAAGGTAGCGCGCGACGGCGAACAGCTCGTCGTTCTGCGCGTCGTCGCCGCGGAAGCGCATGCCGACGGCGACGATCTTGCCGTCCGGCTGCACAGCCACGTCGTAGGCCCGGCTCGCCTCGTATCTCGCGAACATCGTGCGTACCACGCCGTGAGCGCCGAAGCTCCGGTCGAGGCTCCCGTCCGGCAGGAAGCGGACGAGGGCGAAGCAGACGGCGAGCGGGCAGTCCGCCTCCCCCGCCACGACGATCCTGCCGTCCCGCTGGACCGCGACGGCGTGGGCGAACTCGGCCTCGCCGAGGCCGATTTCGGCGAGGCCTCCTCCCGCGAAGGTCCGATCGAGCGATCCGTCGGCCGTGTAGCGAAGGACGCCGAAGTACCAGTGCGACGCACCGTCCAGGATCGTGCCGGTGACGAGGATCTTGCCGTCGGGCTGGAGTGCGACGTCCTCGCCGCCACGCGGCAGGTAGGTGTTCGTCGGCGACCGGACCTCGAGCGTGCGTACCCAGCCGTCGCCCGAGAAGCTCGGGTCGAGCTCGCCGCCTGCGGCCAGCGCGACGGCGGCCCAGCCCGCCGCAGCGATCGAGACCGCGGCGGTGCGCAGAGCACGTCTGGCACTGGTCATGCGGCGAAGCGGCTTTACCCGGCGTGCGCGGCTCCGAAACGGCGTCACGCGTCTCCGAAAGCGTGGGGCGGGGCGCTGAAGAGCTCCTGCGCAGAACCGGCTACATCCATAGCTGACCGCGCCGCGCAGCGCTGCCTTCCTTCGCACATTCGCGTGGTTCGCGCGGCATAGACATCGGGTACACATCACCCCATGCGGTGCGTCCTCGCCGCCGCTCTCGCCGTCGCGCTCCTGCAAGCGACCGGGAAGGGCATTCCCTGGCACACGGCGCGTCCGTCTGACTCGGTGGCGAAGCGAGGCGCACTCTCCGAGACCTGGGATCTGCGCGCGGTCTCCCCCAACGGCCGACGCGCGATCGTCGTGCGCTTCTGGACGAAGGACAACCCCTACTACATCGAATGGCTCTGGTATCAGCGTGGGCGCAGCGCCACTGGCTACGCGGCCCGGGTCGAGCTGGCTCCGCACGCCGGGGCCGGCGTGAGCATGAAGGAGCCGTTCGGGCACGGCTCGATCCGGCGCGTCGGTCAGCGCTGGCTGCTTGATGCCTACGGATCGCTGACCTGGAGGTTGCGCGCGCACCTCGTCCTCCGTGCAGTCCGTCCGGGGATTACCGTTGGCCCGCTGCCCGCCTCCGCCGGCACCGCGGCCTGGTTGAGCGTCGTCGCCACCGGGCTCGTCGACGGCGTCGTCGAGACGCCGAGCGGCCGGCGGAGGCTGCGCGGCTGGTACGGGGCGCACGTGCACGAGTGGGCGACCTACCGTCACCACTGGACGCAGGCGTACGTGCGCCGCGACCTCGCCCTGCTCTGGCGAAGCCCGCGCGACATCCGCCTCGTCTGGGGGCTCGAGCCCTTCCGCAGGCCGACCCAGGCGAACAAGCCGGACGACTCGATCTGGCGCGGGATCCGCGCCCGGCTGGGCGGCGCGCGACCGTCCGTGTGCGCAGCCCACGTTCGCCGCGGAGGCCTGAAACAGGGGGCGCTCACCTACGCACAGCCGACGACGACCCTGGCCGCACGCTGCAGCGGCTCGACGCTCTCCGTCTGGCATCCGGACGGCAAGATCGGCGGCCACCCCTGGGAAACGGTCGAGACCTTCACCGGGCTCGCCACCTCGAACTTGGGCGGGGTCGGCTTTCTGGAGCAGACGATTCCCGGCACCTGAGAGGGCTGTCAGACGGCGTTTCGGACTCTCATACCGAAGGCGGCGGTGAAGGGGCGCTGGACGCACCGGCCGACAGTCCGGAATGGAGTCAGCCGCCGCCGATCCGAGTCTCTTGCGCAGGCCGGACGCCACCGTCAGCCGAGAATGACAGTGAGTGCGGGAATGTCACCGAGGAAGATGGGGGCTAGAGCCGCCGGCCGTGGTCGACGGTGCAGCCCGTAAACGGCAGCGCGTCCATTCCCCAGCCGTGCGCGAGCGCGTTCACGCGTCTCATCGATGATCTGACCGTGCGGGTGCGCATCCGCCTGAAGTGGTTCTTGATCAGGCGGTACTCGCTCCGGCCGACGAACCACCGTCTCCCGGTCGCAGTGGGACCTCTGCCGAGGAGAATCAGCGGCCCGGCTCGCACGCACCGGGCGTTGGTGTCGCCTGTGCCGATGGCGCCGAAGAGCGGCAGTGCATCCTGATACGGCCGTGGAAAGTGGAGCAGCACGAGCTTGCCGTCGACGACGCCGTAGAGGCTGACGTTGACGACTGACGCCGAGTGAGAGCGTGCGACGACGATCTGGGAGCGGTGCCGAGCCAGTTGAACGACCGCCGCAAGAAAGGGCTCGGCAAGCCACCAGTCTCGGATCCTCGAGTCCTGTGGCGGCTTGTACCACTCGGGCACGCGTGCTGCGAGCATGCGCGAGCGCGTCTTGACGACGAGCAGGAAACCGCAGCTCGCCCAACTTCTCGGGACGTACCGAACGCTGACGCGGTCGGGATAACCGTCTCCGTCGACGTCGCCGCGTAGACGGCCTCCGCTAGGACGGAGAGGCAGCTTCGCCGCCTCCGAGATCCGCGGGCACCTAGCACCGTCTGCGCGCAGCGCTGCTGCGTCCGCCGCCAAGCCGCTCCGCAAGAGAGCAGCGGCGACCACGACCACGATCAGACACACGATGGGCGCGCGCGCCGTCGTCCGGTGGTCTTGCTCACTCCTCGTCTTCTAGCACTGAACGGCGCTAGAAGGAGGGGGTGCCACCACGCGCCAGAATGACCGTGAGTGCGGGAATCTCACCCGAGAAGACGCGATCGGTCCGGGCGGAGCGGTCCGCTCAACCGGTTTGTAGGATCGCCGTGTGGATGAATCCCGCACCGCTGGGTTCTCGAAGGTGCTAGAGGGCAAGGACGCGCTGGTCATCGGCGGCGGCGGTGGTGGCATCGGGCGCGCGATCACACGCGGACTCGCCACGGCCGGCAGCGCCGTTGGCGTCGCTGATGTTGATCAGCAACGAGCAGACGAAGCAACGGCAGAAGCGGCTGCAGCCGGCGCCAAGGCTGTCAGTCTCAGGGGAGACGTGAGGTCGCGCGGCGACATCGACGGGCTCGTTAGACGGGCCGCCGACGAGCTCGGGGGACTCGACATCCTGGTGACAGTCGTGGGCGGACAGCTGGCCTTCGTTCCCGCTGCCACCATCCACGAGACAACCGACGAAGACTGGGACCTGATGTTCGACCTCAACCTCCGCTACGTCGCCCACGCGGTAAGAGCGACGCTACGCGTGTTCCTCGCGCAGGGCGTCGGCGGAACGATCGTCAGCATCGGCTCGATTACGGGAATTGCGGGTAGCCCGATGCAAGCGGCCTACGGCGCAGCCAAGGCCGGCCTCGCCAGCCTGGCCAGATCTGTCGCAGCCGAGTACAGCCGAGAGGGCATCCGCATGAACCTCGTTAGCTGCGGCGCGATCGCAACCCCCGTCGCCCACGCAGCTCAGGCAAATGCCGCGCCCGACTGGATACCCCTAGGCCGTTCGGGCTCAACCAATGAGGTTGCAGACGCAACGGTCTTCCTCGCTTCCCCGCTATCGTCGTACATCACGGGCCAGAGCCTGGTCATTGACGGGGGCGCCACAGCGGTGGGGCCATTCCCGATTCGACAAGCCGAGATTCGCACACCCTGAACGCCGGCAACTGGATCGGCTCGCAGCCCGTGACCCCTCATCTCGAGGACGACGTCTTGCTCACGCCCAACTCGATCGCGGCGGTGGTCTCGTCGATCCAGGCGAGCGTGGCGCGCACGCGCGTCAGGCCGTGGCGCAGCACGTGCTCCGGGTAGCCCGGCCGCGAATCAGCCACACGAGCTTCGATCTCCTCGTACGAGTCGAGCCGCCGCTTGAGGAACCTGCGGTACGCAGACAGGTGAGCGAGCGCAGTTCCAGGTGACGCGAAGTCGCACAGGAAGAGCTTGAGCGCGAACACAGCGCGACCGCCTACTGGGTCCTCCTCGACGTCGTCGAGCCAGGTGCGTAGAGCCTCGAGCCCTTCCGCGGTGATCTCGTACAGCGCCTTATCCGGACGTCCGAGCTGCTCGATCTCGCGCACGCGAGCGAATCCGGCGGCCGCCAGACGCCGCAGCACTTTGTAGATCTGGCTTTGAGACGGCGTCCAGAGGTAGGCCAGACCCTCCTCGGCCAGCTTCGCCAGCTCGTAGCCGGAGCGCTCTCGCTCCGCGAGCAACCCCAGCACGGCGCCTTCGGTTGTGGATACATTCTCATTCACACTATTCTCATAGAGAATATAGGAGGAATGATGCTCCGCCGACTGGCCATCATCACGCTCTTGGTCTGCACCGCGTCGACGGCGTCGGCTGGTATGGCCGACGACACGCCGCCCAAGCTGACCGACGCCTGCGGGTCCGCGTATGCCGATCTCCCGGCTCGCTCGTCTTGGGCGGAGACGAGGGACGAGGTACGGCTCTACATGGTCGACATCGGGAGCGGCACGACAACGGTCGTCCTCGCGCACGGAGGCCGCTCGGATCTCTGCGAGACGTTGGACTTCGCAACGCAGCTCGTCGCGAAGGGGTACCGAGTCGTGACGTTTGACTTCCGGGGCAATGGGCGCTCGCAGACACCATCGAGGAACAGGCTTGCCCTCGGCAGGGACCTATCGACAGCCGTCGGTCACGCTCGCCAGGCCGGCGCCCGGCACATCTTCCTGATCGGCTCCTCGATGGGCGGAGCGGCAATCGTGCAGAACACGTCGGCGCTCCGCGTCGACGGTCGAATCAGCCTCTCCGGCACGAGACTGTGGCAGGGCTACGGAATCAATTACCCGGCAGGGGTGGCTCGAATCCGCGATCCGTTCCTCTACGTCGGCACCCGCCACGACTGGCGTGCGCCGCTCAAGGAGGCGCTCCGCATCTTCCACCGGGTTGGCGCCCGCGACAAGCGGACGGCCCTCTACCCCGGCTCGAACCACGGTTGGGACATCATTGAGCGCTCGCGCTTCGCCAGGCAGGCCCGGACCCTCGTCCTCCAGTGGATCGCGAGCCGCTCATGACCGATGTCTCAGCACGAGGCTAGAATGCCGCCTCCCGGGGGTGTGCCCGAGTGGCCAAAGGGAACGGGCTGTAAACCCGTCGGCTCAGCCTACGGAGGTTCGAATCCTCCCGCCCCCACCTCACGCGCGGCAGACGACGTAAGCTGCCGCGGTGGCCGCCACCTACGAGGTCGTCACCGTCAACCGCGCCGGTCGTGAGCATCGGCGGCCGTACACGGCCGAGAACAAGGTCGTTCCGGGCGCCGTCGTCCGGCTCGACGGGCGCGACTGGATCGTCGAGTCCGTCGAGGACGGCCGCGTCGTCGCCAAGCCCGCGCGCTACCGGCTGACGCTGCGGCACTCGGACGGCCACAAGGAGGTGGGCGCGATGCGGCGCTACCGACCCGATGCGCCTCGAGTCGGTCACATGTTCGCGACCGGACGGGTCAGCTGGGAGGTCGTGGACGAACGGCTGGCCCACGACGACGCGGGGCCCTACCTGGAGTACGTGGCGGAGCGCGACTTCGGCGAGACCGAGGACGTCCCGAACCACGAGCTCGAGCACGCCGAGGCGAACCCGGAGGAGCTGCCGGGGCCGGCGCAGGCCACCTTCGACCGAGCCGACGCGGCGGGCCTCCTCGTCGAGCTTGTCGCGTTGGAGCCGGGCGAGGCGCCGGACTGGGCAGAGGCCGCCGCGTACATCGACGCGCTGGTCCTTGACGAAATCGAGGACGATCTGCTCGAGCAATGCGGCGTCGACCCGGGCGGCGACCCGCGCGAGACCTGGCTCGAGACGGTCAAGCAACGACTTCGCTCCGACCTCGAGCGCTTCCGCGGCGACATCGAGGGCGACCACGACGAGATCGAGGAGTGGGACTTTCGCGACGGGCGCATCTTCGCCTCCGTCGGCAGCTTCGAAGACGAGAGCGACCCCGACAGCGGCCACGGCTGGCTCTGTCGGCTCACAGACGTCAGCGCGCTCTCCGCGGCAGGGTTCTCGCGCGTGCGCAAGGCCCAGTTGCTGCCATAGGGTAGGTCGCGTGGAGCGGTTCGACGCGATCGTCGTCGGTGCCGGCCCGGCCGGTTCGACGGCCGCCTTTTGTCTCTCGCGCGCGGGCGCGCGCGTGCTGCTCCTTGACCGCCAGCGCTTCCCGCGAGACAAGCCTTGCGGCGGCGGGCTGACCTACCGCGCTGTGCGACAGCTGCCGGTGCCCGTGGACGCCGTCGTCGAGGACGTGGTCGATCGAGTCGAGCTTGGCTTCCGCTACGGCAGGCGCTTCGAGCGCCGCAGCGACGGGCCGCTGATCCTGATGACGCAGCGCCGGCGGCTCGACGCGTACCTGGCCGAACAGGCCGCCGGGGCAGGCGCCGACCTCCGCGACGGCGTGCGCGCGACCGCGCTCGAGCTTGAGAACGGCGGCGCGATCGTTCGCTTCGACGGGACCGCCGCGAGCGCGTCGGTGGTGATCGGAGCGGACGGGGCCAACGGGCTCACGGCGCGATCGCTCGGGTTGCTCGAGACACGCCGGCACGGGGTAGCGTTCGAGGGGAACGTGCCGTACGGCGAGGACGCGGCTCGCTTCCGAGGACGCGCGCTCCTCGACCTAGGCACCGTTCCCGGCGGGTACGCCTGGGCGTTCCCGAAGGGCGACCACGTCAACGTCGGCGTGGGGGGCTGGGAAACCGAGGGGCCGAGGCTGCGGGAGCACCTCGAGCGTGCCTGCAAGGGCTACGGCCTCCCGCAAGAGCGGCTGCAGGAGCTTCGCGGCTACCGCCTGCCGCTGCGCGGGGCGGGGGAGAGGCCGGTCCGTGGGCGCGCGCTGGCCGTCGGCGATGCAGCCGGCCTCGTCGACCCGTTCTCCGGGGACGGCATCTACGAGGCGTTGCTCAGCGCGCGGCTCGCGGCCGAGGCCGGGCTCGACGTCCTGGCCGGGCGCGCGGCGAACCTGGAGCCGTACGCCGACCGACTCGCGCGCGACCTCGAACCCCTGACCTCGGCGGGGTGGGGGGCGAAAATCGCCTTCGACCGCTATCCGAGGCTCACCTACGCGCTCACGCGGACGCCGCCGGCCTGGCGGCTCGCCGAGCGCATGCTCCGGGGCGAGCTCTCCTCTCCCCGCGCGGCGAGAGGCGTGCTCCGCCTGCCGGTGAAGGTGCTCAAGGCTCTGGCCGCCTAGGGCCGGCGAACGCGAGCGCCGGCGCCGCGGCCGGCGCGCCTCGGCGGCGCAGCAGCCGCGCGGTCACTGCCAGCGCGACGATGTCGAACAGGACGTAGCCGCTCATCGCTCCGCTCGGCGGGTTGCCCATCGGCAGCCCGAGGCCCGGCGTGAGCGCGTGCCATTGCCAGAGGCCGATCGCCGTCCCCCAGACCTCGAGGAAGAGCACGACCACGAACACCCCGGCATAGATCGTGGGAGCCCGCCCTCGCAGGAGGAAGAAGAGGAAGACGGCCACGCCGATCGCGCCGCCGACGTCGAGGCGGGGGAGGACGATGAGCCCGGCAAGCCCCCAGGCGGCCGCGCAGCCCGCGACCGCGCCAACGAAGATCCGCGGCCGCGAACGGACGAGCGCCGTCCGGCTCAGGCTGATCCCTCCGAGGTACACGAGCCCGTGCCCGGGCGGGACGAACAGCGGCAGGTTGTGCAGCCGGTAGGAGTAGACGCCCCAGAGGATCGAGCCGACGACCTCCATTCCGGTGGCGACGACGACCACAAGCAGCGTCTGCAGGCGCCTTTCGGTCGAAAGCGGACGCAGCGCGGCGAGCAGGACCGCCCAGGTCACTGCTCCGAGGACGAGCTGTCCGTGCAGGCCCACGTCGCGGTCGGCCAGCCCGAGAGCGACGAAGAAGAGGATCACTCCCAGCGAGAAGAGCGCCGGACGGTTGCGCACGTGCTCGATTCTGACGACTCAAGCGGCACGGCGTCTATGCCGATCAGCACCTCGTGGACCTGAACGCCTCCTCGCGCGCTCCGTCCAGCTCGGCTGGTTCTCGGTCGCTACGCCTGATGCCTCGACCACGCGCAGGAGGTATCGCGCTGCTCGAGACGAACGGTCGAGTGTTCCTGCGGCCGAGGGCTAAAGGCAGCGCACATGGCGCCGATGAAGTGGTACCGGCGTAGACGCGGAGGCTAGGACGTATGCAGCAGTTCGTCGATCACGGTGTACCCGAAACGGGGGCTTGGAACTCTGAGGTTCGTCCCGCGCTTTCACGCCTCCTTCAGCACGAAGGTCTGGCGAGCCAAGAACAGGTCGAGCAGGCGATCGCGGAAGGGACGCGCACAGGGGAGCGGCTGGGCGAGGTCCTCCTGCGCTGGGCGCTCGTCGACGAGCTTCAGCTCGCTGGACTTCTCGCCCGCCAATGGGAGCTCCCGCTCCTCCACGGGGAGGAGGTGGCTCACGATCCGGCTGCGCATTCGATCCTGGCCGCGGAGGACGCACGCAGCATGGGCGTAGTCCCGCTGCGGTGGGAGGACGGCGTATTGCGGATGGTTGCCGCCGAGCCGACCGACGAGCGGCTGGGCGAGGTTCGCCGGCGCATGCCCCACGAGGTCGCGTTCGGCGTTGTCACGCCGAGTACGTTCACGCGGCTGCTCGCCGAACTAGAGGCATCTGCCCCGGCAACGCCGCCGCCGGCGACAGCGGCGGACGAAGATCGTGCCCAAGGCCTCGACGAGCTGATCGGCTTGCTGGACGACGAGACTGGACGGCTAGAGGCGCTTCGGACGAAGGTTGAGCAGTTCGCGACGATCGTCGCAGAGCGCGACGACACGGTTCGGCGGCTCGAGCACGAGCTCGACGCCGGGCGCACCGCGCGGGTACACGATCGGCTCACGATCGACCGCCTCCAGCGTGAGGTCGAAGAGCGCGACCGGCTCCTCGACCTCGTCAGCGGGAAGATCGGAGATGCCGCAGCCGTACTCCGCGGGAGGAGTGCCGTCTAGCGTGCGCCGCGTTGTCATCCTTGCCGCGGTCGCCTCTCTCGGGGTGGTCGCGTGGGCGATCGTCGGCGGGGCGGTCGGAGCTCTCTATGCCGCGGCCGCCGCGATCGCGCTGGTCGGTCTTCTCCTGCCGCCGGCGCTCAAGCTCCAGCGTGGCACCAACGATGTCGACAACCTTGCATCCTTGCGCGTGTCTGCCCGTGCGGCCATCAGCAGCCTTACCCGGGCGCTGCGCGGGCTCCGGAGGCGTGGCCTGATACGGGAGCTGGAAGCACGCCTCGCCCTGCAGCAAGAAGAGAACCGTGCTCTGCGCGAACACCTGAAGAGAGAGCTCGAGGCGCTCCGCCGGGCGAACGAGCTGATCGCGCGGGACCGCGCGGTACGTGACCACGCGCTGGTTCGGGTCGAGCACAGCCTCCGCCGCCACAGCCGCGAGCGGGCGCGTCTCGAGAGCCATTTCGAGTCGATCGAGGCACGCGCCGGCCGCCGCTCGGCGCCGTCGTTCGGCGCAGGGGGAGCGGTCGGAATGAAGCCCCTTGAGGAGGGATTGGCTGCGCCCTCCAATCGACCGATAATGCCGCAGTAGACGACCATGTTGATCAAGATCTTTCTCGTCGGCAGCCTGGTGTTCGCCGGCATGCTCGCCATCAAGGACGGGCGCATCCTCGCCCACGCCGGTCTGACGGCCACCTGCAGCGCCGCGTCCGCGCCGAGCGACGAGGAGAACGTCGTGCAGGCATGCAAGCGCGGCCGGCTCGAGGGGTATCCCGACCTGACGACGAAGTCGTGCGTCTCGATCGGGATCAAACGCCGTGTCCAGTACTGGCGCTGCCCCGCGCCGGTCGTGAGCTCTCAGACGCCTCGACCGTAGCCGCTGCTCGTTTGCGAGCGGGGCTGCCGGCGGGTGTTCACCTCCATCGGATCCCCCACCTGAGCGACCCGCGCTAAAGGCGCCACGCACCGCTGCCGATGGGACGCGCGATGGAGCTAGACGTTCTTCTCCACCGTGCCGTCGACCTCGGCGCGAGCGACATCCACCTCAAGGTGGGTCGTCCGCCCGTCCTCCGCCACGACGGCGAGCTGAGCGAGCTCGTCGAATGGCCGTGGCTCACCGACCTCGATCTCGAGGCCGTCCTCGCTAGCGTGTGCGCGTCGGCCCCCACGCGGGCGGAGGCTTTCCTGCAGACAGGGGAGCTCGACACCGCCTACACCGCGCACGAGCTTCCGCGCTTCCGCGTCAACGGCTTCCGGCAGCGCGGCTCGATCTCGTTCGCATTTCGCGTGATCCCGCGGGAGGTGCCGAGTTTCGACGAGCTTGGCTTGCCGTTCGGCGTCAATAGATTGGCCGAGGAGCAGCGCGGCCTCCTCCTCGTAACCGGGGCGACAGGTTCCGGGAAGACGACAACGCTCGCGGCGATGATCGATCACATCAACCGCACACGACGCCAGCACATCGTGACGATCGAGGACCCGATCGAGATCGTGCACTCCGACCACGGCTGCATCGTCAACCAGCGGGAGGTCGGAATCGACACAGCCTCGTTCAACCAGGCGCTTCGGCGCGGACTCCGGCAGGACCCCGACGTGATTCTGATCGGCGAGCTGCGCGACGCCGAGACAGCCGAGACAGCACTGCAGGCGGCCGAGTCGGGTCACCTGGTGTTGTCGACAATGCACACGGTCGATGCGTCGGAGACGCTCGGTCGCATGGTCGAGTTCTTCCCGGCGGTCAAGCAGCCGATGATCCGCTCGATCATGGCCTCCGTGCTGCGCGGCGTGATCAGCCAGCGCTTGCTGCCGCGTGCCGACGGCGGCCGCATTCCGGCCGTCGAGGTAATGGTCGTGAATGCCAGGATCGCCGACCTCATCCGCGACAGCAAGACCGACGAAATCGGCGACGCGATCGGCGAAGGCGCGTACTTCAACATGCAGACTTTCACAGCCGCGCTGATCGATCTCGTGCTCACCGGTCAGATCGAGGAGGAGGTTGCCGCGAAAGCCGCGAGCAACCGGCACGACTTCCTGATCGCGCTCGAGCGGGCGTTGAAGGAGCAGGCAGTCCAGGCCGCACAAGACGCGCGCGAGAACGGCTCGACGGAGGGCGCCGAGCCCGCCGTTACCGAGTCGTTCCAGCGGCTGCGCGTCACGAACACCCCTCAGCCGTGAGGCGGCTCGCCGCCGTCGGCGCGGCTGCGCTCGCACTCGCCGGTGCTGCGCGGGCCGATACGTTCGTGGTCGTTTCCCCGGGCGCCTCCAGTCTCCCGAGCGAGTCCGCGCCGAACGCGGCCGGCACCGTCTTCGTCCCCTCCACCCCGACCACCGTCGGCGCCGAGCTGTCGTCGCCGGCGCTTCGCCAGCTCTGGAGCGGCGCCGGCGCCGCGTACGGCGTCCCCTGGCAGGTGCTCGCGGCGATCAACAAGATCGAATCCAACTTCGGACGCAACATGGGCCCGAGCTCGGCCGGCGCCGTCGGCTGGATGCAGTTCATGCCGGACACGTGGCGCCGATGGGGAGTCGACGCGGACCGAAACGGGGTCGCCGATCCATGGAATGCCGCCGATGCGATCTACGCGGGGGCACGCTACCTCGCGGCCTCCGGTGCGCGAACGGACCTGCGCCGGGCGATCTTCTCCTACAACCACGCCGACTGGTACGTCAACGAGGTGCTCGAGCTGGCCTCGCTCTACGGCCAGGGCGGGTCCGATGTCGTGTTCACGCTCGACCGGTTGCAGCTGGACGTCGACGAGGCACAGAAGCAGATCGTCACGGCCAACGAGCGATTGCTGGTCGCACTGCGCGCGGCGCGCAGGCAAGCGGGGAACGAACGCCGCCTCCAGGACCGGGCCGCCGCCTCGCCGCTGCTCTCGAACGCCCTCACGCTCCAGAGGCGTGCCGCGCAGCTGACGCTCCGGCGCCTTGCTGCCGAACGGGCCGTGAGCGCCCAACGCGCCGTACTCGCGTCCGCCCGTCGGGCCCTGGCGGTGGCGCGTGACCGGGCGCGCAACGGCGCCTTCCTGGGCCCGGCCGCCGACATCCTGGGCGCCCCCATCTACTCGGGCCGATACGTCTTCCCGGTGGGCGGGGGACCCAGCACCGTCAGCGTCGCGCATACGCACCACGACTATCCCGCCGCTGATATCGCGGCGCCGTACGGGGCACCTGTATACGCGCTCGCCGATGGGGTGGTCGTCCGCGCCTGGCACGAGCCGGACCCCCGCTGCGGCATCGGGCTGACGCTCCAGACCGCCGACGGCCAGACCTGGACCTACTGCCACCTCTCGTATCTCGACGAGGGCGTCGAGTCCGGCGCGAGGCTCGAGTCCGGCGCCTCGGTCGGCCTCGTCGGGGCGACGGGGGATGCGACCGGACCGCACCTCCACCTGCAGCTCGATCCGTCCACAAGCTATCCCCAGAACCAGCCGTGGTTCCAGACGCTCGCGGGAACGGCCTTCCGCTGGCAGGACGCTGCGACGCCCGGGCGAGCGCCCGCGCCGGCAGCATCGCAGTCACCCGTGCTCTTCACCGTCGTCCCCGAGCCGGTCGTCGAGTTTCGGCAGGACGTCGTCTTCTTCACCCGTTAGAGGGTTGGGTGACGTGAGCACGCGTGCCGATGAACGAGCCGTGGGCCCCAGGATCGCCGCCGCTATTCCTCGCCTCGTCGTCATCGCCGCGGCGGGACTGTTCGCGAGCGCGACGATCACGTTCGCAGCCGGAACGGCTCTGGGGCCGAAGAGTTCGCAGCACCCACGGCTCGCGGGATCGCGTCATCCGCTCGTCGTCCCGGACGTGCGCCGTCAGGTCTTCGTCTTCGCGAAGGGGATGCTGGAGGACGAGGGCTTCGGGTGGCGAGTCGAGGGAAGCGTTCACGGCTATCCGTCGAACATCGTCGTCTCGCAGTCTCCGGCGCCGCGAACACGGGTCGTCAACACCGGCGCCCCCGGGGTCACGCTCGAGCTGGCCCGCAACAGCAGGTACGCCCAGGCGGGCAACCCGGAGGACCGCTCGCCCTACGGCGCCAGCATCATCCGAACCGTCGAGAGGTCTTCGAGCAAGCATCGAGCGAAGCCCGCGCGCGTGAAGCGCGTCACGAAGGCGCACAGGAAGTCGCAGTGAGGTATGCGCGAGCGCTTCGCCGCCTTCGCGGCCGGCTCGCGCACGAGCACGCCTTCACGCTGATCGAGCTGCTGACGGTGCTCGCGATCCTCGGCACGGTTCTGACCGCGATCACGGCCGTATTCGTCTCCGGCACGCACGCGGAGAGTGACATGAACGATCGCTTCCAGGCCCAGCAGAACGCGCGGCTCGCGCTGTCGAAGCTGCGGCGCGAGATCCGCTGCGCCAGCTCCGCAACGACCACCGACTCCGGCTCCCCGGCTCCGGGTCCCGCTCCTTCTGTCACGCTCACGCTCGGCGCTTTCTGCAAAGCGGCGCAAGGCCCAACCACCTGGAGCGCCGTGCCGCTCGGGCCGAGCCGCTACGGCCTCTTTCGCTGCCAAGGCCTCACGTGTGACGCGTCCGGAACGAAGTGGGCCGACCACCTGACGAACCCCGAGGCTGCAAGTGTCACTGCCCGTCGATCTCCAGCCGGCACGACCGGGCGGCTCCTACGCGCTCCAGGACGCGATCGCCTTCCGGAACTGGATCCGTCCAGCGCCGTGAGGGGCGCGCTGAAAGCACTGCGACGGGACGAGCGCGGGATCGCACTCGTGCTCTCGTTGCTGGTCCTGCTCGTGCTCGCGATCGCGCTCACCTCGATCATCTACTTCACGAGCACCAACTCCCGGTCTGCTTCGTACTCGAAGGCCGACCAGACCGCGATCGCGCTCGCAGAGGCCGGGATCAACAACGCGCTCGCGATCGTCTCGAATCCGGCGAACGGGTGCTGCCTGATCAAGAACGACCTGATGCCCAACTCGGAGCCCACGGCGTACTCGAAGCCGTACCAGGGCGGCACGGTCAAATGGTGGGGAACGCTGGACGACGCCCGGGTCTGGACCGTGTACGGGAAGGCGACGGTTCCGAACCCCACCGGGCCGAGCGCGGCGCCGATCACGAAGACGATGAAGGCGAAGGTCCAGGTCCATTCGCCGAATCCGGCAGCTTACGACCTCGCGGTCTGGAACACGATCTACTCGCCCGGGTCGGGGAGCGGCGGCTGCGACACGACGGTCGCCCAGGGCGTCGCCATCAGCGCGAAGCTCTGGGTCGGCGGCAACCTCTGCGTCGAGAACGGCGCGCAAGTCCAGGCCCCCATGCACGTGGGCGGCTGGCTCTCGCTCAAGAACCCGTCGAGCGCCGTCGGGTCGCGCTCGAACCCGCTCAACTCGGCCCACGTCGGCGGCTCGTGCCAGTGGCAGCAGAACCCGGCAGTCGGTCCCCCGTGCAAGAGC
>WNFZ01001191.1_pt1 | contig 29051 bp, 19 predicted proteins | sample 5400081 | NCBI WGS metagenome assembly WNFZ01 (sample SAMN13153365, study PRJNA577476) | soil metagenome | isolation source: 80 cm soil or saprolite under grassland replicate 1 | place: USA:California | collected 2016-06-15 | reverse complement strand
GTTACAGGCAAGGTTACCAAAATTTTCTTACCCAATATTGACAAATCTGCACAAACAGAGGCTGGTTGGATTGCTCCTCTTGAAATCTCTCAAAACCCTCATAACCCGACAAAATTAGATAATGCCGCTCCAATACACACTAGGCACGTCCTTTACTCTGCATTGCTTGGTAAAGGAAGTGAACCTTGGCCCGAAGATTTTCCAAAGACAACTTTTTATTTGATTCCGGAAGCTCAGATTTTAACTAGAGATGGAAATGGTAGGATGATGGATATTTTGCTTGATTTTGGAGGATTTGACTCAAATGGGAAACGAGTGCCTGTACAGACCCGTGATTTAGGTTTTGTTGATGTGTATACGCCGGAGGGTTGGGTTATTTTTCCTCTTAAGCAATTTAAGATTAGTGATGACGGACTAAGCATGGTTTTAAATGCCGGCCTAACTGGTAAAGTTCGTACTCTTTCTAATTTTTATGATGAGAAAGGCAATTTGACCGCCCTCCGAAATTTTTGGCTTTATATTGCGTTTAACTATTCTCCTGGTCATCAACCAAAAGACAATTATATTGAATTCCCAAACAACGGATCAGGATGGCTGTATATGAATGATCCTGACAATAGGCCCTGGGAGCTTGAAGGAGTAAAAGAGGAGGTTGATTGGCTTAATATTCTTACAAATGAGGAAATACTCTCAGATCACGGAAAAACAGCCATTATTCGATATATTGAACTTGTTAAGGATCCCAAATATGGAGTGGTTGATATACCAGGCAGGGTTGTAACGTTTGAAGAATTGCTTGATAAATTGCAAGAAGAAATATTGTTATAGTCCTTAATTTTTTTTCTCTCCATTTTTGAATATCAAGCATCTAACCCCAACGCGACGATCCAATTCCTACCCAAACAACCTCCCCAACCCCTTTCTCCCACTCTTCTGCGTAGCCTTCGCAACGTCTACCGAATAGCAGTGTTATTGTGAGTATTCTATTCCCTCATTAGGAGGATTCCCATGCTTGTCTCTAAGACCAACACCCAAGGTTTGACATTTTATTCTCGCTTCGTATTATTTGGTCTTGTCTTGCCATTATTATTTATTGCAGGCATCCAGCTATTCATTCTTTCTGAGCAAACCGAGACCTATTTCGCGTGGACCTTTGCATCGCCTCTCCCAGCCGCGTTTATGGGAGCGGGCTATTGGGCTGCTATGTTCCATGCTTACAGCGGTGCACGCGCCAAAGGGTGGGAATATGTCCGTACCAGTATGCCAGCCGCCCTTACTGCCACGACCCTGCTCACCATCACTACCTTTTTGCATCTCGACAAATTTCATCTGGACAGTCCGCTCTTCATCACTCGATTCGTCACCTGGGTCTGGATCGCCGTTTATGTTCTTGTACCACCTATCTTAGCCATTGCCTGGACCATTCAAGCCCGATTGCCCGGCGCAACTGTCAAAGGACAAAACCCGCTTCCAGTCTGGATGAGAGGCGGATTCGCGTTATTAGCCGCGTTCACGTTATTGTCTGGTTTAGGTTTATTTATCGCTCCCAATGCCATGACTGGGATTTGGCCGTGGGCGGTCATGCCATTGGCTGCACGCGCGATCAGCTCATGGCTGTGTGCATTTGGGGTAGCTTGTGCTTCTTTGACATTGGAGAATGACATCAAACATGGCGCAGGGACATGCTCCAGCCTCTTCGCTTTCTGTGTTTTAGAGCTGATTGTGGTTGCCCGTTATGCCTTTGCTATTAACTGGGCAAAACCATTAGCGATTGTTTACATACTTTTTCTTTTTGTTGGATTACTTATCACTGGCTCAAACTTACTAATGAACAAGAGATTGTCGAAGTAATCATCCCGTTACTATTCAAACAACTCCCCCAGCCTTTTCCCGTCATTGCGAGGAACCTGCGAGGCAGGTGACGAAGCAATCTCATACTTTTGTAAGTAGTTGCCTCGTTACTTGAGATTGCTTCGCTACGCTCGCAATGACATCGTCCTACCCAAACAACCTCCCCAATCCTTTTCCCCCAGACTTCTGAATCATCTTCATCATCTTCTGCGTTTCGCGGTACTGCTTAATTAAACGATTCACGTCCTGCACTTCGATACCGGCCCCAGCCGCGATACGCCTTCTACGTGAAGCATTTAAAATATCAGGGTCACGGCGTTCTTTCAACGTCATCGAATTGATGATTGCCTCCGATTGCTTGAACGTTTTCTCAATCTCTTTCGGGTCCACTTGACGCGCGGCTTGACCCAACTGCCCAGGCAGCATATCCATGATCTGCGCGAGCGGGCCCATCTTCTTCATCTGTTTCATTTGGTCGAGCCAGTCTTCGAGCGTAAAATGTCCCTGCATCATGCGCTCGGCGGTCTTTTGCACGGTCTGTTGATCGAAGGCGGCTTCAGCTTTTTCGATCAAGCCAATCATGTCGCCCATACCCAAGATGCGTGACGACATGCGCGCGGGGTCATACGTTTCGAGCGCGTCGAGTTTCTCACCTGTACCAATAAACTTAATTGGCACACCTGTCACCGAACGAATTGAGATCGCTGCGCCGCCGCGTGCATCACCATCCATCTTGGTCATCATCAAACCCGTAATGGATACATTATCGCGGAAACCTTGCGCGATGTTCAACGCTTCCTGACCAATCATGGAATCGACCACGAGCAGCGTCTCAACAGGCGGGACTTTCGCCACGATGGACTTTAGTTCGCTCATGAGCTCCGAATCTAACTGCGACCGACCAGCTGTATCCACAATCATGACGCCGAATCCACCCCTTTCAGCCTTCTCGAACGCGCGCCTCACGAGTTCAGGTGGCTTGACATTTAAGTCCGCTTCGACGGGAACATCGATCCGCTCACCGAGTTGTTGTAACTGTGTCACTGCCGCGGGACGATACGGGTCACCTGCAACGAGCATCACGCGCTCCCCTTTTGAACGGAGCAGCCGCGCCAACTTTCCAGCGCCGGTTGTTTTACCGGAACCTTGTAATCCAACCATCATGATGACGTGCGGTTTTGGACCACGAAGATTTAACGGTGCTGGTTCGCCTAATGTTTGAATCAATTCGTCGTTGACGATCTTGATGATCTGTTGACCCGGGTTTAATGCCTTGGATACTTCCGCGCCAACCGCGCGTTCACGAACGCGGGCAATGAATGCTTTGACAACGCTGAAGTGCACGTCCGCTTCGAGGAGAGCAAGACGCACTTCGCGCATCGCTACATCCACATCTGCTTCAGAGAGTTTCCCGCGTCGGCGGAGTTGGTCAAAGACTTGGTTGAGTCGTGAGGTGAGGTTTTCAAACATAAATTGATTTCCCGTCATTGCGAGGAGGGCTTTAGCCTGACGAAGCAATCTCCTTACGAGTCGGAGATTGCTTCGTCGCTCATTATATTCGCTCGTCGCAATGACAAATAATTAGTAGGCGGGCATTGTAGTGCGGAAGCAGGTTGAGGTCAAGAGAGAGACGCTTCGTCTCCGTTTCATTCCGCTCAGCGTGTGGGTGCTCTATCTCAGCGCGAAGTGCTTTGCTTGACAATCCCTATCTCACCTAGTAAAATCACGAACGCTTAACAACAAAATGTCTGGCCGAGATAGCTCAGTTGGTAGAGCACGCGACTGAAAATCGCGGTGTCCACAGTTCGATTCTGTGTCTCGGCACTCTCGGTCAGTAACTTTGGACCAGGAAATGCGGGCGTAGTACAGTGGTAGTACGTCTCCTTGCCAAGGAGAAGGTCGTGGGTTCGAATCCCATCGCCCGCTCTCAGTAGTTTAAAATGTGGCGTCGTGGCCAAGTGGTAAGGCAAGGGTCTGCAAAACCCTCATCAGGGGTTCGAATCCCCTCGACGCCTCTGCCAAATTACAATACCTGCATTGTGGAAGCAGGTGCAAGTGTTACAGATAGACTATTGACGCCGCGAGGCGTCTTTTTTGCGCTTAACAATTTTATTATCTGATTGTTGTTAATATAATCAATCTTTGTTTTATAATGGATTCATGCCTGTTTTTTGAAAAATTGTTCCTTATCGCACTTATACGAGTTGACCATCACAATGAAGATTCTGTATGTAGAAGATGAAATTGCCCACGTTATCCTAACAGAACGAACTCTGGAGGAGAATCTCCATCAAGAGTTTCATCTGATTCATGCGGAGACGATTGATCACGCGCTAAAGATTCTTGACATAGAACCAAACATTGATTTAATCTTAACTGATCTGCGCCTTCCGGATGGAACAGGTTTAGATTTACTCAATAAAGTCTGTGAGCGCAAAGCGCCTCCAGCAGTTGTCCTTGTAACAGGACAAGGGGATCAGGAAATTGCAGTCGCCGCCCTAAAAGCAGGCGCGGCAGATTATCTCGTCAAGCAAAGTGATTATTTACATCGTCTGCCAGTTGTTATCAGCAACGCAATTGCACAGAACCGTTACTTACGGGAGCAAGCTGCGCTGCGTGAGGCTGAGGTCAAGTATCAGTCTCTGGTTGAACAAATCACAGCGGTTGTATTTCTAGATAAAACAGACGAAGAAGAAACAACCATTTATATGAGTCCTCGCATTCAGGAGCTGACGGGATATACACCCGAGGAATGGTGCGCGGACCCGAATATATGGATGATGACGATTCACCCTGAGGATCAACCGAGAATTAGTGCAGCAAGTAAAAAATCCTTCGATGAAGGATCCCGTTTCCTGGAGGAGTATCGGATTGTCAGACGCGATGGCAGAATAGTATGGGTCAAGGAAGATACAAATCTCATTTATGACAAGGATAGAAATCCGCTTTACTGGCAAGGAATCCTACTTGATATTACCAAAGAGAAGGAAGATGAAGCTGCCCTGCAACGCCAGGTGGAAGAACTGGCAGTTCTTCATTCCGCATCTCTGGCCGCGTCTAATGCACTGCATGTTGATCAATTGATGGAGCAAGTTACAACCGTAATTGGCGATACGCTCTATCCTGATAACTTTGGGATTCTTCTATTTGATGGTGCCACTAGTACCCTGAGACCGCATCCATCCTATCGAGGCACAAGCCGGGAGAACCTTTCCAAACCTTTGCCTGCAACCCAGGGCCTTACAGGCAAAGTGAGGCGGACGGGAAAACCTGTTCGCACGGGAGATGTGACAAAAGAACCATCGTACTTTGAAGTAACAGATGGCGTGCGATCCGAGCTATGCGTTCCAATTATTTCGCGCGATCAGGTGATTGGGGTAATCAATACTGAGAGCAAAAAACCAGACGCGTATTCAGAGAGGGATGAACGTCTGCTCATTACTATTGCGAACACGCTTGCAACTGCAACCGATAAATTAAGGTTATTTGAAGAAGCACGGCAACGCGCTATAGAATTGGAGGCTCTCTATCAAGCCTCGCGTTCATTGGCATTGAGCCTTGAACCTGCAATTATCGGTAAGAACTTGATCACCACTATGGATGAATTGCTGGGTTATGAATTCGCGTCTGTCCATCTGTTGGATGATCAAAGCCAGGGTTTAGATCTCATCGCAATAAGCGAAAAAGCACAAGACTCGGGAAATTATGAAAAAGACAGACAATTGCTTGCCAATGAAAAAGTCCAACTGGGAGCCGGTATTATTGGATGGGTGGCACAGCATGGGCAACTGATTCGCACAGGGGATGTAACTCAGGAGAAGCGCTATCTTCCAGTATTGAGGAATATTCGATCTGAGCTCTGTGTGCCTCTGATCGCAAGAGGCAAGGTGATTGGAGCACTCAATATTGAATCTCCAGACTCAAATGCATATACGGAAAGAGACGAGAATCTGCTCACTGCGCTCGCTAACTCGGCCGCAATCGCTTTTGAAAATGCCCATCTTTATAAATCAGAATTGGCTCGCCGGGAACAAGCTGAGACCTTGCGGGCGGCAACCGCGGCTCTATCCACTGCGCTGGATCTCGACTCCCTCTATCAAATCATCCTCGACTCCGTAGCAAAATTAATTCCTTATGATCGCGCTTCCATAGAAACCATGAATAACGGCTGTCTGAAAATTGTAGCAGAACGGGGTCTCGCCGCAGGTTTTCAACGTATCGGACAAGAATATATTTGGGATTTCCATAAGTGGGGAGAATGGAATGATTTATGGAAAGACGAATATAAACCGATGGTCTTGTCAGACATTCAATCTGATGACCGGTTCATAAAAAATAGCAACAATGAATCTATACACTGTTGGATGGGCGTACCGATGGTAGTTGGGGATAAAGTATTCGGGTTGATCAATCTGGAAAATCAGAAACCAAACTTTTTCACGGAAGAGAATGCAGCAGTTGCTCAAACATTTGCGAACCAGGCGGGAATTGCCATTGAGAAGGCACAGCTATATCAGGATGCTGTTCGAGCCGCAGAACGGCGTGCTGTCCTTCACCGCATTAGCCAGGATATTACCCGCTTTAGTCAGGACTCTGAACAAATCTATACTGCTATTCATGAGGCTGCCGGTAAGTTAATGCCCTGTAACGTGTTTATCATCACACTTCGAGATGAGACCCAAAATAAGAACCAGTCAGTATATACGATTGAAGCAGGAAATCGTCTCAAACCCGAGAGTGTGCCAGGAAGTAAAGGGCTAACAGGCACGGTGATTGATGAAGGCATGAGCCTCATCCTCAGAAATGAGAAAGAGATTGAACAAAGGCAAGTATTCCACTTTGGTTCGCCCAGGCATGTTCAATCTGTTGTAGCTGTACCTATGAGAATAGGCGACAAAGTCATTGGCATGATCTCCGCCCAATCTTATAAACCCGACTCCTATGATATTGAAGAGCAAGCGTTGCTTGAAATGCTGGCTAACCATGCGGCGACTGCAATCGAAAATGCTCGACTCTTTCAAGAACAAAGTCGGCGATCCAAGATTATAGAAGCACTGGCAGATATTGCCAATGATATCGCGACGACACGTGAGGTGCTTCCTGCTTTGGATCAAATTGCGCAACGGGCTTTGGACTTGCTCAACGCCAATCATGTTGCTATTTACCTCCTCCAAGAAGACAACGTTATTCTCAAAACCGTAACTGCACATGGAACATATCAAAAAGAATTATTATCACATACTCGCAAAGTCGGAGAGGGAATTACAGGGAATATTTTCCTGAAGGGCAAACCAGAAATCATTAATAACACCAGCGAAGATGCGCGTAGAGTGATCGTACCCGGCACTCCTGAGAAACAAGAAAAACTCGAGAGCTTGATGTCTTCCCCATTGACTTTGCGCGGGAAGCCAATTGGGGTTATTAATGCCTGGAGACTAAAGGAAAATGGTTTATTTAATGAGTCGGAATTAAATTTCCTGGTTGGCATCGCACACCAAGTATCCATATGCATTGAATCGGGAAGGTTGTTCCAAGAAACGAATCGTCAAGCAAGGGAAGCCGCAGCCATTGCAGAAGTTGGCCGCGATATCTCCTCTACACTTCAACTAGATATAGTGATGGAACGCATTGCCTCTTACGCAATGAATTTACTGCATGCTGAAACCAGTGCAGTGTATTTGACAGATACAAGCACATCAACTCTGCGGGCCATTGCCGCTCTCGGTCTGGACGCAGAAGAGATCAAGAACGACCCGCTAGCGATTGGAACTGGTATTCTGGGAAATATTGCCTTGCAAAATATTGGGGAAATTGTAAATGACACAGCGAACGATCCACGCGTGATTATCGTAAAGGGCACAGAAAAAAATCCACTTGAGCATATCATGGGCGTGCCTATTCTAATGAAGGATAAACACACTGGTTTGCTGGCAGTCTGGCGTTCAGGGATAAATACAGAATTTGCCTCCAGAGAACTGGATTTTCTAACAAGCCTTGCACGCCAGGCAGCAGTCGCAATTGAAAATGCTCGCTTGTATGATGAGGCCCAACAGCGATTGAAGGAGTTGGAAATCATTAACCGTATGTCCACCTCCTTGCGCATGACTCAGTCGCTCGATGAGATGCTTCCAATCCTGCTTAACGAGACATTACAATTAGTCAACACGCCTCATGCCTCTATTTGGCTCTATGATCATACAAATGACTCTTTAGTTCAACGTCTTGCAAGTGGCGCAGATGCAAAGCTTAATCATACGTCGCTGAAACTGACGGATGGAATCATTGGTCATACGTTCAGAACTGGAAGCCTCTATATATCATCTGAGCTCAAGAGTGACCCATTGCTGTTTGAAGGAAATCGAGACAGCGTAATAGCTGGGCTGGGTGGAGTTTGTATTCCAATTCAATCCACAGCAGGTCCTGTAGGTGTATTAAGTATCGAAATTGCAAGAGGACGGCAGATTACTGAGGAAACCAATCTTCTAAGCATACTTGCAGAGATCACCGGCAATTCAATCCATCGTGCCCAGCTTTACGATCAGAGCCAAAAACAGGTCCGGAGATTGACCTCACTCCGCGATATTGACTCCGCGATTGCTTCCTCCTTTGACTTGCGCCTGACCCTGAACATTTTGATGGATCAGACTATCAGTCACCTCAATGTGGATGCGGTGAACATCGGGCTTTATTATCCCGACTTGCAAATCCTTACTTATCTGCCCGGCATTGGATTCAACATCCCATCTGCTACGCGTCCGCAAATGAGGATCGGCGAAGGACTCGCCGGACAGGTCATTGTGCGACAACAAACCTGCCACATCACCGATCTTCAAAACGCGCCTGAGACCATCAACGAAGTTCTCGTTAGACGTGAAGGGTTTGTGTCTTATATCGGCATCCCACTTATTGTAAAGGGCCAAATAAAAGGTGTATTTGAAGTCTTCCACCGCGCGCCCCTTTCCCCAACTCCCGATTGGATGGAATTTTTACATACTTTGGCAGGGCAGGCTGCCATCGCAATAGATAGCTCTCAACTCTTCGAGAACCTGCAACGCTCGAATCAGGAATTGATTCAAGCGTATGACACCACACTCGAAGGTTGGGCCCGCGCGCTTGAGCTTCGCGACCGTGAAACAGAAGGTCACACGCGCCGTGTCACCGAGTTAACTATGCGTCTGGCAAGATACATGGGAATCAGCGATCATGAAATGGTGAACATTCATCGCGGAGTATTACTTCATGACATTGGCAAAATGGCTGTCCCCGATGATATTCTCAAAAAGAGGGGAAAACTTACTAAAAGGGAATGGGCTGAAATGTGTCAGCATCCGGTCCATGCATATAACCTGCTTTCACCCATTTCATTTTTACGCGGCGTTCTAGATATTCCTTACTGCCATCATGAACACTGGGATGGGAGTGGCTATCCGCGTGGATTAAAAGGTGAGCAAATCCCACTTCCTGCACGAATTTTCTCAGTCGTTGATAATTGGGATGCGTTACTATCAGATCGTCCTTATCGAAAAGCCTGGTCACGAAAAAAGGTAATTGCATATCTTAGAGAGAATGCAGGCAAAATACTTGATCCAAAGATCGTCGAGATTTTCCTGGCGATGATTGAAAATGAAGATAAACAAGCAGACTAATGATGCCTAGGCACCATTAGTCTGCTTCTCCTTTTTGAACTACTTCACTTTCAAAAACTTCCGTTTACCAACCTGCAACACACCCGGGTGTGGGAAAGCCACATCTCCTCGTTCAATCGTCTCCCCATCTAATCGTACACCCCTCTGATCAAATAGACGCCGCGCTTCACTCTTGCTTGTGACCAACTTGGCAGCCAGGATGACATCCAGCACAGTCTGATCAGTTTGTAGCTTATATTCAGGCATCTCATCAGGCATTTCTTTTTGCTGAAAAGTTTTGATGAATGCATCCTGCGCTTTTTGGGCGTCGGCATCATTGTAGAAAATACTTGTGATCTCGTATGCAAGCCTCATCTTCGCATCGCGCGGATGCAGTTTGCCTGATTCGATCTCTTTTTCAATCTTCTCAATTTCAGGCGGACTCCAGCGTGTAACAAGCCGCATATATGTGCCCATCGCAAAATCAGGAATGGACATGAGTTTGCCATACATATCTTCAGCGCCACTATTAATCGGCACAATATTGCCCGTTGATTTGGACATGCGTTGCACCCCATCAGTACCCGGCAAAATGCCTGTGATGATTCCAACCAATGGCTTTTGTCCTAAGGCTTCCTGCAACTTGCGTCCAGCAACAATGATATTGAACAGTTGATCCGTGCCACCTACCTGAACGTCCGTTTGTTGAGCCACCGCGTCATAACCCTGCATCAACGCGTAGAAAGTCTCATGCAGGTAAATTGGTTCACCTTTATCAAGGCGGTTGGCAAAATTTTCCCGCGCCAAAAATTGTTGCACAGTAAAGTTTTGCCCCAAGCGGATCAAATCAACGAGTGACAATTCACTTAGCCATTCACCGTTATAACGAATCTTGGTCTTGTTGCGGTCGAGCACGCGAAAAGCCTGTTCGGTATACGTCCGCGAGTTTACAGCGACCTGTTCCTCGGTCAGGATTGGACGCGCTTTGTTCTTATCTGAAGGATCGCCAACCAACGCGGTGTAACTTCCGATAAGAAATGTCACATCATGACCTAAATCCTGAAACTGACGTAACTTGCGCATGGGGATCGTATGTCCCAAATGAAGATCAACATGGGTCGGATCAAATCCGCAATATACGCGCAAGGGCCTGCCTTCTTTTTGTGTGTCAAGCATTCGTTGGCGCAACTCATTGGTCATTGCCTTCTTCAATTCTTCATCGCCATATTCCGTGCCCTGCATGAGCAATTCAACTTGTTCTTCGATGTTCACTGTGTGCCTCCTGTTGGATAAATTGACAATATGTCCTACCTTGAAAACAAAAACGCGCCCGCGATGGGCGCGTTCATAACACACCACCGCAAGATTAGGTGTATGTGTAATAATATTTGCCAGCAAACTTTAGATCAGACATGAGCCGATTATACACGCGAAGCGGTCCTGTGGACAACATCACTGCCCAAGATTGAAGGTGAATGCCCACGGACCTTTAACGGTATAGAACTCATCACTGTAGACGAGTTGCTCCGCCTCTTCCTGAGACATGGTGTCTGGTTTGCTTGCAATTTGCATGGTCTGCACTCCATTGACATCTGTACAATTGAGTGTAATAGCAATACCGCGTTCACTTAGCGCCTGTTGAATCTTGGGCAAGTAGATCGTGCAGTAATCTTCGGCACGCGGCTGTGCAGCGATTGCGTCAATTGTGACGATCATGCTAGAGAGGTCTGCATCCGGTGGGACGTTGAGAAAAGAAAGAGTATCGCAGCGCAAGCCTGATTTCCCTTCAACCGGCTCCTGCAAACTAAGCATGGTCGAACCAAAATCTAGAATGGAGGTACCCGGGTATTGCAGGCTCGCGCTCCAAATTGACCAATCGGACGCATCCAACAGGGTAAAACAGACATCCACATTAACTTGTTTGCCATCCCGCCAGGCGCGGTCTGCGCGCACTTCGATACCACTTGACGCTTGTAGTGAAGTAACCGGTTGGGATTCAACCGTAGGATACGATGGATCTATATAGGCAGTAGGCACCCCGGGAACAGATTGAGGAGCGGCAGACAGATTACAGGCCGCCAGAAGCAAGCAAACAAAAACAAGTGTAGTGGCGCTAAAAGCGCCATGGATCAGTATACGTTTCATCATATGTAGGCGGTGGAACCCGCCATCTCCTTTCTGTAGCACAATTGTTCTAATTATACCGCACCCATATTTGGACAAAGAGATAGTTGACAGAATCTCCTATACGAGTGGATTGACAATGTTATTGAAGTTGGGCCCAATGTCCAAACTTATCTAGTACGAGCCTCGCGAAGAAGATCCTTCGGCTTCGCCTCACCTAACGGCAGGCCTTCGCAAGGCTTATATTTAGGTCAATAAATCTTTCAGCGCGTCTTCCAGTTTGCCAAATTGAAAGTGGAAGCCCAATTCTAACAAACGTTTGGGCTGAGAATAACGCCCTTCAGTTAAGAGAACACTCATCTCTCCTAGTACCATTCTCAATAGGATTTTAGGAACATGGAACCAGTATGGACGATGAAGTACTTTCGCGACCGCGCGCATAAACTCTGCATTGGATGTGGGAATTGGCGAGATCAGGTTATGAGGACCGCGCGCATTTTCATTGTCAAGTAAAAAGCGGAGCGCATTGGTTTGGTCGACAAGGTGAATCCATGGCATCGCTTGTTTGCCATCGCCAAATTTTCCGCCGAAGAAGAGACGGGCGGGAAGCGCCATAAGAGGGAATAATCCATCCCGTTTACTAAGTACTACTGCATTCCGAGTAATCACACGGCGCACACCAAGCTCTTCAACAGGCTGAGTCGCGTCTTCCCATTTGACGTTGAGCTGCGCCAAGAAATCATCGGCTGGAGGCGTGGATTCGTCCGCGAAGCCCTCATCGCGCAAACCATAACGATTGATACCGGATGTTTGAAGGAAAATGCGCGGGCGACGCGAAGCTTCTTCTATAGCAGTAACAAGCGCAAGTCCGGGAAGGACGCGAGAATCCACAAATCTCTGCTTTTGACGGTTTGTCCACGGCCAGTGTTCCAATCCATACCCTGTTAAATGCACTACGGCATCCATGTCGTTGACAAGATGTCCCCATCCATTTGGTGTCCTTCCATCCCAGTGAATATCATTTGAGTGTTTTGGAGCGCGGCGCGTCAAAGTGAAGGCCTCGTGCTTATCTTTTATAAGTGAGGTTCTGAGGGCAGTCCCAAGAAAGCCTGACCCACCTGCAATCAATACTTTCATTTACTCTCCTACAAGTTAGCCCGGCTGGGCTGGAGGTAGTAATCCAGACCAGCGGATGACAATTTCATAACATGACGAAGCGCCGGTTCCACGAATTCAAAAAATCAGCAGTATAATCGTGCCTGTTATAGAGGCAGTATGCATGAGCCGGTGTTAGTTCTAAACGCCAATTTTGAGCCGATCAATGTTTGTACCACGCGGCGAGCTGTCGGTTTGCTCCTGGCGGGCAAAGCGGATATGGTCGTTAACGGGCGTGGACACATTCGAACGGTGAAACAATTGCTGCCCCGTCCTTCAGTGATTCGATTGGAGAACCAGGTTCATCGGCCGCGCCCACACGTCAAGCTGACACGCCGCGAAGTGTTTCGCCGCGACAATTATACTTGCCAGTATTGTGGAAAACGTGATGGTGGCCTGACAGTAGATCATGTAATGCCGCGTCATTTGGGTGGTCAGCACATTTGGACAAACGTTGTAGCCGCGTGTCCTCACTGCAATCATCGCAAAGGTGGGCGCAGGGTAGAAGAGGTGCGCATGAAATTGCTCCGCATACCCAACGAGCCACCTGCAAATGCGCTTTATATTTTTGGTAGGCACTTGGGTGATTACCAGGAATGGGAGCCGTATATCAACGGCTGGTAGCTCTCAAACAATAAAATGACCGTCACCTTCAGTGTGACGGTCATTTTATAATTCAATTGTCATAAAATCTTTGGCGACAATTATTTCACCCTGGTATGTTTTTCTGGCTTCCGCGGCAATATCCCCTTTTGCGAACTTCCCTGTAGGATAGTGGATTAAATATAACTTTCCAACTTCGGCTTTTGCGGCGATTTCCCCTGCCTGTTCAGCAGAAGAATGCCCAAAGGTCGCGCCCCCTGCTTCATGAATGAGAATATCCACTCCATCAGCCAGCCGAACTGTTTGCTCACACGGTTCAGTATCACACGAATAAGCAAGAATCTTGCCCGGATTCTTGCATTCCACGCGCAAGCCAATGGTTGGGATCATATGATGGACTGGAGATGAACGAATCTTGAATTCTTCACAATCAAGTACATATGCCATTTCGGCCTCGGGCAAGCGATAAAACCCAACTGAGAAGAAATTAGGCCACTCATCCCAGCCATAGAATCCCATTAAGTCTTCAAGACGATCCATAGTGTAGTGCAAACCGAAGATGTTGAGTGGCTTGGTACGCCCCATAAGCCACATGTCCATCAGGAGAAGAGGAACTCCTGAAACATGATCGGGATGGAAATGCGTAATAATAATGTCTGTTAGATCATTGAAATCTATCCCAGCCTGCTCAAGCCGCACAACGGGATTACTCACGCAATCCACAAGGATCACGCGCTCTTCACCAACAATAACAAGGTGGGTATTCTCATGGTCAATGGATGGGACAGCATTCGAAGAACCCAAAATAATGACTTTTGGCATTAAGGCCTCATAACTACAAGTATGGAAATGCCAGTTTAATTAATAGAGGTGTTATATAAATTTCAACCAGAGCTGCGATTGCTAAGAGCGGCAGGACAAGTCCAACAAATATGCGGAACCAATCTGCAAGTGAGATTAATAAAATTTCTCCGAGGCTTTTATCGGGTTGAGGAGTAACCAATTGCGCTCCCACTTTCAACATGGCAGCCGTTGCAAGGAAAACTGCTGATAACTCAAAAATCCCGTGAGGCAAAATCCCGGCCGCAAATGCAAGCAAGGGTGAATAGCCAACTAAATGGGCTGCACCCAGAACGCCTCCGACCAGTGCAATGTTCCCAATGAATAGAGTTAGTCCAAGAGTACCAAAAGAGACCAATCCAAGTAAAAGAAATGCAACCGTTGTGCGGGCATTATGATAGAACAATACAGGCGCAGGAAGTCGTTCGCCTAATGTATCAAGGTTAGTCAGGTTGTTCGCAATGAACGTCTTGAACTCAGTGATACGTTCAGGGGTGAGGTCTATATAGGTAGGCACATTCTTAACCACCCATATATAACTCGCAATCCCAGCAACGAGCCCAAGCCCCAAGACAACCATAAGCGGTCGGCGAAGTTGTCTTAATGTAACGGGAAGTTCCGTACGATACCATTCGGAGACAGACGTTGCCTGACCTTTGAATCGATCGCGGAATGTACGTCCGATTAGTTTGAAGTTAAGGGTATCGATCTCGCGACCCAACAAATACTCACGACGGAAATGTGAAAGCCCCAAGCGAACCAGCAGCGTTGCCAGTAAAGTGACTCCAACGATAGCAAACCACAACACATCTTCGTTTCCCCAGAAGATCAACACCGTTTCCCCTTGCAAAAGGAATGCCACCGGCACCACCACAAAAGAGGCAAGCAGATTCGCCGAACGAATCGTTGTAGCTTGCACCGAGATCACAATCGCAGAACTGACCATCAAAACTGCATGAGCGAACGTCAGTAAAAAGATCAAGGCGAGCATATACACGCTAGGGAACACAACAGGACGGCGTGAGACCATGATTAAATAAATCACAATAGATGCATAACTGAAGACCAGTGGCGTAGTGATGCCAACCAGTAATTTCCCTAGATACATGTGTCTATCTTCAAGCGGCGAGCTCAAGAGCGGTTCGATCGTACCGCGCTCCTTTTCGCCAACGAAGGACTCAAGCGCAACTACTAATGTGAACGACAAGGGAAAAAACCCAATCACCAGCACCACAAATGGGATGAGATGATCCAGGATAATGCTACCCCCAAAACGATTCATAAAATTCACAGCCTGACGAGTCATATCATCGGCGATGAAGGGGAACAATGTAACCAATACAAACATCGGCACCACGATGCGCCAGTCGCGGAACTGGTCCGTGAACTCACGTCGCGCTACCATCCAAATCGCTGAAAGATTATGCCGCATACATCACCCCCTGCGCATCTGCCATGGTCTTGAGATAAACTTGCTCAAGTTTACGAGGGACTTCCTGGAACGAAACCAGTGGAGCATTGCGGGACGTCAACGCGTGTACAAGGATTGGATTGACCACTTGTGGCGCTTCAATACGGAACCGTAAACTGTTCGCGCTTCGAGCAGCCAGAGTCACGCCTCGAGGCAGATCCAAATCACCTGCATCGAAGTTCTGAGCAAATTGCGCCTCATATTCTACAGGTCCTAAAACAATCCGCTTTAACTCATCCAGCGTGCCATTCAACAAGATTTTGCCGCGATAGATGATCGCAATCGAGTCCGCCAATGCCTCGGCCTCGGCAAGATTATGTGTGCAAATAATAATTGTTCGCTGCGAAGAGCGCAGGCGGGCGATCTCATCACGCACCAGCCGCGAAGACTCAGGGTCCATTGCCGAGGTCGGCTCATCCAGCAGCAACACGGATGGGTCATGAATCAACGCTCGTGCTAAAGCAAGTTTCTGCTTCATTCCTTTTGAATATTCACCACAGCGGCGGTGCGCCGCTTCCACAAGCCCAAAATACTGAAGCAGATAATCACTCCGTGCTTTTCTTGTCTTTGGATCAAGCCCATAAACTCTCCCAAAGAATTCAAGATATTCCTCGCCTGTCATACGCATGTAGAGACCATGCTGTTCAGTCAAAATGCCTACATTCGCACGGATTTCTTGCGGATTTTTGGTTACATCAAAACCAGCCACACGCGCCCAGCCACGCGTAGGATGTAGTAAAGCGGTAAGCATTCGAACGGTGGTTGTTTTCCCCGCGCCGTTCTGCCCGAGCAACGCCAGAATTTTTCCAGGCTGGATATTTAAGGTCACACCGTCTACCGCCCAGAAATCGTTATTAAATCGTTTGCTTAAATCATTCGTTTCGATCATTTGTCACCTGTCTGTAATGAACGCAGCGTAGCATAGCATAGACATTTCTTCGGTCAATAAGACACTAGTCCCTGTGGGACAACAGTCCCGCTTAAATATCTCCTGCCGGAGCCAAAGAGGACTCACGACGATGCCGCCAAAGCAACGCCGATGCTGAAAGCACTGCAACAATCGCCATGAGCGTCTGGTTGATGTTAATGCCAGCGACTAAAGAAGCATCCAACCTCAAAAAATCCAGGAAGAAACGCCCAACGGGATAAACAATCAAGTAGATCAGGAAAATATCGCCTTTTTTCAAGCGATCCGCAAATCGACGTGAAATCCATAAGAGCAGGAACATATTGGCAAGATTCCAAATCGATTCGTAAAGGAATAAGGGATGATAATACTCCACATCTTGGTAGCCAGCTAAGCGGTGCGCGGGATCAATGAATATCTTCCAGGGGACATTCGTCGGCGCGCCATAGAGTTCCTGGTTGAAGAAATTTCCCCAACGTCCAATTGCTTGACCGAGTGCAATGCACGGCGCGGCAATATCTGTCCAGTCAGCAAAATTAAGCTTATGTCGGCGAGTGTAAAAATATAAAACAATCAGTCCACCAATGACCGCACCGGGAATTCCCAGTCCACCCTTCCATACGGCAAGCGCATCAAGTGGATGTGTGAAATACCAACTAGCAGTAATCCCTGATGAAGGCGGAGGGGTAAGGATATGCCAGAGCCGTGCGCCAATGATGCCACCAATCAATAAATAGGTTAATAAGTCCCAGACGATCTCGGGGTCATATCCGCGTCGTTTGGCTTCGCGTGTTGCCAGCCAAGCCCCTGCCACCGCGCCAAGCATGAGGATGATCCCATAAAATCGAATAAATAACGGACCGAGATGAAATCCTTCAGGCATTCTAAATCTCCTGTTTCTTCATTTTTGCCCCGCCACGTGAACGCGGGACTTGGCAGCATGCGCTTGACGACGAACATGCCATATACGCTGTATGGCGGTGATATTCGCAAATACTGCAATGATCGTGAGTCCAACAAAAAGTTGATTGAAGACCAAGGATGGCGCAAGGACAAGATAACGCTCCACTCTGGTGAGCAAGCCGACCTTTGCTTCATATCCCAAAGCTTCTGCCCGCGCCTTTACATAAGAGACCAACACCGATCCTGCTGCCGCGCCAAAGACAAGCAATCCTCCCAACGGATTCCCTAAGTAGAGAAAATGATATAAGAGACCACCGTAAATGATCAGTTCGGAATAGCGATCTGTCACGGAATCAACAAACGCACCGAAATCGCCTGATTCGCCGCGCAGACGCGCCATTGTTCCATCCAACGCATCGATCGGAGTCATCAACAAAACAAAGATGCCACCTGTCAACATTTCCCCGCGTGCAAGGAAATATGCACCAACCGAATTTCCAATTAGTCCCAGCATTGTCATCATGTTGGGCGTGATTCCCAATCGGTTGAAAAAACCACCGAGTGGATCTAAGAACCACTTGAACCATAGGCGCAAGTAATCAGTGAGTGTTTTCCTTATTGGTATGGGTTTGGCAGTTTTCTCCATTAGACTCCTCTGAGCAATATCATTGAGCTATGATAACAGCAAAACAAATTATGTTTGAATTCTTGAATTTACAAATACTCTACTATTTAACGCTTTCCGCTTCATCCTCATCCAGAGGGCCAAGCAAAACGTCGCGTTCTTTGCCTCCACCCTGAGAAGGTCCGACCACTCCCCTCTCCTCAAGTTGATCGAGCAACCGCGCGGCGCGTGGATAACCAATACGTAGCCGCCTCTGCAATAAAGAGGCAGAAGCGCGCTGACTCTGACGAACAATCGAAACCGCTTTTTCCATCAGATCTTCGTCTTCATTCTCTTCAGGCTCGGTCAATAGCTTCTCCCAAGGCGTTACCTCCGTAGAGATATCCACCGCTTTCTGCCAGTGCGCAATCAGGCGTTCAATTTCCATGTCCGTGATCATAACGCCTTGTGCACGGATCGGGTTACCAACCTCAGGATTGAGGAAAAGCAGATCACCGCGCCCGAGCAAGCTCTCTGCACCACTAATATCAAGAATCACGCGGCTATCCACACCGGAAGCAACCGAAAATGCGAGGCGTGCCGGAAAGTTTGCTTTAATCAAACCGGTCACTACATCGGTGGACGGACGTTGTGTTGCAACGATCAAATGAATCCCTGTGGCACGCGCCATTTGCGCAAGTCGAACGAGATTATGCTCCGTTTGATCTGGCGTGGACATCATCAGGTCTGCTAATTCGTCAATCAAAACCACGATGCGCGGAAGAGGAGTACCCTCTTTTTTACGCGCCATGCGACGGTTGTACGTTTCAAGGTCGCGAGCGTGGGCAGCTTCGAGCAATCGATAACGATGCTCCATCTCCACAACCACCCAACGCAGCACACCCAGAATCCGTTCAATGTTTGTTTCAACTTTTCCATAAAGGTGTGGCAACCCGTTGAAACGCAACAACTCAACCATCTTAGAGTCAATCATCACCATGCGCAAATCTTCCGGTGGATTGTTCATTGCCAAACAAGCTGCGATGGCAGTGATACACACAGATTTGCCAGAACCCGTCGCGCCTGCAATCAACAGGTGCGGCATACGCGCTAAATCTGCAACGACAGGTTGACCGGAAACATCACGCCCCAGGGCCATGGCTAAGGGCGTACCGATTTTGTGGAATGCATCGGTCTCAAGAATCGAACGCATACGAACTACCGAAGTATGCGAGTTCGGCACTTCAATGCCGATATACGGTTTACCAGGCACAGGCGCTTCAATACGCAAACGTTCCGCGGAGAGTGCGAGCGCCAAATCTTTCTGCAAAGAAGCGATCTGCGCTACGCGCACTTTGATCTGTTGCGCTTCCTCCTCTGTTGTATTCCCACCTCTTTTCATAAAACCAGGCTGCACAGCAAATTGTGTGATCGTGGGTCCCACACGGAAACCAATCACCGTTGACACAATTCCAAATTCAGCCAATGTCTTCTCAATCATACCTGCTGTTTGATTGATAGTCCGCTCATCGGGGCGCGTGTTTTGGTCTGCCAGCAATATATTGAGTGAAGGCAGATGCTCATCGCGCGCACGCGGCGCGGCAGGTTTTTTATCTTGATGTTCGGAAACGCGTAAGGATTTTCGGAATTCAGGCGGCAACTGCGCTGGTTTCTTGCGCAACTGCTTGTCCTTTTCCTCTTTGACGACAGGCTCTTCACTCTTGACCTCAGGCTGGGCGACCGTTTCCATAGGCGGATTCTCACCCGCAAGTTTCAATAGCAGGCGTTCAAGCAGTGCCCAGACGTTGAATCCGCTCATCAGTGCGAGAAGCCAAGGAATCAACATCAAGAGAGTCCCGCCTGTTTTTCCAAACTTCCAGAAAACAGTGACCATTCCCCAACCGATGCGACCGCCATCCAGATGTGATTCTGCTCGGACAAGAGAATTGCCATTCAGCGCGGCGAGCAGACCCAAGGTCAAGAAAGCGGCGAGCTCGAGAGCAAAGAGTCGTCCCCACGGTAACAGCGTTACATCATGCCGTAAAAAAACATATCCGCAATACGCAATCGCAAGGATAACAAGATAGGCGCCCCATCCAAACCACAACGAAAGCTTGTCTACTAACGGAGTCAGCAATAGACCTGCTGTGTAGTTACGCAGCGCGAGAAAGGTCATAAGCGCAGCTGCGATCAACACTATGCCGAGTGCATCGCGCGCGAAACGTCCAAAGTGCTGATTAAAGCGGGCAACACGATCAAGCCAATCATCTCGAACTTCTGACTCATAGACGTGTTGTGATTCGGAACTTTTTGACATTATTGATTTACCGCTTGCCTCATAAATTACTAAACTTTTCCAACCAATTTTTGGAGTCAATAAAATTTATCGTTTCGTGGTTTATGCGGTACTCTGCAATAGCAAACTCAATCCCATACGTTGATGCGGCGCATCAACATGCAAAATGCGAACTTGAAGTTCCTGTCCTTCAAAAAGCAATTCACGCGGAGATTGGTTTGGTTCAAGCACCATTTCTGAAGCATGGATCAATCCTTCGACACCAGCCTCAATACGGGCAAATACGCCATATGACATCACACTAGTGATGACCGCACTTTGAATCGAACCAACAGGGAAATCAACTGCAGTGCGCTCCCATGGGTTCGAAGTAATACGCTTCAAGCTCAGCGCAACTCTACATCGTTCAGCAGAAATATCCAACACCTGAGCATTTATCTCTTGCCCAAGTTTGACAATTTGATTGGGATGTGCCACGCGTCCCCATGACAATTCAGAAATATGGATCAGCCCTTCCACACCACCCAGATCAACAAAGACGCCAAAATCTGTAATATTCGTGACGATACCTTTCACATGCGAGCCCGCCTGAAGCTGGTGGAACAGTTCAGTTCGCCTACCTGGTTCAGCAAGGGCAGAACGCTCAGAAAAGACCACGCGCCCTTCTTCTGGTACGCATTCGATTACTTTGACGTTCAATGTCTTACCAACATATGTTTCAAGACTCACATCGCGATCAGTTGCCTGCTCCTTCCCCGCCAGATCAATTAGATGTGAAAATGGAATGAAGCCAGCTAAGCCATCCTGCTCCACCAGCAACCCACCACGATTGTGACCGATTACCTTCATTTGAACAATACGATCATTTGAATATAAGTCTTTGAGCGCGTTCCAATCTGTTTGCGTAGCTTGGACGGCCGGCGCTGGTTCAGTCTTTGTCTGGATTGCAGCGTTTGATTTCGCCATACTCTGGGGTGTGCGAGGTGGCATATGTTGGCGTTCCTCTGCCAGCACCGATTCCCACCAACCTTCGTCCGTAACAGGCATTGTTTTTTCATATTTCCGTTTTGTGCTATTGTTATTGGCATCCATGAGATTCTCCTTACTGTAATGCTTCGTTTTGTTCCATATCGAGGATGGCGCGGGCGACTGCCTCTACAGCAACGCGCTGCTTGCGATAAAGATCCGCTTCAGACATTGCCAGTCTTGTCGCCACCTCCCGCACTTTCCGTCCTTCGATAAATTTCATTTCCAAAATATTGTAAAGAATCCATTCGCTTGTGAATCTTCGCTCACCTGCTGGCTTGACCTGGTCAACTGCTTTACGCAACAGGGCGCGCAAAGCATTCGAGGAATTTCCTTCATGCTCCTCTGCCAGCATTTGAACGATCTTTAATTTCATCAATGGGCTATTCGTTAGTTTCGGTCCGCCCCAGTAATGAGTAAGTGCATCCTTCACCCAATCTGCCAGATCAGATTCTTGTGGCAGAGGCTCAGTCAAAAGGCTGGCACGAGTGTCATACCGACCGGCAGCGCGCATGCGTTGAAGCATGTCAATTTGTGGCTGTAGGTCTTCCAAGGAGCGGAACACGCGCTGTTGCAATTGACGATCTTCCAAAGCAAGCGCGGCGCGATCTGCTAAAAGCCAGACTGCATCGCGCTGATCCTTATCCATGGAGTGGTTTTCTTTGCGCGCCACCCCCAGAACACCCAACAAGGGGCGCACTTCGTCACGGTCGCCATTCGCTCTGCGCTGGTGAAGAGGCAATATCCAGAAGCTCCCCCAAATAAATTCATGCCTCCCATTTTCGCCATTGTGATTAAGAGTCTGTAAAGCTCCGTCTAGATCTTCCTTTTCAAGCAATGCCCGATTTCCTACCACAACGCTCAAAGTTAATTCATTCCCATCTAGCGCAGCAACAAACGCACATGGAGATTGTAAATGATCGCGTACGGCTGCCAATACGGTTTCAAGAAACTGTTGCAAGTCACCGCGCGTCAATAACCGTTCTTCAATATTTTCCAATAACTGAAGTTCAGCGCGATCACGACCAAAGAAAAAGAAGCGCTCCCATAACGGCGAGAACAAAGTAACTGCATGTTCAAACAGTAGAACGGTTACCACCATCATCAGTGGCACAAAGCCAGAATAGGGTTCGCCCTCAAAGTACAATCCTGCACGACGGACAATCGTCATCACAGCCAATGCCAGGGAGGCGGTTACGGGTCCGCGCAAAAGCCATTTGAACAAACGGCTCTTTACCACGCGGTCAGGCCATGAGACGCCAAAGAATGCGACTGCATACGCCATGACAATGACCAAGATCGCAACGAGCATATTAATAATGAAAGCTGTGCTCCAAAAGAAAAGTGGATATCTCGCTGCCACATTGGACCCAAATAAAAGATATGGATATGAACCGAGCGCTGGGGCTGTCGCGCCGGCCATTAAGTACAACATTCTGCGCTGACCTGAGCGAGTCAACATCCGCGCAAAGGCACGCACAAAGTTATAACCTGCCCAAACCATGATTCCGATGTAATAGACGGTAAAAAATTCGGTCCATGCAGAGCGTTGCAAATGTGGTGCAGGCTGTCCATTCGGCACAAGCGGACCAACAAGCAAGCCCGCAGCTAAGAGTATTAAGAAACTAAATGAAGCCACATAGACTAGTCGCACAGCCAGCCGTCTACGTCCACGCGAAGGACGGCCAGCTGTCACGAGTAACGCATCTGAAAGATGTAAATAAGAGGGAGGCAAAAAGATGATTCCCACCCATTGCAGGCGTAAGAGCAATTCAATCCCCCAGTCAGGAATGGATTTGTTTTGTAAAGCCTCGCTGGTGAAGACAACCACTACACACAAAAGGATAATGGCAAACGAGCGGGCAACCCGATCACGCAAATTAAACGACAAGGCATACAAAAACAGCGAAAAAGCTGTGATTGCAATGCCAGCCGTTAAAATATTGTTGATCGTCTTGATCCCCACCAATAATCCATCTAACCAACCGTTAAACATTCAGACCTTCCGATATTTATCCCATGTCGATCACGCGGGATTATGGTTTTACTGCTTTCCCGAAGAACAAGGCTACATCCTGAGTTGAATAATACTGGTCATTATACCCGCAGAATTCGTATGCAAATTTCTGTGCAAGGCGAATGTAAGCTTGGTTTTTTGACTGCATTTCCAGAATAAGACGACGTACGCCTCTTTCCAAAGCCCAAGTCTGGGTCGCCGTTAAAAGAGCAGAAGCTGCCCCTTTTCGCCTCTGTTCGGTAGAAACGGCAAGGTCAGTCACCCATGCCGCCGTAGAGGCATGTTCCACCAGCGCGCAGATATAACCAACTGGAGTGCCCTCATGAGTAGCCACTAACACAATATCGCGGCGCGTCCATGCATCAGCCAAAGAAGAAGGGTTACGTGGATACTTCACTTCAATGGAACGCGGCAATCGCACCTCACGGAAATTAGCAGTTACCTGCCCAACTTCTCGGCGCAATTCTAACTGCCAAACATAATCACTCAAACAGGAATGATCTAACGCCATCAAGCGAGGGACGTCACTTGCATTTGCAGGGCGGATTTCAAAAGAAGCCACGATGCCTCCAACTATTGATTTGCCACGCGTATCGCAATCACACAAGGCTCAAGCGATACTCCGACATTATCCGTAATGACAAGACGTAGAAAATAATCACCATTTGGCCTTGAAGAGGTATTCCATTCGCCTAGCTCCTCGTTTTGCTTTGGATTGCGATCTGCTGAGATCGTGGCCCAATTTTGTGTACCAATGGGAGCAACTTCATATTTATAAAAAGCGAAGTTAGGAACACTGACAGTGCCAGTGATTTTAACAGTTCCACTGACTTCAGCCCCCGGTTCAGGAGAGGTAATCATAATCTGGTCTGGTATACAACCACTCATTCCATTCGGAACTGATTGCGTACCAAACGAAAGCGCGGCTTGGGTTGCATCGGCGGGAGGTAACGTCTCTGCAGGCGTGAGAAGCAGATCTAACGTGGGTGTCGCTAAAATGTCGGAAGCAGGCAGAGACGGCGCGATGAACGTGGCAATAAAGAACTCAACAAATATGAGGGCAAGGACAAGGAAAGCAGCAGCTGTCGCTTGTCCCAATCTTCGTAAAGCAAATTCGCGCTCAAGGCCATAAACAGCATCCCGCCATTCACGCCATGATCGCCACATCCGTCGAAAAGCAAACATCCCCCCAATTGCCAGCGCGATGTAAATCAGCGGCTCATAGCTCGCCAGAGTACGATAAACAAAACCCATACCAATGTTGTGTTACAAGGCACGCAAAACGCCACGCATAATTTTTTCGACCTTTGGCGTAATGATCTTGCCGGCTTCAATGACCTCTTCATGGGTTGTTTGCAACCTGCCGTGCAATCGCCATTAACTTACGGTCATACGCCTGACTCATATCTGGGAAACGAGGGCCCAATTCATCAATGTTTGGACCCATGAGAGGATTACCACCCGTCATGCCAAGTAAATTTAAGTGATCTGTAATCAACATTACATCGCCCGGCACGAAGTCAGGATGCACGCCTCCAGCGGCATTGGTTACGAAGATCATCTCAAGACCCAGACGCAACATCACACGCACCGGTAATGTGATTTGAGACATGCTATAACCTTCGTAAAAATGAATACGCCCCTGCATGACGAGCACAATTTGACCCTCGAGCGCGCCAATGACGAGGCGTCCCGCGTGACCCTGTACTGTAGAAATGGGCCAATTTGGTATTTCTCCATATGGGAGAATATCCGCATTTTCAACGGAATCAGCTAAGCCGTTCAGTCCTGAACCGAGGATAAGTCCCACGCGCGGATGATAAGAAGTCCGCTTCCGTATTGCATCTGCTGCCTGGTCAATCTGCTGGAGCGTAACAAATGTGGTCATAATTCTTTCTTCTTGAAGAATAGAGATAAGGGTCACTTCCGCGCAAAAAATTATATCAGATATTGATGTGAATACTTTCAAAGCTGAAAGTAACCTAAAGTAGACTGGGTTGTCATGTGTGGATACCCAGCACAAAAAAAGACTTTTTTGTGCTATCCTTTTGAAAATATGTCGCAGCTTTCATTTAGAAAAGCACTTCTCATTGCAGCCGGAACCTTGTCGCTGGTAGCGCAAGGAATTATGCTGATTCCAATAAGTTTGGGATCTTTTATGAGTGCAAGTGGAAGCTTTACGATTGGAGTGACGCTTTTCGCGCTCTCTATTTTTTTATTTCTGGCTGTTATAAGATGGCACTCTGTAAAAAACGAATCGAACTGGCGCGTGAACGGTGTGTTACTAGCGACACAAACATTCACCGCGATTGGAATCTATCTCTTACTAGAAGGTTTTGCCTCAAACCAACGAGGACCTGGATTTCTCCTAAGTAGTCTAATTACCGCTCTGACTACCTACGGTATTTTTACCCAGACAATCTTCGAAAACGATTCTCACCCCCAACCTGTTGAAAAGGACCATAATCTCTCTTCAGATTTCGATTTTGATCCTGATGCCAATGTCAATGCGCTCAAGGAACAGATTGAATCGCTGACACACCAGTTAACAGCCGAAAAACACCGTAATACACAATTGACATTGCTCAATGAATTAAGCCAGCAACTAGAAACTGAACTTGACCCTCCCATCGCAGCACAACTGGCGGTAAATACGCTTGAACGGTTAATCGGTCGTACCGCCAGACTTAAGAAAACACAAGTTGTAAATGACACGGGATTGGATATAGATTTTATCCCTCTGAACAATGAAAATACTCTTTCCATTATCAGTGTGCCAATCCTTCTGCATGGACACATAAAGGGTAGCCTTGAAATCTGTTCCGAGAAGAAATATGCCTTTAGCAGTATGGATGTGGCAATTGCAGAAGGAGTCGCTTCTGAACTAATGCAGGCATGGAATCGTTCAAGCTATCGTCAGCGATTGACCGAACTGATCCAGGCCGGCATTTCGCTTACGACTTTGCTTGATCCTCAAGCCGCGGTGCAAGAGGTGGCAGCGATCGCGCGTAAGACGCTTGAAGCGCGATTTGTTTTCGTCACTTTGCTTGACCAACAAGGGAACTTCTCACGTACAGCGTTCGCAGGGGAGGCACCAAAGTTACTCGCTGCCTTCAATGTAAATCCGACTGATGAACCGCTCATGCAAGCAGGGCTGAACGCGACAAAACCTTTCCGTGTACGCGATTTACGAAAATACTCCAATAGCAGGAAACTAGAAATTGATAATCCCAGCTTGCGCAGTGTGCTTGCCATCCCAATCCGTTTGCATCGCTTAAGCATTGGAACGATCCTTGCCTTTGGCAAACGGGATGGGATTTTCTTTTCAGAAAACGATGAATCTCTTGCAGATCTTCTCTCATCACAAGCCGCTGCCGCCATTGAGAGTTCATGGCTGTATCAGGAATTACGAAACAAAGAGAATATCACTTCCATGCTATACCAATTAAGTGTGGATGTGATCCAAACAGAGGAGTTGAGCCTGGCTGCTGAATTGATTGCTCAGGCAGCGCACAAAGTAACCAACTCAAACGAGACAGGTATTGTCTTGATGACCCGTGATGGCCGAACACAAGCAGAAGTTGAAATTGACGCCAAAGGTTTGCGTACACACGGCGAGCATCCAGCAGAGACGATTGATCAGGCGATTGAAACCGGGCAAAGTATTATCGTTTCGATGGAGAATGGATCACTGGTTTGTTATCCGCTTTTAACGCGCCGTGGTACATATGGTGCAATGTGGATGAACATCCCAGAAAGTCGTGGCCAAAATTTCGCAAACTTGCAAACGCTGGCGAATCAGGCGGCAATCGCATTAGAGCGCTCCATCCTATTATCCGAGTCGCGTCAACAGGCAAAGCAACTCGAAGCCGCCTATGCTGAACTTGAAATCACCTACGACCGAACCTTGACGGCGCTGATGTCCGCGCTAGACGCACGCGATCAAGAAACGGAGGGTCATAGCGCGAGGGTAAGCCGTCTCACATGCTTATTGGGGGAAGAAATTGGGTTAAATGGTCCGCAGCTCAAGGCTTTGGAGAGAGGCGCACTTCTCCACGATATTGGCAAGATTGGCATCAGCGATACGATCCTTCACAAGCCTGGCAAGCTAACCGACGAGGAATGGAAAATTATGAGAATCCATCCCGCCATCGGTGCGCGCATTGTGGAAGGGATACCTTTCTTGCAAGAAACACTTCCCATTATTCGTTATCACCATGAACGCTGGGATGGAAGTGGATATCCCGTTGGCTTGAAGAACAATGAGATACCTATTCAGGCACGCATCTTCGCTGTGGCAGACGTATTCGATGCATTGACCAGCAAACGATCTTATCGGAACAGGTCCAGCGCAGAAGAGGCTGTTCGGTATATAAAGGATCAGGCTGGCATTCTATTCGATCCACTAATTGTTGAAGCCTTAACAAAGATTCCCTATAAAGAATTCACAGAAGCAGAAAAGCTCATCATATGAAATCAAGAAAACCGACCGGCTCCTTCGCTCCACATGAGGTTCAGCGATTCATTCTCCCAATCACGCTTACTTCTCTCGTTACCATGGTTAGTTTGATTTTGGTAGCTTTGCTAAATGAAACTTTTGTAAATTTTGAGTTGATTGCTTATGGATGTCTGGTGATTGCCGGTACATTAATCAACAATGCTGTTATCGTTCGTAGCGCTAATTTTCGTGAGTCCTACGGATGGTTAAATGCGGTCCTGAGCGGGATTGGTTTAGGACTGCTTACTTATGTTTTACCTCAAGAGTTGAGCGAGATATCTCATATCATGATTATATTGGGGACTATTGCAGTAGCCATTATCTCAGGACGTCCTTACGGTTATATAACCCTCCTCATAATTTTGATCCTCAATTTACCATCTGCCTTTGGCATGTTCAGTAAATTGGAGAGTTTCCTGGATTTCTCGGGACCTTATATAGTTTCCTTCATCGTTATGGAAGCGGTACTGAGGATTAAGGATAGTACGCAACAAAATATCCACCGCCTTGAGACAATCAACACAGTCAGCCGCCAGATTATGCTGTCACTGAATACAGAACAGACGATCTCGCTTTTGGATACCGCAATTCAAGATGCATTGCAAGCGGACACTTATTTTATTGGAATCTTCAAGAACAATGAAATTCAACTAGATCTGTTTTATGATGAAGGCGAATACTACAATGGAATAAGAGTTCCACTGGAGGGGACATTATCAGGCTGGGTGATCAAGAATCAAAAGGAGTTGTTCCTGCCTGATCTCCGCAAAGAGGTGGAATTGGAAGGTGTAAGAGACTATGTAATGGGGAAAGAAAAAACGAGCTTGTCCTGGATGGGCGTTCCTCTTACAGCCGCGAATGTCACAGGAGTCATCGCGCTCGGTTCGTATCAACCGAATGCATTTGACAGCGCCGATATGGAACTTCTTTCGAATCTCGCGCAGCATATCGCGCTTGCATTAGATAACACAATTCGCCACGCTCAAGTAGAGGAACAGGCGCGGCTTGACAGTTTGACAGGCGTATATAACCATGGCTATTTCCTGAAAAAGCTTGCTGAACAAGCCATAGAGGCAGCCGCTGCAAATACCACTCTCAGTGTGATTATGCTGGATATCGATTTTTTCAAAC
>WNFZ01004088.1_pt1 | contig 29139 bp, 21 predicted proteins | sample 5400081 | NCBI WGS metagenome assembly WNFZ01 (sample SAMN13153365, study PRJNA577476) | soil metagenome | isolation source: 80 cm soil or saprolite under grassland replicate 1 | place: USA:California | collected 2016-06-15 | reverse complement strand
TCTTGAAATAGCTGTTATTGTCTTCCTGGTCAGCTTTCGACGAGTGACTCTTGGTTGCGGGGCCTGGGAGGGGACCTACTATCTACTTAACCGCTAGGCAAAGAGGGAGGACGGACCAGTCTCTTTCTTTCCGCTTTGAACGGAAGCCCTTTTTTCGGGAATATCCCTGCTGGAAAAAGAAACAGTACTGGTTTAAGAAAACTAGAGGAGCTGGAAATAGGATTTCTGATCTGGGAATTGCTGGTTTCTGAGGCAAAGGAAACTTTAGGTTAAGAAATCAAACCCAAGCAGGTACAAACATTTCCCATAGTGGTTATGGTTGCTAATGGTCAGAACATAATCAGTAAAGCTGTGTATCGGAGGGGGTACCTGGAAGGTGCAAGGAGTGGAATTTGAAGCTAAACTGAGGCTGTTGCCACTGGTTGCCTATGACATGGTGCTAGGAATGGATTGGTTGAATACTCCGCTGGGGAACACGAAGGTGAATTGGAAAGAGAAATACATACATGTCTTTAGGGAAGGTTCATTGGTAGAAATCAAAGGGGTAGCAAGCTCAGTGGCAGGGGAGCAGCGTTGTGTAGCACCCCTTGGTTGCAAAGAGAAAACGTGTAGTTAAGTATGCGAGGAGTTGATGTGCTTTTATTGATTTACGGGTCAATAAACATATTAAATAAAGCGAAGTAGATAAGTATGAGGTAAGAAGTATTTGATTGTCCAGCATGATCGGTTTCATAAGTCCAGTTGTGCCAGAAGCTAGAGTTGCCTTTATTAGTGGATAAGGGTGGGTTAGGCATGACATTCTTAATCGTAGACAAGGCGCGCTGCGGAAGAGCTTGATTGCTAACTAATTGCTTGCTTTTAACCAGTGACTGACTTACACGGCTACTACTTTCCTGAGTACCGCCTCAGAATCGTTCCAACTTTCCTCGGTCGATCCTCCCTTCTCTTTCCAAAAGAAAGTGGATCTCATAGCCTCAGACAATTCGAAAAGTAGGTCTCAGTCTCATTTTCAGATGAAATTTTCCACCGGAAAGAGAATCCCATATTCTTTAAGCCAAGCCGCCAATCCTAGGGTCAATGCGGAACAGGAAACCATTGCTATTTGAGCTGTTAGAGAATCGAAATTCCACTCATTTAGAAATCGATCAGCGAATGCCAGAGGAAGGATAAGGGGAGCCTACACCAACGTAGTCTTAGCCCTAGAACACATGGAGCTTGGAGCACTGATAATAAGTCTGTATGATTTTCAAGGAGTTTATGAACAATCACCACATCCATATTGAGGAGAAAGCTCACTCAGGCTACTGAACTTGTAAATACAGTTGCGCTCATGATAGGGAATTCCATTTATGGCGTGAGGTTAAGTTAGAAGCATACCAGGATATATACTCATAGTGGCTTCCATACCTATCTCCGGTAGAACTAACAAAATAGAAACCTATGACTAGTAGACTCATACGAAAAACTTTCAAGATATATTTCATTAGAAGGGAAAGTTCACTAATCTATGGCCTAGAAAGCAAAAAGAAATGATCAGTCCAATGACAGAAGGACAGAAGCGCGTTCCCTTCGTCCTCAATGTGCGTCCACAGCTTACTCGAGTGCTTGAGATATTCATTCGGTTTAAGGCACCTTCATCGTTGGAAGGAAAAAACCCAGATCCCCGGGCGGATCATTCCCTCTAACAAGCTAAACAAGAGTCCTGGCGCGAAGCATTTGAAAAAAGCTTACGGGTTAGCTGATGCTTGACTAGATCTGCCAACTCCTTATCCAAAAACATCTAAATACTAGCCTGATATTAATAAGAGATCTTGATACAAATCTCGAAGCAAGTGCTCGCTACCAACACTAGCTAGTAGTAAATTAGTTCTCATGCCTAAATCCTCGTGTAAAAGTAAGTAGCTCATGATTTGGTATGCGCTAGATGAAGCATCCATAGTAATAGGTATAGTATGAACCCTCTCAGCAGTGACCCCTCTCAGGCTCTAGGTAATGAAATGTGAAATGAATTGGAACGGTTTTAGAATGACTACTAAATGATACTAATTCATCGCACCACTTTCTTTCTGTCATATACACTAAACGATTAAAGATATCTTTACTCCTTGGAGCCTTAAGATTTATAAAAGACATATGGTGATAGGCTGTTGCTTCTAACAAAGTACGATAGCCTCCTAATGATTCAAACTAATAGCTTTCTTAGGCTGAGAAAAAGGGTATATCTATGAAAATACTCAACCCATTCATGCTGCCTATTCAATAGCAATCCGAAAGGTCAGGAAGGTTCAAACTGGCTTTATGCACGGGGACTCGACCATCAATCCTTTCTTGTGACGAGCTGTGACTGGGTGCTCTGAAACCTCCTTAAAAGGAGGGGCTGTGGGGTAAGGTAATTGAAGTAACTAGCCAGTATTAAGATTAGGCATAAGCATAATAAACTGATGCATCCGAAGACGGTGAATCTAGAATAGAGGCCGGGTGGGGAAGCAAAAGATGCAAGAGAGCCTTTTTCCGGGATTGGATTTCACTCATTTAGTGCTTGGGATGCGGACAGGCGTGGAAGATGAACATAAGAGAGCTCCGCCCTTGCCTTGCACCGGTGAACAAAAGAAAGAAAGGAGACAAGGTCGGAACTAAGACGTCAATAGCTTATTTTAAGTGACGTATTCCTGTCGGGAACAGCGAGCAAGGATAAAATGAGAGTATGAGCCCACACCCATATAGAAATCAGTCATATGCCTGATAGTCGTTATCTATTCTTTCTCAATGATAGTATTATTACCCGAAAATGATATGTACAGAGGAAGCTAGTTCTGTACTCTAGTTCTGTCCCCAAGGCGCGAGTGAAGCCCTTCTCCAGTATGGTAAAGTGAAACCAACCGCTTCGGAGTTTATGGTTCGAAAGAAAGAGAGAGGAAAGCACTTATAAAGCGGTGGGCTCTTATAGTAAACAAGAGTTCCGTTAAGCTCTGGGACTCTGGGCAAGATAGCTGTAGTTTTGAAAACGTAAATTGACCGAAGTTTGTCTTTACTTTCCCCTATTCTACGTATACCATCTCCGAGCCTCCCGTTAAATCGAATCAATTGATGAAAGATGCCCGTCCTTGCTAGGCCAGTTAGAAGTTCCTGGGGATGTGATTGACCTAAGAAGCCCGTGTTATCGATAGATGTAAGTTCATAGTTGAAGACAAGGGAGTTTTAGCTTTTTCGTACCTCGCCCCGGTGTCACTGACAGGGGAAGCGCAAGGTTGATTTATCTGTTTTCGACTCGTGAAAGTTATCACAGCTAGCCAGCCTACAAGGAAGATTTGTGGGAAGTAAGTTACAAGACTTCTCCCCAAGCTCTATTTCCGGACCTAGTTCAAGGACAGGAGCTGGGGATTTGGCCAAGCCAGTTGTTGAAGTCGAGTATGAGCTTCTATCCAATCGAAAGAAGAAGCAAAGGCTTTTCGGTAAAGTATCTGTTTTTTAGTGGTCCTTGCATTCACTCCTCCAAGGAGGTGGGAATTCATCCATAGTACGCCTATCTATGGAAAAGTTCTTTTCTTTTGAAAGATTTCCCCTTCCTTTCTTCTCTACACTTATCCGAATAGGTTAGTGTGCCAGCTTCTTCTCCTGCCTTCTCCTTCGCATCACCCCATTGTCCTAGCTTTGGTTTCAAAGTCCCCTTCTTTTAGTATTAGGTAGTAGAGGGCATCGCCACTCAGAGATTCTACGATAACCCGCATATTCTACCTTTTGTTCTCCTTCCTCTGGCCCCAGAACTCTGTTCGTCCCTAGTAGCACTCCCGTCTTCTTCCAAGGATGAAGCCTCAATGCCATTCCCTCTTTCTCGGGCACTCGATTTTGGGCTTTCTACGCCCCTTTCCCTTATTCTATTCAGGCACTGGATAGTGGATTTGAACCAGTAAAGTACTGATAAAATCCTTCTTTGACGATGACATAGCGTGTCACGCTGGGAAACTTATAAAATATTTTCTTTCTTAATGTCAGTGTTCAAGTCCTAATATCTTTAAAGGATTTAAATAGCAGCATTACAGAAAGAGCAGCCAGAACCTACTCCCAGTTGGCCAGCATCAAAGCAGAAGGAGCTTTACCCTTAGAGTGAATGAACGAGCCTAGGAAACCAACCAATACACTAATCCCGGAGCGAGCGCATTCCCCTAACGTCGAATTAGCTGAAATTTCAACCAGCGAAGCCGGAGACTTTAATCTTTCGGGAATTAGTTCACTTGTCATTCAATCTAATCTCTTTTCCGAGTTCATGTCATAGAAGGAGTACGCAATCTCCTTTTCAATCCCTGTGAGAAGCTGAACACAGCCTCCCTCTCAACGATGTCACTAGATAGGGAGGGACACGCATTTCTGCCAGGCCTTAAAATAGAAATGAAAACAATCTCTCTCTCCTACGCTATGAAGGTATTTTTCTTCACCGGATTCGAGGGATTGTGCATGCGGGAATACGATAAGAAAGGAATATCCTCCACCTCAACCGTTAAGTCAACTGGCGGAACAAACAATCCCATCTGTCTATTAGTGATAGCACCATCCTAAACTTCGATTGAATGAAGTCCTTCTGAACTGAAGTCATGAATTGGGTTCGAACCAATATCTCTGTGCGACTTTTCCATTTTTGTCGATCACGACGGGGAGATCCCATCCCCCGGCTGGGGGATGGGATCTCCCAGCCGGGGATCCCTACACCCCTCCCATCACCCGCCTTTACGTGGCGTGGGATATTTACCTTTACCAACCATATAAACCCTTCCATCTTTTAGATGGAAAGATAAGATAATAATAGAATTACCTATTCCTTTCGAAAGAAAGGAATAGGTAATTCTATTATTTATGTTTTTTGATCTTTTTATGCGAAATTCTGTTTGTTTTTCTTACTTTTTGATCGGAAAACGAATGAGATCAGAAAGGCCATCATTGGGGCAAACGATGCAATAGCTTCGGTGAGAGCAAAGCCCAAAATGGCATAACCAAATGATTGTTTAGCCAATGAAGGATTTCGCGCCACGGAATGAATCGAGGAACTGAGGACATTTCCAATACCGACAGCAGCTCCGGCTAAAGCAATTGTAGCAGCTCCGGCACCTATTGATTTAGCTCCTTCTAACATGTGGAATTCATATTTCTATTTTATTTGTTGCGTTTTTATTTCGCTGCTCTTTCTTTTTATTTGCAGCTCTTTCCTGGATTTATATTTTGCGTATATCTATTTTTATATGATATTGATGGACGGCACCTTCCTCTTCACTAGCTTCTTTAGAGCTTGGGGAATTTTTTACCCTTTATACTTAATAGTTCAGACCCGGGAACGACAGTCGCTCGACGTAAGGAGAGGAACGAAATATCAATAGAGGAACGAAAACCGCAGGGTATGAAATTAGGGTAGGGTTGGCAGGGTAAGTCCAACTGAAACTTTCTTTGATTACCTTTTTTCTCCAACTGGCTTAGAGATTGCATTTGCCCTTAACCGGTAACCTCCTTTGAATCCTTCGTTTAGACCCTCTCTATTGGTATTGGCATTGGCTCGAGAGCAAGGACCTTATTTGATCGCTTAGAACTTGATGGAGGGAAACTCACTCGCTCAAGATATGCTTAAGCTAGCTCAGGAAGAGTACTAATTTTATATGCCTTAAAGAGGGGATTCAAAGAGTAGCCTTTTACTAGGGCTTAAGTTACTCGTTTCATATTGCTTACTATTTTTATATAGCTAGAAAATTGAGTAAGAAGTTCTTTTATTCTATAGAAAAATCACTTTCTTGTTTTGTTTTTCTGAATATATAAAGGGAATATCACGGGATAGGAATGAAAGAACTCGTAAAGGAATTACGAAAGGTTCATAAATGCTATTATAGTCCCTCCATATAGAAGATAAAAGGAGAGTAGTCCTAATTAAGGGAAGAGAAAGAGACAAGAAATGGTTGAGCAACTCCAACAGAAACTCCAAGAGGGAGTCAGAGACTACCACTGGATCGCCAGCACCCACATGGAAAGAAACTACAAATAGTGGATGAAACATCTAAACTGGAAAGAGAATATGCTTTACTAGTGACAAAAAGAGGGCCTAGCTGAAAAAAAACCTAGGAAAAAAGGCATGACTATGGAAGGAAACTTCGACTAGACATATTCACCGGGCACTCCAATAGATGAAGTTTTTATCATATGCAGAAGGAAGAAGAAAGGATATAGTACCGATACAGGTAAGGAGTCCTATCATTACTAGGTCGCGTGCCTAAATTTCTAGTGCTAGTGAGCCCACTGGGAACAAAGCCCAACCAAGGGTCTATATCCCATCCTTTTCTTTACATGCAAGCCTAGCTTGGGAAAGAAAGGAGATGCATATCTCCTGAGTGAGAAGCACAAGCTATTGTATGTACCATTCCTCTTCACTCATTCTAGTCCTTAACTACTTGCTCGATAAAAGCTATCCCAACAAAGCTTTGACAGTTACTTCTTCAAGAATCCGAACCTACTTTTCTATGGCTAAAAAGGACCCGAAATGGCGTGCTGCCATGCTGGATGAGATGGAGTCAATGAAGATAAATAAGGTTTGGGACTTAGTTTATTTACTGCCAGGGCTATTAGGTAGCTTGGTAAGGGATAGGCCGCAGGTTTGTGAAACATAGGAGTAGAGGAGTAGGCATTTGGATCGGAACTGGTAGGAAGCAATGGAATAGGTCAGTAAAATAGGACTACTAGTAAAGGCACGTTATTCGCTAAGAATAGTTTCGTGATAGGTTTTTCTAAATAGGTAAGCAAGGCGTGAAACGAGGTGGGTCACAAGTAAAGAATAGGTATTTTTTAGGCATATTGGAATAGGCTAGAAAATAAGTATATGCATTCGATATTGGCTGATAGGGAAAGAGAGATAGGTGAGAAAGAAAAAGAAAAGAGATAATTTCTTGTCGGAAAGAATAACCTATCAGTGCCTATCCCAGTAGAAATAGGAAATTTGATCGGCTTAACTGAGTTTATTATGGATCGTTGCCTGGAAGGATTCCTAGTACCATAGGTAGACTTAAACGCAACGTTTTGTTGAACTTTTTTGGAAATAGCTTTTCTTTTAAGGTCCAATTCCTTTATCTGTTGGTAATCTAACGAATCTCTCTGAAGTTCACATGGGAGAAAATTCACTACTACATACCTAACGCATCTACAAGTGTAGAAAGAACTCTTACTATTCATAACGGTCAAGTACCAGTCCTGCAACCCGCTTCAACGTTCTAAGGACCACAAATGATAAGATCTGATACCTGGTTCGCTGTAATTCCAATTCTCGTAATCTTTGATGAATCTCCATAATCTTTAGAGATTCTTGTGGTGTACCCCTCCCGTGTTATCATTCACAGCTTCGTAGGGCAAGTTCACCATCTCTCTGAGAAAGAGGAGCGTAATAAAAGGAGGTTCTTTTCCCATCTCTTTTTGGCAATGGGTTAAGGAATTTAGGGCTGGAAGAGATCTAAGAGTGGATTGGGCAGCATTAATGGCATGAGCACAACTGTGATCTTGATCTCCTCGCGTCGGCTTCTTGCTCCATACAATACAGAGCGTCAACAACTCTTTGTAAGGGCCTTATCAGTGGCACTACCACCAAAAATAGAGTAAGCAGTGGAAGCATAAACATCGAAAATTTGCTAGCGCGGGCTTTGAAACTTACTACCAGGCTGGTGCATGGAGCTTTCAACGATCAAGCTTTCTCTCCGGTCTCTTCTCCGACAACACGGGAAGTGATGCTCTAGCTCGGACCATTTCGATCATTTTATTGCCTGGGCTTGGACTATTCATTTCATAAATCAATCAATTCCTGGAATGAGTGTTGTTTTCAGTGAGTGTTTTCATTACTTATATTCTTCAATGAATAAGAGTCAAAAAGCCAGGTAATTCAGTCAGTCAAGGAAGAGAGATTAGTGTCAATGGTAAATTGAATATTGAAAGAGGCTGTCTATCTTCCATTAGTAATCCTGTCATTACAAATCTCATTGTCTACATCTTTCTTCCCGTGATTGATCTATAGGAGTATAGTAAGAAGCATAATGTGCTCAAACTCAGAGAGAATGAACCTGCCGTTAGTAGTAAGTAGATTCTTTCCTGGCTATCCATCCTCCCCCTAACATCCCCTCTGAGCAATTAATCCCTCCAGAATATATTCCGTGCAGAAACCTGCTTTGCTTCCTTCTTACTTTTTCGAGTAGTCTAGAGCTGCTGGGAAATAGTGAGTTGAGAAAGGAGATAGTGAAACTTAACTAGTCTTTGTCATGGAAGGGAGCTACTTCTCTCGAGTACGTACAGTACAGAGGACTTACTCATAGGCAAAGGTTACCAGTACATAGTGGATCTATTCTAGTAGATGTATGGACCACACCAACCTCTCTTTCTAGCCTACATCGATAAGGAAGGAAATATCATGGCATGTCAAAGCAATCAATCTATAATAAATAGGTAAAGAAAGGCATATACCCTGGGGTAGGGCACCATGTGTTTCTGATTTGAAAGGTGGGTACAACTGGCCTAGTACAGCTGAAATTGCTCTTCGTTATAGGTTGTTAACATCTTAAGATTCTGATCATTTCTATGCTCACTTTAACTAAATTCAGAAGTCTAAAGAGTTCTGTACTTTGATTAGCTATCTTCAGGAAGTTCCTTTTGCTATTAACGAAGAAGTGTTCAAAATCATTGAGGATAGTATGCATGAGTTAGTATATGCCGGTCTTCTAATGCCACCATTCCTAGCTCAGGTCAAACCTAAATTAGTGAGGCAGGCTCTTAAAAATGAGCTAAACTCTGATAGATTTAAAGGTCAATTTAGGTATTCTTTCTTATATGTATCGAGTGATTGTGAAGCGCATTCAACGCGCTAGATATGAACAAGGCTTGTTAGCATTGGCACGTGCATATGTTGGGTATGATATTGACTTTCCAGCATTTATAGATTTTAGAGGGCGCATCTATCGTGCAGGAATACTACACTTTCACGAGCGGGACTTGGCTAAATGTCTAATATCTTTTCCTATTGGTAGTGGTGATGTTAAGTTCACAGGAAAAGAAGACAAGGAAGAAGCTACTACTTATATGATTGAGCAAGCTGTGGGTTTCCATCATCATTTGGCTTTGCCCTTCCTCCTCGTTTTTCTTTGAGATTGGCAATCTTATCCACTTTTTGACTTTGCTCCACACAGATGAAGGCCAGCTTGTCTTGTCTCCGCTCTATCTTACCAGGAAAGTGGGAAATACACTCCCCTGTTGGTTAAAGCAGACTCGTATGCCTATTCTGATGCGGAGGGATCAGCCACCTCTTTCTGTTCGAAAGATTCCAGACCTGACTTAAAGCCCTCTTTCACAAGACATTTGGTTGAGAAGGATTTGGTAAACCTAGAGATCTGATTCTGGGATAGGGTAAATCTGTTCTTTCTGCTTCTGCGTATGCTTGTCTTTTAGCATTCGCCTATGCCTGTGAAAGGATTGAGATACATATTGATATCTAGCTGGGCGAAAGAGCACAAAAGGGAGTGGTTTCTATATAAGTTGCAATAAAAACTACTATAACTACATTGAACTATGCCCGCTTTGGTTATCTTATCCTTGCATTGAAAAACTTTCTCGACTGGACTGATCTTTAAGCGTGAAATCGCTTTTTCATCCCGTACCCGACCCCGTCGTGGAAGGTCATATTCTCATTTTCTAGTTGCAGAAAGCCTTTCTCGAGGAAGTCCACCTTTTTAGGTTGGTAAGTCCCATCGACTCATCAAGGTTAAGTAAGCTGTCTATCCGTCTGACACCGTCGACTTCATCGCCTTGCTCGCGTCAGTATCAACATCAGATGAATGAGATCTTCTTTCAACGAGGTAGGGTGGGGCTGGTTAGAGCTTTGTGGTACCTTATAGTCTGTCTAGTGTAGATGGAAATGTGACTTCGAGATATGATCTTTCGGTAGAAAAAGAGTTGTTGGGTTTGCAAAACAGGATATCCTTTTATTAGGAAAACGTCGTGAAGAGTGAACTAGATTATCCCCTTTCAATGGTAGGTCCCAAATACCAGTTTCTTTGGTAGAATGATAGCTAAATTGGGAAAGTTTTCGTTTTCGTAGGTTGTATCTACTGTTGAGACCTATCGAAATGCTCTTGAATGTGATTGAATTTATCCAAATTATCACGCATAGCTAATACGCCGTTGGGCGAGAAGGGAAGACCGGGCTTCGCAGTCCAGTTAATCAGTAGTGGAAGAATTCCATGACATTAGTCATTCAGTAGTAGACCAGCCTTACCTTCATCGAGTTTTTCTTTACTTGAAAATACTTGACTCGATGAGAGGTTTCGCAGGGCCAAAGGGCTAAGCAAAAGAGGATTTCCAGTCCCCCGCCCGCCCGGCAGCCTGCCAGAACCTTTTTCTTGCTTGATTTTTATACGATTTTTTGAGCAACTAGCGCGAAAGCCGTTGCGCTAACGCGCATCCGTTTTCTTGCTTGATTTTTATACGATTTTCTGACTGTCCAACTAAGTAGAAAAGGACAGACGAGTGGGCGTGACAGACCAGCACTCTAACCAACTGAGCTATTTCCCCAACTTGAAATTGCTAAAAACAGCAGTTCTAGAAGGGCCCGGCACAGCATAAACTCTTGTTTGAATGCCCCTTCATGTTATCTTATTCAATTGTGAGTTGACTGTTTCTCAACAGGGCATGATAGTGGTACTAACCCATTCAAAGAGCGTTTATCCCGCAACATCTGTCAAAGAAAGAACCGTTGTCCACCAAAAGGAGCTAGCAATCTCATGTACTCCGCTTTGCCCCTTGAATCACGTGCATATTCTTTTATCGCAGTCGATGAGGAAACGTTAGTAAAACTACATTTCAGTAATCCGTCTGGCCTTAACCTCTACGCAAGGAGATCTGACGTATAGACCTATGATTAGGTAACTACTTCTTCTTTTATTCGGAGTATCCAACGGAAAGTGGGCCTCTATCTACAGGTCATGGATACCTGGGCGCTAGAAAGGTTACCGAACCAGGGTTAAGTGAGGCTGTTCAAACTTCACGGCCTTCACTATCGGATGTATATGAGTAAAATCAGACATCAGTATCACAACCTAGCGCTATCCAGATCTTTCGTTGATCCAGGCGATTTTGGGAAGGACTCCGCATTCTCCCACAAAAGGCCAGGCCTTGAGTTTCTAGCCGACTCATATAAGTGAGGGTGTAAATTTAGTTTAGGTGACGTATCTTTCTCTCTGATGTTCTCTGTGGTCTCAAAGGATGATCAGTCGGATAGCGACATTGGTAAATAAAAAGAAGAAGTTTACACGCCGGGTGCATACTTCAGTGCCACTAATTAGCGACTTTTTATTGGCCCTTTACCTACACCATGTAGACCGTAGGATTACACAGAATCCCATTGGCGAGTTTCAGACAGCTAGGTTATTCAAGAAACTTTGAATACCAACTCCAATGCTTGGCTTGCTGAATCAGCATATGGATTACTTCATTGAATTTCTTGGCCCGAGCTCTTGTGATTGGTCCACTTGGCAGGTGGAGTGGATCCTTAGCAGGTTCATGTGTTCCTTGTTTACGTAGCTCTTCTGTTGGATCACGTAGCCCCTCCGTTGGATTACGTTGCTCTGCCCTTGGATTACTTGAGTCATTTCTTGGTTTACTTGGCTGCTCCGCAACATGTTGGTTACTTGATCCTTCGCTTTGTTTACTTGGGAGCCCAATACTTATAGGTTGGGAAAATGACCTTCCAAGGAAAATTTTCCTCCCACTGGACCGAAAAACCCATATATTCCCATGGGAATGGGTGGTGCTGAACAAGCAGGCAGGCCCAACGTTGTTTATCTCTACTGCAATCATGGTTAGGTAAAAAGAATTCCGCTGCTGCGGGTACGTGATTAGTTACAACCAACGGAAAGACTTATTTAAATAATAGGGAATTTCCTCATCCAGTCTACTCCTAGGACTACATCATATGCTCCCAACTCCATGGCCAACAAATCAAACTTCAATCGATATCCTTGCATCTCCCACTGTACACCAGAACACATCCCATACAATCGGCCCGAAGAGCATCAATGAGCAGGCCTACTAAATTGGCATAGAGATACATTAGCCGAGTTTGCTTACAACAACTGCTATCACTCTAGCATCGGAATGGCACCTTTTGAAGCACTCTACGGGAACCTTTGTCGTACCCCGATTTGTTGGGGTTGGCACGTACCGACCGACGGGGCCACAGAAGATGAAGGAGAGTGCCGAGAAGATTCAACTTATTCTAGATTAAAAGCAGCTCAGGACCAGGTACGCCGACCACGATATTTGGAGTTTGCAGTAGGTGATCATGCTTGACTTCGGCTTGAACCTACAAAGGGTGTGATGCGTTTTTGAGTGAAGGATTAGGTATAGCTGACCGATACATCGGACCTTTCTTGGCCCATATACCCCTAGCCCTTACTCCCTTGTTTCGGTGGTTGGTCTCTACCTTTTTATGTCTCTTGGCTAGTTTGTCTTCCTCTTCTTTATATGAGAATAAGTGGGCCAATCTGGCTTTGAACCGGATTGCTAGCCTAAAGCTAACAAAGAATTCCCGCCCCCTTGTAAATCCAATCTCGGAACTAAAGCTGAAAAGGATCGTGCAGTGGATGTGTCGGGTTCGAAACTTGCTCCCCCACGTCCTGAGTTATTGGCAGAAATTCTCGCTTAGCGCCCTGGGGAAGACTTATAGACTGCAGTGGGAGCTCGAAGGAAGCAGAAGCAAAACCTGCTTTCTTTCTGTCCCAACCTCCATGGGTTCCTCCCTGTATGACATAGTCCATTGGATTGGGGCAATGGTACGCACCTATGTTTGGTGTCCCCTCTCTCACTTCCTCGTCAGATCCTGGTCCCAAAGGGCAATACATTGAGTCGGAAAGACGGGCTTTCGTAAATTCCATTCTGTAGCCGAACTAGCCCCTGGATCAGCTCTCATAGTGGGGGAATCAGAGTCAAGTTAGGCGCAAAAGAGGGGGTTGACATCATTCGTCGTGATTGGATCAATCAGACTCCCCCACAGGAAATGCCAAGGGGCGCCCTTTCTCATTATCATCTACCGCCCATTTCTTCATCATCTGCTGCTGCCTTAAGTGCGTAAAGTAGGCTCAGCTTCTTTGGTTTCTAAATATCTTGTGGTAGCCGAAGGTAGTCCAGTCCGCTTGTTAGATTGAATTGAATCTTATATAACCTACGTAGCTAAAGATAAAATCATAATAGTCTAAGTGGACCTCTCAAAGGTATAAATAAGTAGACATTAGTCTTACAGGTTCGGTCTTTTTCTTTTTTTGTTATGATGCCCACATTTCATACTTCTCAATTCTTATTTATTCAAGGGTTCGTATGTACTGAGTGACTCTAGGTCTATTCAGATGCAGCTTCAAGAGAGCTTTATTCGGCCTTTGTATGACCGTCTTCCCTTCCTGTCTATCTCCCTTCGGTCAGGTAGTTCTGCTTCCGATGCCGGAGGAGCAGGGTGGGATAGAAGGGTAGTTTCTGAGTTCGAGATGTCTGAGCTTGGAGGTTCCGCTTCTCTAATGTGATAATAAAGCAACAAGCAACGTCGCTCCCGTGCGCTCATCCCTTGCTTGTTCTTGAGCGCTAGTCATTCATCCCTAGCAGGGTTCTTGGGATATCTTGATTCTCTTTATGATGATGTAAGGGTCGGCAACAATGAATAAGGAATCGATCGGAAGTTCGCGCCAATCGATCTTCTGTAGGAGTAGGAGGTAGCGCGAATCCCCTCTTTCTTCGTTTAGAAGAGTGCTGGACCTCCACAACGTCAAACCATAGAACACAGCTCCTTTCGGTCGAACCCTAGGAAAGACGACTTTACCTTTTTCGTAGATAGTCTGAGTTCGAGCTACTGTAGTCTCCCCCGTTGACCTTCTTTTTTAGATAGAATCCTCAATGAGTGGAAAGGACTCCCAGACTTGCTCCGCAGTACGAGCCCCATACAGAGCCGCGCCCTTGTGATATGATAAGAAGAAAAGGGGCCAGGCCGCCCTCTTTTCTTTTCCGCACCAAGCCTTCTTGTAAAATCGGGTGTATAGCTCAGTTGGTAGAGCATTGGGCTTTTAACCTAATGGTCGCAGGTTCAAGTCCTGCTATACCCAAAAAAAACCACTCTTGTATTCGTAAGGATGCATAGTAGCCTTCAAAGAGCACTCTTTGGCCTTGAGACTCGCCCCTTTCTCATCAACATCTCGACTTCGCTCGTTGTTTGAGGTAAGTATAAAGGAGATCAGACTGGCTCGGTCATTGATAGGCCGGCCTTCTCCTTATTCATTGGATAGGGCGCGGGGGAAAGTCAAGTCAAGCACTAGTTAGTTGGGGTGGGACGCACCAAAGCAGCGTTCGTTGTACTAGCGCCTTATCTTTTTAAGCTAAACAGAGGCTCGAAAGACGGAGTACGTCCGAAGTCGTTGGCTGCCTTTTTGTAGTGCGCAAGTCAGAGTGAACTTCTTCTTCTGTTTTGCGAATCTACTAACGAGAACTGCCGTACAGTCCTATCTTTTCTTATTCTTAAGAAAGATCGTAGATGAACGTTTCGTTACCTAAGTAGTTGAGCAATTCATTCCAAGGTAAACAAAGAGGTATTTCCTTTTCTCGTTCAGTCCTTCTCTCCTTCCATCCCAGTAGGCCTATTCATGCTTTTTTGCTATCCATCTTGATCAAATAGAAGAAGGGGAAATTCAGACTAGGCAAAAGACCTAAAATAGTTAAAAAAAGATAAAACAACTTTCTTATTGTCAAGTAGTAAACCATAGTTCTCATCCTAGGAAACCATATCGATCATCGGTTCAGAGCTCCCAACTACGAAGCTCTTTTCTAGAGCGAGTCAACAATTCGTGGATCCATGGTTTGGATGAAGCTATGTACCCGGGTAGAGATGATTTGTCTCAAAGATGTTCCGCTCATCCAAGAATCTGAAACTTCATCTACATAAACTCATAAATAGCCCTTTCCTTTCTTTTCTTGACTTAAAAAGGTAATCAATCCTTTCTTTTCATCTTTTATCAAGTCTTCCTCTTCCTGATTGAGTCAATCAGGGATAGAAATTCGGATCAACTATGAGGAGTAGGGCAGCAGGGCAAGTGAATGAACTCTGTCCTAGGCATTTCCAATAAGTTCAGTGAAGTGAGGGATCTTCCTTTTTTGAGAGGGAAAATACACTACAAATGATATTCAATAATGGAAGGAATGAGTTGAAGATTTACTGGAATAAAAAAATACGAGACTTTTCTAGTCGTAGGTAGGGCTACCTATCTAGTTTCGTGCTTCGGGCGTACCAGATTCAATAGGCTAGGTTATAGCTGACAGATTTCTTTAAGAACTAGCCGCCTATAAGCCTCGCTAGTAGTATTCCTGCCCAGTGCCGGAGTAGTGACTCACAAGGTAAGTTCTCCTCGATGCATTTCCAACACTCTCTTTTTCTACGTACACTTTTTATTCCTCAGTAGGTAGGGACAACGTTCGAGATCTCATCCGACCGTCTATTTTAGGTTCCCACTATGTTGGTTACCCACTGCTAGCCTAGCGGAGATTTCTCTATTTGTTGAAAGTGGAAAGGAGTCATATTTGAATCGGAAAGTTGGGCTCGTTCACTCACACCTTTCTTTGATTATCGATGACTTGGCTTCTTGCTCAAGTAAGCACCCGGCATACCAATTCATTATCCTTGGGGCTCGCTCCTTCCTATCTACGTTATTCTTTCTTTGTTACTCTCGTAATGACGTTCCGAAAGAAATCAAGGTTACCAGGTCACAGCTCTGATTCTTCTTCCCTTATAGAACCTTCCCGAAAGAAATCAGTGGAAGTGGGTCCGCCCCTACAACTCATCAAATCTGCCTTCTTTTCTGTTCTGCGCTGTACATATTCTCAAGTTATGAGAAAGAATGGATTTGAATGCAATTTTTCATTCAAAAAATAAACGAATGAAGAATATTTTTACCTATTATATTATCTGATAAGCAATCAAAGCATTTGAACTGCTCAATGAACAATAAAGAAAGAGCTAAGGTAAAAAAGTATATGTGTTACTAATAGTAAACCAATTTCTTTTTGAGTTTGCTTTCAGCTGAACATGATGAACATGTTCTAACTAAAAATGAGGTGAGGCTTGATTAGGTGGCTTTGCAAGAACTAGGGAGGAACACAAGTTATGTACTTTAGGCTAAACATATGAATTTAGAAGATCAACTTTTCCAATTGGACATAAACAAAAGCAACCAATAATATATATATAAACTTCCATAATATTTTTTCTATGGTGAAGTAATTTCATCGATAACCACTAAACGATTAAGTAGCGATGTATGCAAAGCTAGACAACGAACATTTCATAATACACTCGTTCTGCATATCTTTAGGATAAAAGAAAAAACAGCGAATAAAAAAGTTTTCCTAAAAAAAAAAGATCAAGAAATCTATTTTGTATGGTTCTTATTTCGTTGAAAACGTTTCCATGAGACTTTCTTTCATTGAAGAAGTCCATGACTTGTTCTAGGTGATATGAGGTTGAACAGGCTTTAGAAAAAATGCAAAGAAGGGTACATAAGGGTGGAATAAAAAACAAAAAGATGACCCCTTCTTTCTTCCTGAGCATTACCGAAAAATATTCTTTCTTTATACGTTAGGTTGGGTTTCAGATGTATATCATTTATTATATGAAACCAAAAAGAAGAAATGACAAGAAAGTTGTATATAGATGGAGGATAAAATTGCGATGTGGAAAACAAGACAGGGGTTTTGTACAATGACACTGTACAACAATTTGGAAAAGGGATGTAGCGCAGCTTGGTAGCGCGTTTGTTTTGGGTACAAAATGTCACGGGTTCAAATCCTGTCATCCCTACCTATTACTTCTCCTATGGGCAGTAACGAGGGATCAATTGAGATCGATTCAAATTGGACAAAATTCAGAGTTTCATTTTTCTATATGCATGCGGTACAAAAATCATCCTTTTCTTTACTGCTTTATCTCCTGTCGTAAGAAAGCGCTCTTAGTTCAGTTCGGTAGAACGTGGGTCTCCAAAACCCAATGTCGTAGGTTCAAATCCTACAGAGCGTGATTCTGTTCTTGTTATGTCGAATCAAAAAAAAGAACTTAACAAAGTGGAATGTCCGACTACTGTTCTTAACCCAAATCAAAGAAAACAACAGAAATACTCGACCAGGAGAGGAGACCACTGACCAATCTGCGTCCATTTTCCCTTGCCTTTCCTTTACGGGTATGCCAGTTTTAGGGGACCTTATAGTAATAATAGTCTAATAGACCAACTAGAGGAGAGGAATCCTTCATGAATCGCCTTGCCTTGCTTAAAGAGGTTTATGAAAAACCGCCCGTGGAACTCTTGTTTTGTTTTGAGGAAGCAATGAACATTGTCTTTTTCCATTATCAATAAATGAGGAAGGAGGGGTGAGGTCCTCACTTGCGAGTGAGGCAAGGCTTTCTTTTATAATACATCCTACCCGATTTTGGTTGACGATTGCGTTCTATTCCAATTATTCACTAGTTTTTCTTGTCACTGTGGCGAGACCAGATGAGAGAGAGAACTATTTTCCATTTCCAGACAGACCCCGAGCCGAGGTTGGAACAATTCTTTATTTTGTTGTTGGTTCCTTCTTTCTTATTTAGAATAAGTGAGTCTCTTCCATTCGGTTCATTAGCTTTAGGAAAAATAGAAGCAGCGGAAATGCTCGCTTCTAAAAGGCTTAAAGGCTCTGATCAAGGCAATGAACATTTTTCACTTGGAAACTAATAAGAAAGGAATTCAAATCATAGTTCAATACAGACTTTTTATCCTTTAAGAAGGGTGAAACTTTCCTTCCAATACTTGTGCGCTTTACCCATCTCTACTGAACAAACCCACTACACATCGCTGGCAAAACCTACATCGAGTGGCAGGGTATGTGTGTAGGCCTTTTCAAGGACATTCGAAACAACATGTCGATAAATAGCTATAGAAAGTGGGGCTAGATCGAGAGTTCTGACCTTTTCGTGGGTGATGGTGATCTTTCAAACTCTTGTTTTTCTAGCGAAAGAACGCCCTTCTGAGCGATGATCTCCTACAAGCGAGTATAGTAAGGTTGACTTCAATTGAGACAGAAATGTCACTGGTCAGCTCCTTAGCGTGACAATTAACATCACTTTCTTATTACCTAAGAGATTAGATAAGGGAAGAAGGCAGGCCAAAGCTTATAGATTCGGAGATCGTACTTCTAACGCTTTGTCTGAGTCAGTCCTACGACCCCTTCCGGCTGAGACACGAATCCTAGCCTATCTGAGTCGCAGAATGAAGGGCTCTTCAGAAGGCGCCACCCAAGTCTCCTTTGAGACTTCGGAGTCAGGAATGATTTTTCCAAGGAAGGCGGATTTTCTTCGTTCCGCAGCACGAACAGGGTGTACAGAAGATCGATGTGCCATCTTTCTAACCACGTTCATTTGTTGTATGATCAGTAGGGAAGGGAGCCTTTGATAAAGGGACCCCCAACCAAGAAATCTACTGTCTCAGAGCGACAGTCAAGCTCGTATCGCGGAACTAGAACATTTCTTTGATTGATAGGTCAGATAGGAAGCAGGCAAGCAAACCAAGTTATAGGTTTGGAAGTTAGAACTCGGAAAGGTTGTCCTGTGACTACCTTTGAAGTCTTTGGGTAGGACATCAGGCTAAGGTCTTATGATGAGCCACGCGCATATGAGGTTTACTGCAGCCCTAAAGCTCTGTCCCCTATCCTACCACTAGATCTCCTATGCCGGAACATGAACAGAGAAAGCTGTGAGTGTAGTCTTAGGAACGAACCCGGGGTTGCTCTCGCAAAAAGATTGTACTAAAGAAAGCTAGAAAGCCCAATTCCAAGCAAGCAACCTCTGGTCCACGGGTCGGTGAACGAATGGGTTTTGGGAAATAGAGAACATGGACTCGATTGAACAAAGGTGGCACCGGAATGAATAGCCCACTTGTTTCGGGCAAGAATGAATGGGACTGATCGACTCGAGTTACCGAGCGACCTCCACTCTTCGACTCGAGCTTTCGCTTCTGCTTTTCTCTTTTTTTGATTTATTAGCTTTTTAGGGAAAGAAGAGGGTCTGAAATACAACTATGTCTACGAGTGCCGCGAATGAACCTTCGGTTCTTCCCAAGAACAAGGAGACACGAACTAAATAACTCGTATCAGGCTACGGGAATAGTGAACGGGAAGAAGGAACTAGTGAGGCTTTCGTTGGTCAAACAATATGCCCTCCTCACTTGAGGAGAGTGAAGGTCATGACTTATTGAAGCAGAACGTCAATTGGCCAAGAGAAGGGGAACTCCTTTCGTCGGTAACTATTGAATTGCCTATCTAACAGTGGAGCGAAGCGGAACGTTGAACGGGAAACTCGTGTCGTTGGTTATCCAATTTCCCTCCTTTCTGTTTCGACAAAGAAAACGTTTAGGTATCGGTAATAGGATTCCCACTATGATTTGAAGAAAAAGATAGATTCTATTCTTTAATAATCTAGAAATAATATATAGAATCAGGCTCCGTAATCAAGTGCTCGCTGTGAGAAGAAGATCTACAGGCATGTACCCATTTCTCCCTGCAAAATAAGTTTGAACCCGAGTGAGTATGGACCATACGCTCATCTTTCTTCTCAATCTACACCTCGTTCCGCGAGAGACCTATCCTCGTTTCGAAATAAAGGACCGTAGTGAGGATCGATCCCGGATAAGTGAGTCAGTGTAGGGACAGAGGCTGATGATTCTAAAGGTGATTTCAAACTACAAGATGACTTTATTTGAAAACGGAATCCAAATATCAACAAAAAGATGAATGGAAAGTCTTGTCGATATGAATTGATCTTCAACCCAATGACAATGCTTCGATTTCGATCTTGACTTCTTTCTTGGATGCCTGAAGTTTGTGTTCGCATTTCATCAAAGGAAAAGTGGGCTGTACCTACATGAAGAAAAGAGTTGCTCGTGTAAAAGCAATATCTTCTATTTGACTTATCTAGCCGTGTCTTGTCTTGCACATACTCGGCTCGGTGAATAGTTCATCTTCGATTGGCATGGTCCTTTGGATGTAAGAGATCTCGTTTGCTGGCCGGGCCCTTCCATGAGTTTAGATCTCTATGTATGAATCTCTTATGAAATCCCATACTTTTTCTCATTTCAGAACGATCAGCATACTGTGTGACTTCTGCGTGACAGTTCTTGCATTTCGTTTGTTGCTTTGCATGAACATTTAGATATTGGAAAGCGAACTCCCTTAATTAGGAATTTCATAGATAGAGAAGGACGGGAAAAAAGAGAGAGACTGACTAACTACCCGGATCAATGCTGATTGACGACTGAATAAATAGCCGGAAGCAACAACTGCACGAGAGAGAAAGAGCGAATCCAATTAAGGAAATGCAGTACCTGTTCTGTCGGAGCTAATCATGCAAAGCTAGCGTAGCGCCAGCCGTCGAAGTGAATGAATTCGAAAGAACGAAGAAGTAAGGAAATGAGACGACTCTTTCTTGAACAATTTCATAAGCAGATCTTCCCCTCCACACCAATCACGAGTTTTTTTTTATTCCTCTCGTATATCGTCGTCACGCCCTTAATGATAGGTTTTGAAAAAGATTTTTCATGTCATTCCCATTTAGGTTCGATTCGGATCCCTCTGTTGTTTCCCTTTCCTCCCGAACCTTTTCCTCGAAATGATAAAGAATCTGGTACACTCGAATTGTATTATTTAAGTGCTTATTGCTTGCCAAAAATCCTACTTCTACAATTGGTAGGTCACCGGGTTATTCAAATAAGTCGTGTTTTCTGTGCTTTTCCCATGTTACAACTTCCGTACCAATTCGATCGATCCGGAATGGATCGGTTAAACATTCTATTAGGGAGCCCGGTCTTGACTCTTCTGTGTGGTATTCATTCTCGTTCGGCTCTTGGAGTCACATCCAGCAGTGGTTGGAACAGCTCGCAAAATCCAACCACTTCACCTACTTTATTGCCCCCAACCGTTTCCCGTACCTCTATAGAAACTGAAGGGTTTCATGTTCTTTCATCGATTGGGTATTCCTCTCCTTTTGTATCTCTTTATCCAATTTCGGTCTCGATTAGTTCACAAGATTGAATGGCCAAGTCATGGAAAAGCCGTTATTCGATTGTTTTAAAAGAATGTTGAGCCGGGCCCGGGTATGTAAGTTCAGCGATGTACAAACAAGGATTGATTTGACTTCCGCACCTAGGTTGGGGGGTAGGTGAAGGTGGGGGGTTCTATTTTGGAAGAATAAGGAAGAGGAATAGAATCTCATTCATGTGTTCATGCTAACAGAAGAGCGGATCCAATACACATAAGGCATCGGTTGTTCTTAACTAACAGCGATGGCTATTCATTTAAGTCTTCGGGTAGCATCACTAGATCTTCAACAAGGTGGAAATTCTCGTATTTCGTATGTACATGTTCCTGCGGCTCGGATGAGTATAGTTATTTATAACGCGACAGCTATAAACAGTTCCTTGTTCCCATTAACAAAACATCCCCTTTTTCTTCTTGTTCTTTGTCATAACGCCTATTCCGGGACGAGTACTACTTTTTTTTACAAAAAGAATTTACAAGCAGATGATTTTCCGACCCTGACTACCAATTCCCCGACTACCTCTCTGGCTTATCAATCTAGCAAGCATAGGAAATCCAATTTCGGTAATCTTACCATAAATGGATTCAAAAAGAAAAGGAAGGTTGATTGGAACTGAAAAGAACAAACAGGCAGGCATGCTTTCAATCTGTTGGCTAGAATTTGAGAAATGCACTTGTCAAGAGTACTCTAACAATCGACGTCTCCCATCTTCTCAGGATTAAGCACTTTAGCTATCTATTATGGAAATTGTCCGCTATCCGCACCTTACTCTTACTTTACTATTACGGATTTGGAAGTGGGAAAGCCAACCTGGGCTTTTGAAGATCACTCTTGCCCGTTCCGTTCATAATTGCTTAAAAGGAGAAGTCCAAATAGTGGCTGCGGAAAAGTCAATTCTATCATTTTTCGAAAGTTCGAGAAAGGTCATGCACGAAAAGAATCAAGGAAAGAACTGACTTTGATACGAAAGAAAGACTGAATCTGACTATCCCAATTCAGGAAGACGGAAATTGCCGGTTGGGTTAGTCCAACCAAGAAAGAAATGGGATTCTTTTGGCATTGCTTGGGCCGACTTCAGTATGGCTATCTCTAAAGATCTATCACTGCACACTTGAGAGATCTCTGTCTCCAGCCAATCAAAGCGTCTATAGCAGCTCCGCCGCTTTCTTTTTATGAAGCGGCTTTCTCAATACGAAAGAAAAGGCCTAGCTTGCATACAAGTTTATGCAAATAGCATGACATTGGCTGTTGCTTGCCATATTGGACTGATGCAGCAAACAAAAAGGAAGACTAGTTTCAGCGAAGGCAGGATGTTTTCCAATGTGCCAGTTCCTTCCCAATCGTCACTCCAAAAAGTAGAGTCACCAACACGCCAGTCCCCTACGTAGTGGAGGATAGGCCGTTTCGGAAAGTGACCGATCCCTTTTTTTGCGGTGGAGACAGATTCTCTATGTATTCATAGTCCTGTGTTGCTTCAAGATAGATGGTTGGCTAAGCCATTAGGTTGGATTATTCCCAACTTTCAGCCATCCTTCCTTTTGCTTTGATTAGCTCTTGTCATGCAAGAAGTTGTGAGTGGTTCGAATGGTTCTCGACATGAACCCTAAGGCGTAAGCCCGCTGTTTTGATAGGATAGGATGGTGCTGGAACTGGATTCTTGCAGCGTCAGTAGGCTCAAAGGGAATGGAAAACAGGACTTGTGATTCTCGGCGGCGATCGAGCTGTCGTCAGCGTTATAAAGTTTTTTTTCAAGACAGGACAAGAGACGGTCAACCATAAACTCTCGATATGCTTGAGTTGGTATCACAGGTGGTAGATGTCAGAGCCGGCTAGCAACGGGACATAGAGAGAGAAGGATTTTTGATTTCACTCTTCCTGACAAAAAATAAGAAGGTTCAAGGCCCAAAGACTATTCATATGAGCAGTCAAAGTCTCTTCAATTGCATCATACCTATCAGCAGGAGAACTCTCGTTCTGTGTCCCACATCTCCCTGATGTCCTCGTCCTCGATCCACCAACTCTTCTGTTCCAATAGAGAACTCCTTCTTTTCATCTTTGACCTGTGACATCTTCCGCTTTGGAAGGATAAGAGCAATCGGCCGATCTTCCGAGACGAGACCCAGAGTTAAAGGCATTCGCTAATTATGCCGTGGCTACAGAAAATAGTTATTTTTATCCAAAGGTACCAAGCTCACGCACAGGCGCATAGGCAATCTTCTATATTTATATTGCACGAGCAAGCCACCTAATGTAATGAGAACAATGAATGTGCCTCTGAATTACCTTAAAAAAAGAATTTGCTTAGCACAGAATTTCTAGCTGGGGTGAAAGAAACCCATGGCCAAACCTGAGATTTCCTTCCCAAGACTTATTTTTTCTTTATTTATAGATCGCCCCGTACGTAGCTCCTTGTTGGATTGACTTGTTCTTACTCTCAATCGCTTGAGTCGGTCTAAGAACAAACCACTAAATGGAGCTTGATTCTCCTTAGCCGCAGGTTGATAAAGACGAAAGTCCACACTCGATCTCTTAATAACTGCATTTTTTCTCAAAGTCCGGATGGGGGATGTTTTCTCTAGCATGCCCCAGGGCCGGGGATAGGAGAACTGTTTTTTTTTAAGTACGCCGAGGGCACCGCTTGATACCTCAAAAACTTTGAATAGGAACGAACCGCATTCTACATTCTCGGCCTGCTAACAACAATAGGAGGTCTAATAGATAGCCCTAATCCGCTCTAGAAAACCACTTATTATCAAAGCCTAACCCGATTATAAAAAAGCTTTTTTAGTACGCCCTGCGCCTAGCAGAGACTGGAGATCCTTAGCTATTTACAGCGGGAGATCTTAGTTACTTCTAAATAATGGAATAACTGCTTTCTACTATAACTGCAAATATTATGGAACTTCAAGCCAGAAAAGAATGAATTCCTATCCTTTCAGTCGAGGCGAATTAAAGCTACAATATGACCTGGAAAAAGAGACTAACAGCTGCTGAAGGTGAGATTTTTGGATCGATTCATCAGGTAGGATGAAATGAGAGAAAGGGAAGATGCTGCCTTGACATCTGTTTGTCCGCGGTAAGGGTAATGTGCCCTAAACCATAAGTAGGAGTATGTCCTCTCGGACAACCGACCGGATTCAAGCCCTAGCCCCTCAACTCGGACGGACTTGTGGAAATCCTCGAAAACTAGTATTGCTCAACTCACCTATCTATAACATAGAAATGTTGCATCCAACCCTGGAACGAGAGGTAAAGAATAGGCTACCATACGAGATGAGACGACTTCATTCTTGGCTTTCATCCCTACGCTTAAGAAAGATAAGGGATTGGATTTCATACCTTTTATTTAGAGCTCCGTCGTTCCGACTGGAAAATGTCACCTTCCACCATACGTAAACCAAACCTCTTTGCTTTCTGGCTTTTCCTTCCTAACAAGGAGGCGGGATTTTGAAGTTCCTTTTTGCTCTTTTTCTTTTAAAGCTTTTTCCAAATTCTATTGCAGCAAGATTATTTGCTTTTGCTAGAAAAAAAGCACGCACAAAAAGCACATTTCTTCCTAGTACTTTTTTTTTCACCTTGGGTCTTGCCCATAGGAAAGATACGTAGCTCGGTCAGGGCATATCCTAAAGCCATTGCCTCCAGCCAGTAGTAGTGGTAGGTAAGCATCTTAAGTTAGGGGTGAAATTGCTTTTCTGACAAGGAAAGGGATTGTAGGCAAGCCTGTAGAATTTCCTCTTACCTCTTCTCTTCATTTCTATCACAATAAGATGGACTTTACCCAGGATGAGAATGGATCAGTTATTAGGATGGAAATTTCTTTTACCTATTTCCCTGGGCAATCTATTATTAACAACTTCTTCCCAACTTCTTTCACTATAAATAAGACAATAGAATAAGAGTATTAATATTTTAAACTCAAAGGCTCTCTCAAACAAGAGAAAGAAACATCCCATTTTTAATAGATATATAGAATATGTTTCCTATGGTAACTGGGTTCATGAGTTATGGTCAACAAACAATACGAGCAGCAAGGTACATTGGTCAAAGTTTCATAATTACCTTATCCCACACAAATCGTTTACCTAAAACTATTCACTACCCTTATGAAAAATCAATCACATCAGAGCGTTTCCGGGGGCGAATCCACTTTGAATTTGATAAATGTATTGCTTGTGAAGTATGTGTTCGCGTATGCCCGATAGATCTACCCCTTGTGGATTGGAGATTTGAAAAGGATATTAAAAGGAAACAATTGCTTAATTCTAGTTATAGTATGGATTTCGGAGTTTGTATATTTTGTGGTAACTGTGTTGAGTACTGTCCAAAAAACTGTTTATCAATGACTGAAGAATATGAACTTTCTACTTATGATCGTCATGAATTGAATTAGAATCAAATTGCTTTGAGTCGGTTACCAATCTCCATAATTGGAGATTACACAATTAAAACAATTAGGAATTCGACTAAAAGTAAAATAGACAAAGAAAAATCTTTTAATCCAAGAACGATTACTGATTACTAAGATTTTTTCTTTTTTGCTAGAAAAAATCCAATAGTGATTTACTAACTATAAAGAAAAACGAATAACTACTGATTGTTGCGAATCGCTCCTTGATTTAAACTGAGAATATATTTTCGTGATGTTCTTTCTAACTATACAATTGGAACTCCTATTGAAATAGCTTTTTATGGTTAAATAGCAATTCAAGTAGGATTGGTAAAATTATATATAAATAGCGTAATCCCTTTTTCCTTCCTGAACCTTTTCGTTTTAGTAAGTTCATGAAATATTTCATACTATTGATTTGATTGATTTTTTGAAAAAAAGGATTTACCAGGACCAATACATGAGATTCTTGTGCTATTTTTTGGATCCCTTCTTCTCTTTCCCAAGGCAGCTCGCAAACCTGACTATAAACTAGAATGAGTAGGGAATGGATCCAGCCGAGCCAATTGCAGTTCCGTTCTATGTCGTGCCAGCCGAGGGAATAGGGTAGGTTACGTTTGATGAGTCAAGACTGTTTGCCAAACCAGGTTACAAGGTGTTGAGAGCGAGCATGCATGAAGTAAACCCAAGTGAAACGAGAGAAATCATCAATCCAAATTATGTTCTATCTATTCCATTGCCACCTTTAGAAATCAAAGGTGCAGGTCCCCTCTCAGAGTGTACTAAGTCAAAAGGTGACATAGACCTAGAGTTACTAGAACGAAAACGAAGCTTTACATGCTTTCCCAAAACACAAGCTTCACAAGGAGACAAACTTAGATTAGGAACATGACCTAAAACACCACTCTGAACAAGACTAGTAAGACGTGAACCACATAGGTGGCCCAAGCGTCGATGCCAAGTTTCAAAACTACTAGTGGAGGAAGAGACACTAGTAAGAGCAGTAGCAGAGTGAGCAGGCACATGTAGATAATCCATCAGAAAAACCCCATTACGGCGATGGCCAAGACCAATCAGACGGATCCTGCACAGTGCAAGAAGAGGCATCAAAAGAAATAAGGCAACCATGATCAGTAAGCTGACTAACAGATAGTAAGTTAACTGAGAGTTTAGGAATATGGAAGGATAGAGGGAACAGTAAAGTGGGTTGTAAGTAAGATCTACACTTCTAGCTAGCTTAATTGGTTTTTGTGTGTTCGGCTGAACTCGTCAGTGTAGGATGTGGTGCTCCAAGAGTGACGGAGTGGGAGTCACATTCGCAGGTCTCGACTAAAGGTTCGACGGGTTTACATCCTGATCCGCTATGCTCGTTATGCGGACGACTTCCTTGTAGCTATCAAGAGCCCCATCGCCACTACTTTCACGGTTTGCCGGCGAGCATTGGAAATGTTGAGTCCATTTGGTTATGACATTCTGGCCTTGGTTGGTAAAACATCTCAGGGGATCCGGACCCTCATTAAAGCAAAACCTGAAAATAAAGTCTGGCCTGGGCCGACAAAAGCTCGAGTGATTGCGTTGCCATCACCAACTAAAGAACAGATAATAGAACTTTTTCTTCTTACTAACTCTGTCAAAGAGGCTAAACAATCAATGACCAATAAAAGACCAACGAAACGACGAGTGAGAAGGATAAGGAGGAGTAGTAGGAGGAGCTTTCATTGAAGTAGAGGTTTGATTGAGTGATGACGAGAGATAGAATGAGACAAAGCCTAAAGGGGAGAGCACTTAGACATTTCACTTTGAGTACGGGGAAGTCCGCAGGGAGGAATTCTTCCGGGCGTATTACTGTTTTTCACCGAGGGGGTGGATCGAAGCGATTGCTGCGAAAAATTGACCTTAAACGAAGCACTTCGTCTATTGGCATTGTGGAAAGGATCGAATATGACCCTAATCGTTCTTCTCGGATCGCTCTAGTACGATGGATCGAAGGGGTGCTGCCCGGCCGCCAGAGGAAATTCAAGACGATAGAAGAGTTCGCTCCGCCGCGTAAGATCCACGAATCCACCACGGCCACTATCTTTTGCCTTTTTTCGTTCTCTTCCCTGCCCGGGAAAGTGGATCAAAGAAAGGTAGCTTGCTCCCGAGGCAAGTGCTTGCTTACGCTTTATGTAGTGGTCGGCCAATTAAAGCTCGCTAAGCTTCGCTTCCCCCTTATGAAAAAAAGTAGTCGGCATTCTATAAGCGACTTGTCGAGTTTACAAAGCTTTGCTTCTTGTAGTTGGCTCTCCATGCCTCCCTTCATTTGCTTGCCTCCTTCCATTCCAGCCCAGAATGCCTACTGACGTTAAGCTAACCGCCAGAAGCTCACCCTTCGGGTGTCGCTTCTGGCGCAGGAGGCCAAGCATTCTGCCAGACGTCCCGGGAGCCCCGTTTGCCTTTACTAGAGTCTTGAGTCGTGAGTTTTTCTTTCTTTTTTCATTATAGCTAAGTTTCAAAAGCAAAGGTGAACAGCCCCCTGTCCTTTAGATTTGCATAGTCAAGGGCTTATAAGAAAAGTAAGGAAGGAGGCATGGAGATGGGAAGGCCGACCACTACACTACACGGAGAGATTTCTATACCAAGTCATGAGCGATAGCGAAGCCAAGCCGCCGCCTATAGGCGAAGGGACGAAAGCCCGTTAGACCTGATGGGAAAAAGTATGAAAAAAGTACGTTAAGGTTACGAAGTCACTTAGCCTCGGCTCGGCTAAGGTTATGAAATGACAGAGTAGGTTTTTTTAAGTAATACTAAGGAACTGGAAAAACAGCTCGGAAAAGGAGAAAAGCTAAGGTTACAGACTCACTTATCCGTCTACAAAGGGAAAGGCGTCGGTACGTCAGCTGTGGATATAGACTAGGCTAAGGAACGGAGTCTTAAAGTATTTACCGAGACTACACTAAGGAAGAAGTCAGCGAAAGTGAGCTCGTAACTAAGAAAGCCGGTATCAGAAACGAAACCCTTCAAAAATCAAAAGCAAAGAAGTCAAGGAACGAAGCTGCTTCTCTAATAGCCCCGTTGAATAGGAGGGCGAAGGCTTTTTCGAACTTTTTTATAGAGGGGGGCTTCGACCTTCTTAGGAAGAGCCGTACGAGGCTGCTCACGTACGGTTCGGGAGCCGAGCCACTGCACAGGGGCTTAGGTCAACACTTATATATTAGCCAGTCATCAATTGGAAGCGGGTAATATGGTGATAAATTGCGATTGCTCCAAACCTTCTAAAAGCGGCTTCTTGCGACCTGCCCAGAATGCTCATACATACCTTCGGTTCCAAGAGCTTGTTCGCACAGCGAATAAAGGTCGGGTTGAAGGGGGCAGTCAGCTGGCTGCTTCTTGGCCACGCCCCCCTGCTTATAGATACGAGATATTGGATCTAAATTCAAAAGTTGGAAATAGCATACCATTAGCTGATATACGTATGGGAACATGGGTACATGATATTGAATGTCATCCAGGTCAAGGCGCAAAGCTGGCTCGGGCCGCAGGAACTTATGCTAAAATAATTAAGGAGCCAGCCCCACAATGTCTTGTGCGGCTACCTTCGGGTGTTGAAAAACTCATAGATTCCCGA
>WNFZ01001729.1_pt1 | contig 29143 bp, 23 predicted proteins | sample 5400081 | NCBI WGS metagenome assembly WNFZ01 (sample SAMN13153365, study PRJNA577476) | soil metagenome | isolation source: 80 cm soil or saprolite under grassland replicate 1 | place: USA:California | collected 2016-06-15 | reverse complement strand
CGAGCGCCAGGTGTCGGACGCCGTGATCGCTCTTGGGCGACTTGCGGAGGTAGCCCTCGGGCAGCCCTTTGCCGATGACGATGTTGCCGGTCACGCTCAGCGTGCCGCCGGCTAGGTCGACGTCGACCCATCGCAGGGCACACACCTCGCCGGGCCGAAGCCCTGTCGTCGCGCTTAGGCGGAGGAACGCGGCGAACTCCGGATCGTCGGCGACCGCGGCGAACAGTTCCCGCACCTCCTCCGGGGTCGGCAATGGTCGCTGCACTCCGCGACCCCTGGCCGGGCGCGTCACAGCGGCCGGGCTCTGGGCAATCCAGCCCCACCGGGCCGCCAGACCGAGCGCGCCCGAGAGGATCACATGCACGTCATGTATCCGGCTGGCGCTCAAGCCGGGCGAGACGCCGGACCGGGGCGGGACCTTCGTACCGTCCGCGCGCGTCCGGGGCCGCGCCCACGCGTTCCCCTCGCGGCGAAGCTGTTGATAGAAGGCGTCGAGGAGGCGCGGGGTGACCTTGCCGAGCGGGTACCTGCCGATCCCGGGCGCGATCTTGGCGGCGGCCAGGTTGCGGTAGTCGTCCAGGGTGCGCGGTGAGATGTCCCGGCCGTTGCTGGCCCGCCAGTCCAGCCAGATGTCCACCATCTCAGCCAGGGTTCGCGCCCGGGTGCCGACGTGGCCGCCGTCCGCCACCTGGGTCTTGAGCCTGGCCTCAAGCCGCTCTGCCTCACGGCGGCTGCCGTTGACCTGCCGGCTGATGTACCGCTGCCGGCCCGTGATTGGGTCCAGGCCGGCATAGACCAGGACCTGAAAGCCGCCCCGACGCTTCCGGATGGCCATGCCTACCTCCCGGCCATTGCCCGTTCATTGCCCTTGGTAAGCATAAGCATAACCGTGGGGCGAACAGTCGGGAGCTATCCTAGGCTGCTACCTGCGGCGGAGCTTGGAAATCAGCCAGGCGATCGGGTCGTAGCGGCTGTCGACCACCCGCTCCTTCAGCGGGATGATCGCGTTGTCGGTGATGCCGATGTCCTCAGGGCAGACCTCCGTGCAGCACTTGGTGATGTTGCACATGCCGATGCCCATCTCGCCGCGGAGCAGGTCGCGCCGGTCGTTGGTGTCGAGCGGGTGCATCTCCAGCTCGGCGTAGCGGATGAACATGCGCGGCCCGGCGAAGCGCGGCTTGTTCTCCTCGTGGTCGCGGATCACGTGGCAGACGGTCTGGCACAGGAAGCACTCGATGCACTTGTGGAACTCCTGCACCCGGTCGATGTCGCGCTGCTGCATGCGGTAGGTGCCGTCCGCCTCGCGCGGCCTCGGCGCGAAGGCCGGCACCCGCTTGGCCATCTCGTAGTTGAAGGAGACGTCGGTGACCAGGTCGCGGACGATCGGGAAGGTGCGCAGCGGGGTGACGGTGATCGGCTCGCCGCGCTCGAAGATGTTCAGGCGGGTCATGCACAGCAGCCGCGGCCTGCCGTTCACCTCGGCGCTGCACGAGCCGCACTTGCCCGCCTTGCAGTTCCAGCGCACCGCCAGGTCGCCGGCCTGGGTGGCCTGGACGCGGTGGATCGCGTCGAGCACCACCTCGCCGTCCTCGACGGGCACGTTGTATTCGCGCAGTTCGCCGCCGCTGGCGTCGCCGCGCCAGAGGCGGAGGTTGACGTCGTAGGCTGCCATGTCAGCGTGGCTCCTCGAAGAGCTGCTTCAGGTCGTCGGGCATCTCGGCAAGCGGTTCGCGGGCCACCACCAGCTCCTCGTCCCGCCGGCGCAGCACCATCTTGAGCTTGCCGAACTCCGGGTCGGGCTTGGGGTAGTCGTCGCGGGTGTGGGCGCCGCGGCTCTCCCTGCGCTCCAGCGCGGCCAGGGTGACGCACTCGGCCACGGTGAGCATCGAGGGCAGGTCGAGGGCGAGGTGCCAGCCCGGGTTGTACTGCCGGTTGCCCTCGACCCGGACGCGGCCGGCCCGCTCCCTGAGGCTGGCGATCCGCTCGAGCGCGGACTTCAGCTCCCCCTCGGTGCGGATGATCCCGACCAGGTCCTGCATGCAGTCCTGCAGGTCCTGCTGGAGGGTGTAGGGGTTCTCGCCCTCGCTGCGCTCGAACGGGAGCAGCGCCTCGCGCGCCACCGCGTCGACCTGGCGCTCGTCGACGGCAGGCAGCTCCGGCAGGCCCTTGGCGTACTCGGCGGCGTAGCGGCCCGCCCGCAGGCCGAACACCAGCAGGTCGGAGAGGGAATTGCCGCCGAGCCGGTTGGCACCGTGCATGCCGCCGGCCGCCTCGCCCGCGGCGAACAGCCCGGGCACGGTGCCCGCCTGGGTGTCCGCGTCGACCCGCACGCCGCCCATCGCGTAGTGGCAGGTCGGCCCGACCTCCATCGGCTCCTTGGTGATGTCGACGTCGGCCAGCTCCTTGAACTGGTGGTACATGGAAGGCAGGCGGCGCTTGATGTACTCCGGGTCGCGGCGCGAGGCGATGTCGAGGAAGACGCCGCCGTGCGGGCTGCCGCGGCCCGCCTTCACCTCGGCGTTGATCGCCCTGGCGACCTCGTCGCGTGGCAGCAGGTCGGGGGTGCGCCGCACCGTCTTGTCGTCGTACCAGCGGTCCGCCTCCTCCTCGGTGTCGGCGGTCTCGGCGCGGAACATCTCCGGGATGTAGTCGAACATGAAGCGCTTGCCCTCGGAGTTGCGCAGCACCCCACCGTCGCCGCGCACGCCCTCGGTGACCAGGATGCCGCGGACCGAGGGGGGCCAGACCATGCCGGTCGGGTGGAACTGCTGGAACTCCATGTCGACCAGGTCGGCTCCGGCCCACAGCGCCAGCGCCTGGCCGTCGCCGGTGTACTCCCAGGAGTTGGAGGTGACCTTCCAGGCCTTGCCGACGCCGCCGGTGGCGATCACCACCGCTCTGGCGCGGAAGACCACCAGCCGGCCGGAGTCGCGCCAGTAGGCGACCGCGCCGGCGACGCGCCCGCCGTCGGTCAGCAGGCGCATCACGGTGCACTCCATGAACACGTCGATGCCGAGGCTGACAGCCCGGTGCTGCAGCGTGCGGATCATCTCCAGGCCGGTGCGGTCGCCCACGTGGGCCAGGCGGGCGAAGCGGTGACCGCCGAAGTCGCGCTGCAGGATGCGGCCGTCCGGGGTGCGGTCGAACAGCGCGCCCCACTCCTCCAGCTCGAACACCCGGTCGGGGGCCTCCTGGGCGTGGAGCTGGGCCATGCGCCAGGAGTTCAGCATCTTGCCGCCGCGCATGGTGTCGCGGTAGTGCACGCGCCAGTTGTCGTCGGGGTAGACGTTGCCCATGGCGGCCGCGATGCCGCCCTCGGCCATCACCGTGTGCGCCTTGCCGAGCAGTGACTTGCACACCAGGGCGGTGCGGGCGCCCTGGTCGGACGCTTCGATGGCGGCCCGAAGGCCGGCCCCGCCCGCGCCGATGACGACGACGTCGAACTCGTGGCTCTCGTACTCGGCCATGTTTAGAGCCTCCCCAAATGCGGTTTGCCCGGTCGACGCCTCCTGGATCCCAGAGTCGTCACAGGCGACGGGCGCATGTTGCCCGGCGTCGACCGGGCAAACCTCGTCGGGGTCGGCACTAGAAGAACCTCAGGTCGTGGACGGTGCCGGTGGCAACCAGCCGCACGTACAGGTCGGTGAGGGCGACCACCACCAGGCTGACCCAGGCGAGCAGCATGTGGCGGGCGTTGAGGACGCTGACCCTGCGCCACAGCCAGAAGCGCAGCGGCGCGCGAGAGAACTGGTCGATCATGCCGCCGCAGAGGTGCCGGCAGGAGTGGCACGACAGCGTGTACAGCCACAGCAGGGTCGCGTTGAGCAGCAGGATCAGGGTGCCGAGGCCCATGCCGAAGCCGTCGGGGAAGCTGAACGCCCGCAGCGCGTCCCAGGTCAGGATCAGCGGGAACGGCAGGGCCAGGTAGAAGAAGTAGCGGTGCACGTTCTGCAGGATCAGCGGGAAGCGGGTCTCGCCGCTGTAGCGGGCGCGCGCGTCCGGCACGGCGCAGGCCGGCGGCGCCCACCAGAACGAGCGGTAGTAGGCCTTGCGGTAGTAGTAGCAGGTGAGCCGGAAGGCGAGCGGGAACGGCAGCACCAGCAGGGCGGGGGAGACCTTCCACCAGTTCCCGACGATCTGCCAGGTCGGCCGCACGCAGTTGGCGGCGAGGCAGGGCGAGTAGAAGGGGGAGAGGTAGGGGTCGACGAAGTAGTCCCGGCCGACCAGGGCGGTCCAGGTGCCGTAGACCACGAAGCCGCCCAGCACCACCACGGTGATCAGGGGTTCCAGCCACCAGGCGTCGCGACGCAGGGTGCGCGCAGCGACCGCCGCCCGTGGTCGGGTGACCGTGCTCGAGCTCATTGGATGGTCCTCAAGATCTCAGGTCGCCGGCACGCTGGGGCCGGTGACATGGGTGACCGGCAGCTTGAAGCTGCGCCGGATGCGCGACGGCAGGTCCCTCGCCAGCCAGCGCGAGCTCCGCCCTGGCAGGGTGGAGAGGATGACCTCGTCGAACTCCCAGCGGTGCAGCACCACCCCGACCGCCTCCACCGGGTCGGAGACGCCCACCTCGCCGCTGGCGTCCGCGCCGAGCCCGCGCAGGTGAGCGAGCTCGTGGGCGAGCCGCTCGCGGGCCAGCCGGCGGCCGTGGTCCTCGCTGGACTCGGTGTGGTCGACCTCGTCGAGCTCGTCCTCCAGCAGGTGCCTGGCCTGCAGGCGGTCGAGCCCTTCGGTGCCAGGGGTGGCGGCCGGCCGCGCAGGCTCGTCCGCGTGGGCGAGGTACTCGGGGTCGAGCTCGTCCGCCGGGGTGGCGGGGACGAGCAGGTGGAAATGCGACGGCCCGGCGGCCATGCGCTCGCGGATCACGCCGACGAGCTGGTCGCCGCCGAGGGTCTGGTTGGCGATCACCAGGTACCGACGCACGGGCTCCACCTCCGAGGGGCGCGTGCCATCGGGCGGCACGCACTCCCGGAGCATAAATCGCCATTCTGCGTTGCGGTAATCCCCACCAGCGCTACGAGCCGGGCGACCCGGCCGCTCCGGAGCCGCCCACCGGCCCGCCGGACGGCTCGGCCCCGGTCGCGGTCATCGCGTGGATCGCCCTGGTCAACTCGAGGATCTGGTTCGAGAGCCGCAGCAGCTCCTCGTTCTGTCCCTCCTCCTCCTGGACGATCTGCCACTGGTGGTCGGCCAGGACCTGGCGCCGGGCGTCGGCGCGGTTCTGGCTGATCATCACGAAGGTCGACAGGAAGATCGCCTCGAGCGAGACGATCATGGTGAGCAGGCCGAACGGGTAGTGCTCGACCCTGAAGCCGATCCAGGCGGCGAACCAGAGCACGTGGATGTAGACGAACGCCATCGAGCCGGCGAACCGGGTGATGGTGTCGGCGATGCGGTTCTGGACGCTCTGCGCCCGCTCCTCGTAGTGCTGGACCAGCGCGGGGTTGGTCGGTGGTGGCTGAGCCGTCCGGATGCTCACGCCTGCCTCCTCTCGGTCCAGGACGGGTGGACCCGACGGGCTACCCTAGACCAGGAGGCCGGCGTCGTGGGCGAGGATCGCGGCCGTCCCAGCAGGTCGCCCATTGCAGCGTGGTGACCACCGTCTCCCGACCGACGAGCCCCCTCCCGCTCACGGCACCATTGTCCCTCAGGCGGCAACTCGACCGGCCCCAGCCGAACTCCCTGGTGATCAGGGGAGGTTCGTAGCGGCGAGGCCGGTACCTCCCTACGCGGTGCTACCGTGCACGTCAGGAGGTCACACCAAGGAAGGTCGGGCGTGCGCGAGGGATCCCCGACGGTGGCCGTGCCGGCTGCGGCCCCCGGCGTCGACGGCACCTTCACCATCGGCGAGGCGGCCAGGCGATCGGGGCTCAGCCCCAAGGCCATCCGCCTGTACGAGGCGCGCGGGCTGCTGCCCCCGGTCGGCCGCACGGTCTCCGGCTACCGCCTCTACAGTGACCACGACCTGCGGCTGCTCGGCTTCATCCGGCGCGCACGCGGGATCGGGCTCGGCCTCGACCAGATCCGCTCGATCATCGAGCTGCGGCGCACGGGCACGCCGCCGAGCGAGGACGTCATGGCCGTGTTGCGGTCCCGCCTCGTCGAGCTCGACCAGCGGCTCGGCGAGCTCCACTCCCTGCGCGGCGAGCTCGCCGGCGTGCTCGGGACCGCGGCGTCCATGCTCCACGACGGCACCGACCTGCAGCTCTGCCGCATCCTGGAGCAGGACCGCTGAGGCGGGACGCCGTCCCCTGGCCGACCGCTCGACCGGCTCGCCCGTGACCTGTTGACCTTGCCCCTGGGGCAACCCCGTAGCGTCGGCAGGTCGTGAAAGTCGCGCGGGAGGACCGGCGAGGAAGATGACAGCGTCACTGTTCGAACGGCGCCCAGGGGTCGGGGTGACGGTCTCGACCGCTCCAGACGGGGACCCGGTGGCCGAGGCGCGCGACGCCGAGGCGCTCGGGTTCGACGTGGTGAGCGTGCACCGCGACGTGCTCAGCGGCCCGCCGCCCTCGCTGGAGACCTGGACCCTGCTGACCTGGCTGGCGGCCCGCACGACCACGGTGCGGCTCCTGCCGAACGTCCTGGCCCTGCCCAACCGCCACCCGGCGGTGGTCGCCAAGATGGCCGAGACGCTCTCGCGCCTCGCGGACGGCCGCCTGATCCTGGGCCTGGGCGGCGGCGCGATCATCAACCACCAGGCGTTCGGTGCCTTCGGGCTGGCGCGGCGCTCCGCCGCCGAGACGGTGGCGGCGACCGAGGAGGCCGTCGAGATCGTCGCCGGCCTGCTGCGCCAGCGGCACTTCTCCCATGCGGGTGAGCACTTCACCGTCACCGCGGCGGAGCTGCAGCCCAGGCCGGCGCACCCGGTGCCGCTGTGGCTGGGCGCGTTCGGGCCCAGGATGCTCGACCTGGTCGGGCGCAGGGCCGACGGCTGGCTGCCTTCAATGTTCCTGCTGCCGCCGCCGCAGGCCTACCGGAGCTTGGAGCTGGTCCGCCGCGCCGCCAGCCGCGCCGGGCGCGACCCCGAGGAGCTCACCTACGGCTACAACGTCGGCGTGCTGGTCCAGGAGGGCGCCGCGTCCCGCGGTGGCGTGGTCGCCGGCGGCCCCGAGGAGGTCGCCGCACAGCTGGCCGCATTCGTCCGCGGAGGCTTCTCCTTCCTGAACCTGTCGCCCGCCGGGGACGGCGTCGCGCAGCGCCGGCGGCTCGCCGAGGAGGTCCTGCCGCTGCTGCGTGCCCAGGTGGAGCGCGCCACCAGCAGGTAGCGGTCGCGACGACGGCAGGTCAGCGGATCAGCTGGTGGGTCGTGTCCCCATCCGTGACGTCGACGACGGTTCCGTTCCTGCCCGTCGCGGGCCGGGCGACGGCCGACAGGTGGTAGCCGCCGGCGGGATCGGGCCGCAGGCGCAGCAGGCGCATGAACGCGTACAGCAGCAGCACGCTCCCGACCATCTCCAGCCCCTCCTCGGCCGCGCTGACCAGCAGGTACATGGCACGGTCGCCCTGGGCCTCCAGCACCATCCCGCCGAGGCTCTCCAGCCCGACGGCGGCGCTGAGGTAGACGACGCCGGCGGTGGCGACCAGCCGCCGGGTGCTGCCTGGCAGTCGCACGAGGAACCCCACGAAGGCGGTGCCGACGACCAGGGCCAGCAGCGCCCCAGGCAGTATCCAGGCGAAGTGCAGCGCGCCACTGGCGCTGCCGAGCACCGCACCGGCGGGGACCTGCAGGCGCTCGTGGAGCGAGGCGACCTCGTCCAGCGACATCAGCGACAGCAGCGCCGCCAGAGCGGCCCAGTGCCTGGCGTCGCGTCCGCCGGCCCGCCGCACGATCGCCGCGACCAGCCCGGCGAGCAGCGCGTCGCCGAACAGCAGCAGCGACGAGAACCAGGTCGGCACGTTGTTCTCGCTGTTGACGTCGAACAGCTTCATGACGATCTTCCAGGCGGCCACCTGGCTGCGTCCGGGCCCGGCGACCTCGGCGCGGTAGGCGCCGTAGCGGGTGGCCAGGCTGAGGGCGACCAGGAGCCCGGCCGCCGCCAGCAGCAGCAGCGCGACCCTCGCCGCCGGCGACGCGAGCGGCCGGCGGCGACGCCGGGCACGGCCGCTCGGGCGCTCGCTGGCCCGGACCTTATGGCTGCCTGCCACGTTTCCCCCAATGCCGGACTTGCGCACTGACGACCTTCCGAGGCGGTCGCACCCTAATACATGGCAGGAATTCAAAGGCAAATTGTCAGCGCGTCCACGAAGCTCGTCGCGTCTCTACGGAATCTCCGAGAACAGCGCTACTCAGCCGCTGCTTCGCCGGGAAGGCTCTGATCGATCGGGGGAGCGTCGCCGTGGCGGTGCACGATCTTCCACTCGCCGTCCTCACGGCGGTAGATCTGGGTGACGCGCAGGGTGTACGGCTCGACCGGGACGCCGTCGACCGACACGGAGGTGTGTTCGAAGCCGACCGTGTAGGCCAGGTCCCCACTGACGCCTGCGGCGACAATCTCGACGCTCTGGGCGGTGCAGTTGGACCACCGCGACGCCAGCCAGCGGAAGGTCCCGCTCACCTCGTCCCATCCGCTCTTGAGCGGCACCGCTGCCCCGAACAGGGTCACCGGGTCCTGGCTCGACCACATCGCTAGTCGCGGATTGGGGTCGCCGTTGTGGAGCGCTTCCAGTTCCGCGATCAGGCGGGGATGGGTCTCGGCACGGAAGTCATCGAGTTCACTCATGGTCGCCTCCAATGGTCGGACTTGGTCAGCTGTACCTTGAGTCTTGCAGGTCCACCGCCGTCCCCGATGGTGGCGGCATGGCCGACACCGGAGCTACGGGGACGGCGGGCCGGCTCGCGGACCTTCGATCCAGCCACCCCTGGCGCCCGGCGGCCAAAACGGCCACTCCTCGAAGGCCAGGCACCGGCCTTGCGCACCGAACCGGACCACCCACAGGTCCCGGTAGGTCTGGCGCACCGGGTCGCCGTAGCGGACCTCCAGGCGCGCCACGCCAGTGTCACCCTCGACCGCCACGACCTCGCTGTCCATGGCGAAGACTTCCTGGGGTCCTTCGCGTTCCGCCTCCCACATGACGGCGATGGCGGGCAGCCCCTGGAAGGGCTCCTCGAAGGGAGCGGTCTGGTAGGTCGCCTCGGGTGCGAACAGCTTGGCCAGCAGCTCGGTGCCGGGCGTCCGCCACGCTCGCTCGTACAGCGCAACCCACGCCTGCACCCCAGCACGGTCCATCCTGCGACCCTATCACCGGTCCGGTCGCCTCGACCTGGGTAGCGCCTGTGATCTCTCGAGCCTGACGTGGCAGATCGTGCTCTACGTTCTCGGCGGTTCGAGAGTGCGGACGGAGTTGCGGAGTGGCGCGCTCGGCTCTGGTGTGCCATCCATGGGCCGCCAGATGCGCAGATGAATCCGGCTCAACTTGCTGACGGATTTCGTGTTCAAGGCGCCTGGCGGCGGGACGCTCCGGATCTCCAACCTCCGCCGGAACGTCTGGCGCCCGGCTGTGGTCGCCGCGAACCTCAACGGGCTGCGCATCCACGACCTGCGGCATACCGCTGTCGCGTTGTGGATCGCCGCCGGCGCCTCGCCCAAGGAGGTCCCGGAACGGGCCGGGCACAACTCGGTCAGCTTCGTGCTGGACCGCTACGGCCACCTGTTCCCCGAGGCGGACACGACGCTTCGGAGCCGGCTGGATGACCTGTTCCGGGCGGCGACGGAGCACCGACGGAACACGGTGGCTCGAGATGCGATCAGGGCACCCTCGGCCTGTCTGGCTTCGGGTGCCCTGAGCTGGATGTTCCTCCGGTGCGCCGCCAGGGACTCGAACCCCGAACCGTTGCCTTAAGAGGGCACTGCTCTGCCAATTGAGCTAGCGGCGCGCGGACGCGAAGGCTACCAGACCGTCTGGTCGGGCAGCCAAGCGACGCGACCTTGGGGTGACCGAGGGGATTCGAACCCCCGACCTCCGGGACCACAACCCGGCGCTCTAACCAACTGAGCTACGATCACCAGGTCGGAGCGAGTCGAAGGATACCGGCCGAAGCTCACTGCCGCCAGCGCATTGGGACGCTCGCGCGCGGCGTTGCCGCCCCGGGCGGGGGCATGGTTGAGTGCGGGCGCGCCCGGGCCGTCCGGCGACGCGAGGTCCCGCCTTCGGAGTGTCGGCCAAGGGTGCCGGCGGGGGAGTGGCGACAGGGAGTCGAGATGCGGATGGTCCTGCTGGGCCCGCCGGCAGCCGGCAAGGGCACCCAGGGCAGGCGGCTCGCGGCCAGGTTTGGCGGCGCCCACGTGGACACCGGCGAGCTGCTGCGGGCACACGTCGATCGAGGCACCGAGCTGGGCAGGACCGCGCGCGTCCACATGGAGCGAGGCGAGCTGCTGCCCGACGAGGTGGTGATCGCCATGGCCACCGAGCGCCTGGCCGAGCCGGACTGCGCCGAGGACTTCGTGCTCGACGGCTTCCCGCGCACGGTGCCGCAGGCCGAGGCGCTGGACCGGCAGCTCGCCGCGCGCAGTGCGCCCCTGCAGGCGGTGGTGCAGCTGCGCATCTCGAGCGAGGAGCTGCACCGGCGCGTGGCCGAGCGGGCCAGGATCGAGGACCGCGGCGACGACGAGGACGCCGAGGCGATCCAGCGCCGCATCGACTCCTACCTGCAGGACACCAGGCCCCTGGCGGACTACTACCTGCGCTGCGGGCTGCTGGTGCAGGTCGACGGGATCGGCTCGGTGGACCAGGTCGGCGAGCGGATCGTGGAAGGGCTGGCCGCACACGCCCGCGAGCACCAGGGCTAGCCGGCCGGCACGGTCGGACGTTGAAGCTGAACTGGAAGGTGAGGAAATGATCGCGCTGGTCACCGGTGCGTCGAGCGGCATCGGCGCGGCCACGGCGCGCCGCCTGGCCCGCGAGCCCGGGGCGCGCCTGGTGCTGGTCGCGCGGCGGCGCGAGCGGCTGCAGGCGCTCGCCGAGGAGCTGGGCGGCGCGACCGTGATCGCCGTCGACCTGACCGACGCGGACGCGCCCGCCACCGTGGCCGAGCGGGTCGAGCGCGAGCACGGCCGCCTCGACCTGCTGGTCAACAACGCCGGCGCCTCCGGCACCGGCGCCTTCGACAAGGCCGGTTCGGCCGGCGTGCTGGCCACCATGGCGCTCAACTTCGGCGCCCAGGTGCGGCTCACCGAGGCACTGCTGCCGCTGCTGCGCCGCTCGGCGCCGAGCGCGGTCGTCAACGTGGCCAGCGTGGCCGGGCGCATCTCCATGCCGTACCGGGGCGACTACTCGGCCAGCAAGTCGGCCCTGATCGCCTGGACCGACTCGATCCGCCCCGAGCAGCGCCGCCACGGCGTGCACGTCGCCCTGGTGCTGCCCGGCTTCGTCGCCACCGAGGGCTTCCCCCAGCGCGAGCTGCTGGAACGGCGCGCGACCCGCTGGCTGGTCTCACGCGACGACAAGGTGGCCGACGCGATCGTGGACACGGCGCTGAAGCGCCGGCCGGAGCGCTACGTGCCGCGCCCCTACGCCATCTTCCCGGTCGTCCGCGTCCTGCTGCCGTCGCTGTACCGCCGCGTCATGGGCGGCGGACGCTTCAGCCCGACCCCGGTCAGCCGAGCAGGGGGTGGAGGGCCTCGGTGATCTCGGCCGCGGTCACCGGGCCCTCGAAGCGGGCGCGGACGACCCCCTTGGCGTCGATCACGATGGTCCACGGCTCGCTGTCGAAGCCCCACTTGGTGAACGCCTTGACGGGCTTCGACGGGTTCTCCTCGTTGGGGTAGATCTCCACGTGGACGAAGTTGGCCTTGCCGCCGACGTCACGGGCGGCCAGGAGCAGCTCGTCGACCGCCGGCCCGCACATGCGGCTGGAGCAGAACAGCGGCGTCGAGAACGAGACCGCCGTCGCCTTGCCCGACCTGATCGCCCGGTCGAGCGAGATGTCGTGCATCGGGCATGGCGGGTTGCGGGTGCACACCTTGTCCAGGTCGCTGGTGCCCTTGGCGACGAGCGTGGGAACGGCCAGCGCCTTGCTGCCGACCTGGGCGACCACCTTGTCGACGACGGGCACGGCGCCACGCCCGACGCCGCGCCGCCCGCCTTCGTCGACCACGGCAGCGACCAGCCAGTTGCCGGTGCCTGGAAGCTCCACCTCGGCGGCGTAGAAGCCGACCAGCGGGGAGCGGGGCGACTTGTCGCCGGTCTTGTCGTAGGCGTCCATCATCAGCCACTTGGCCGGGAACGGGCCGAGCGCCTTGCTGGTCTCGTCCTTGGCCGCCCAGACCTGGGGCTTGCCCTCGCTGACGAGGTTGTTGTCCGGCGTGGACAGGCCGAAGGTGAACAGCTGCCTGCCGGTGGTCAGCTTGCTCTGGGCGTTGATCAGGGAGAGCTGGGTGGCGCCCTCGCCGACCGCGCCGATGGAGCCGGCGGGGCTGGACGACTGCTTGGTGGGGGTGCTTCCCCTGCCGCTGCACGCGGCGAGCAGCGCCGACAGCCCGAGGGCGCCGGCTCCGCCGGCCGCGAGGCGCAGCAGGTCCCGGCGGGATCGTCGCAGCTCATCGAGCTTGACCGGTTTGGCGCTGGCGGCGAGCGGGAACTCTGGACGGTTGGGCATTCTGGCCGGCATCAGGGCTCCAGTCGCGGATCAGCAGCTTGGCTGCAACCTACTGCTCGAAGATGTGACACAACCAGTCTGGCAGGGCGGCGGCGAGTACGCCCGGCTCGCGTCGCCGAGGAGGGCTGGGAATGACCAGGTCGCTGCGCGCCGCCCGCCAGACCACCGGCGTGACGGGTTGGAAGGGCGTCCTGCTGCGGGTCCGCGGCCAGGTCCGCGACGACAACGTCTCGCTGCTCTCGGCGGGGGTGGCGTTCTACTCCATGCTCTCCATCTTCCCGGCGCTGATCGCCCTGATCTCGATCTACGGGCTGGTGGCCGAGCCCGAGACCGCGAGGGCCCAGGTGCAGCGGCTGGCCGACGTGATGCCAAGGCAGGCGAGGCAGACGCTGACCGGCCAGCTCGAGGCGCTCACCCACAGCGCCGGCAGGGGGCTGAGCCTCGGTGCGGTGCTCGGCATCCTGGCGGCCGTGCTGGCCGCCTCGGCCGGCATGCGGGCGATGATCGCCGGCATCAACGTCGCCTACGACTGCGTCGAGACACGCAGGTTCCTGCGGCTGCGCGGCCTGGCCCTGCTGCTCACCCTCGGCGCGATCGTGACCATGGCGGTCGCCGTCGGCATCATCGTGGTGCTGCCGGTGGTCACCGGGATGCTGGGACCGGTCGGCCGGGTGGTGCTCGCCGTCGTCAGGTGGCCGCTGCTCGCCGGGCTGATGCTGGCCGGCCTCGCCGTGCTGTACCGCTACGCGCCCGACCGCGACGATGCCGAGCTGCGCTGGCTGAGCTGGGGGTCGCTGCTGGCGACGGCGCTGTGGCTGCTGGGCTCGGCGCTCTTCTCCCTGTACGTGAACAGCTTCGGCAACTACAACCGCACCTACGGCGTCCTTGGGGCGGTTATCGTCCTGCTCATCTGGCTGTTCCTGTCGTCGTTCGTGGTGCTCGTGGGGGCTGAGCTGAACAACGAGCTCGAGCTGCGGGCAAGGGGGGCCGGCGCCGCCGTGCCGCCTGAGCCGGCCGGGGAGCCCGACGGGCGTGCCGGCGACCGCGTGATTGCCTCACCGCCGAGGGACCCGGGCCGCTGACGATGGCCGCGTGCTCAGGACTCGCCGCTCTTGCCTGACGAGCGCGACCCGGACCCGGACGAGCGGCTGCCGCCGCTCGAACGGCTCGTGCGGGTGCGGGCGGTGCTGTTGCCCGCAGGAGTCGCGCCGGCCGACGGGCGCTCGCGCGCCTCCTCGACCTTCTCCGCCGCCCGTGTGGCCTTGCCCTCGACGGTCGCGGTGAGCTGCTGCCTCGACGCGTTGAACAGACCGCCGAGCTCGCTCTGGAGCCGCTGCAGGCTGGGGTCGGCAGCGAACCGCCTGGCCGACTGGCCGAGCTGCTCGTAACGCTCCCGACCGGCCTTGGTGCCGAACACGTAGCCGATGGCCAACCCGAGCGCCAGTCCGGACTTGCCTCGCATCTTCTCCCTCTCCTCCCGGTCGCTTGCCCCCCAGGCGTACACCGCCACGACGGACGACAAACTACCCGATCGTGTGCGCCCTCCGCCGCTCGGGGAGCGTTCGGGACGCTCGCGCCGCTCGGTACTAGAAGCTGCGCGACGCGCGCCCGTGAGCCTCCACCACCTGGTGCTCGAGGGCGAAGGCGACCGCCTCGAGCTTGGAGTGGACGCCGAGCTTGACCAGGATGTTCTGCACGTGGGTGCGGACCGTGTTGAGCGACAGGAAGCACTGCTCGGCGATGCGCCGGTTGGACCAGCCGGCGGACAGGTAGCCGAGGATCTCGCGCTCGCGCGCGCTCAGGGTGCGGACCAGCAGCTCGACGCCCGGGTCGCGGGTCGGGCGCGACGGCAGCGTGGTGATCGGGCCGTCGTGGCCGCCGACCACCTTGCGGATCGTAGTGGCGACCTGGGGGCTCGAGACGTCCTTGGCGAGGAAGCCGTCCGCGCCGGCCTCGATCACCGTGTTCACCGTCTCGCTGCGGGTGTCGGCCGAGAGCACCAGCACCTTGGTCCCGGGCGCGCGCTGCTTGACCTCGCGCAGCACCGCGGCGACGTCGGTGCGGGGCATGTGCGCGTCGAGCAGCAGGACGGCCGGCGGGTCCTGGCCGAACAGCTCGAGCGCCTGGGCGCCGTCCGCGGCCACCCCGAGGACCTGGAGGTCCTCCTCGGCGTCGAGCACCATGCCGAGACCCTCGGCGAACACCGCGTGGTCGTCGGCCAGCACCAGCGTGATCGTGCCCCCCATGGTTTCCTCGCTCATCAGCGCTCTCGCCCGTGGTCGTCGATCCGCGCCGCGCCGGCGGGCTCATCGGCCCTGCCGGTCAGGGGCGGCGCCAGCCGCACGACGGTGCCACCCGTCGCGTGGCCACCTGGCCAGCCTCCTGCGCCCGCGCCGCGTGCGGCGGCCTGCCTGCGCATCGCCTCGTGGACGAGCAGCGCAAGCGGATCTGTTCCGTGCTCACCATGCCAAGAGCTCACGACGCACCTTCCGTTGGGTATCGCGTGTCGCACGCGAGGACCGGACCCACAGCCGTGCGGCGGTGGCGGCGACCGGCTGCCCGCCGGAATGGCGGGAGGGTCGCGGCGCCAAGGTCACAGTACGTCACTTGCAGCACCGTCCTCATCCGGAGAACTGACTACTTGCGATCCCTGGTCCAGCCCATAACGCTAGAGCCAGCGCGCCACCCGCCGATCATGAGGATGGGGCCGGGTGGCTGCTCGCGGCCGACTCGCGTCCCCGAATGCGCTATCGGCCAGGCGCCGTAGTGGACCTACCGCGACCGGCGCTAGGGGCTGGTGGTCACGGTGCGGCATCGTAGAGGCGGCCGGCAGGGCGCCGGCGGTCTGGGCGTCGCCGCCGCTGTGGGCCAGCAGGAGTAGGAGGAGCCGTGGCTCGGGTATACCTGGCGGACTGCCAGCCGCTGTTCAACGAGGCGCTGCAGGCGCTGATCGAACGTGACGGGCGTCACGACGTGGTCGGCTCGGGGTCGACGGCGGCCCAGGTGACGAGCGCGGTCGCGCGGCTGGAGCCGGACCTCGTGCTGGTCGACGCGGAGCTCGCCCTGGTCGCCAGGCCGCCGCTGGTCGAGGAGATCCTCGGCCGCGACCCGACCACCAAGGTCCTGGTGCTCGCCCAGGAGATGGACCTGGAGCTGCTGCTCGGCGCCGTGCGCTCCGGCGCGGTCGGCGTGGTCGGCAAGAAGAGCGGCACCCGCACGGTGCTCCGCGCGGTCCAGGCCGCGCTCGACGGCGAGGGCGTGGTGCCGAGGGCGATGCTGCCCGAGCTCTTCCGCCGCCTGCTCGACCTCGGCGAGCGCAACGCCGACTCGCCGCTGAACCGGCTGTCACCGCGCGAGCGGGAGGTGCTCGCCCTGCTCGGGCGTGGCTGGAACAACGCCCGCATCGGCCGCGAGCTGTTCATCAGCCCACACACGGTCCGCACCCACGTGCAGAACATCCTGCAGAAGCTGGAGATGCACTCCAAGCTCGAGGCGGCCACCTTCGCCATGCAGCGCGACGTGGCGCCGCGCCGGCTCGCGGTGGACAACTCGGGCACCAACAACGGCAGCGGCGGCCTGGCCGGCTGAGCGCCGTCGCCGTCCTCTCCCCGGCCCGATCGGGCCATTCCCGCCGCCTAGCGACGCTAGACCGGTGCGCACTTTGCGTTTATGTCGAGATTTTCGTCAGTATTTTGACGTAGATTCGAGATTTAGTGTTTAAATACGCATAGGGGATTAGGAAGGTATGACCGGGTAACGAGTATGCTCCGGTTCGTGGATCCGCGGCGCCATCCCCCTGCCGCGCGCGGGCCGGGCGCGCCGTTGCGTTTCGAGCCGCTACCGGAGCTGGGCGGGACGACCGTCTTCGCGCTCGCGGGCCACAGGTGGGGTCTGGTCCGCTTCGACGAAGCAGGAGGTGGGGGATGACGCTCCGTCGCCCCTGGTCGTACCCGCGCGCCGCTGCCGCTGCGGCCCTCGCGGCGATGCTCGCCCTGGCAGCCGCGCAGCCGTTCGGCGGCGCCGCTGCGCCGCGCGCCACGTCAACGTCAACGTCAACCGCAACCGTCTCGCGCGCCGCCGCCACCGGGCGGCTGCTGGTCCGTGTGATCGTCCAGGGTTCCACACCCGGGAGCCGTGCCGCCGAGCGGGCCGTCGGCCGCGCCGGAGGGCGGATCAGCCGCAGGCTGCCCCTGGTGAACGGCGTCGCGGCCACCGTGCCGGCCGCCGCGCTGCCCGCGCTGGTCAGCACGCCCGGCGTCGCCGCCGTCACCCCGGACAGGCGCGTCCACGTGCAGGCCGCGCAAACGTCGGGGACGTCGGGCAACAGCGTCCAGTCCGTCTATCCCACGGTGGTCCGGGCCACCGACGTGTGGAGGGCCGGCGACACCGGCGCCGGGGTCACGGTCGCGATCGTCGACACCGGCGTCTCCGCCGTGCACGACCTGCAAGGCCGCATCGTCCGGGTCAGCGACGACCGGACCGGCCAGAGCGCCGCCTGCGTGAACCTCTCCGGCGAGTCCACCTGCGACGACTCCTACGGCCACGGCACCTTCATCGCCGGCATCATCGCCGGCAACGGCACCGACTCGAACGGGCGCTGGAAGGGGGTCGCGCCCGCCACGCGCATCCTCTCGGTCAAGATCGCCGGCCGGGACGGCGCCGCCGACGTCTCCAACGTCCTCGCCGCCATCCAGTGGGTGGTCTCCTTCGGCCAGCGCTACGACATCCGCGTGCTCAACCTCTCGCTGGGGACCGACTCCGCCCAGCCCTACACGCGCGACCCGCTCAACTACGCGGTCGAGCGGGCCTGGGCCGCCGGCATCGCGGTGGTCGTCTCGGCCTCCAACCGCGGCCCCGGCCCGCGCACCATCTCCAAGCCGGGCGACGACCCCTTCGTGGTCACCGTCGGCGCGATGGACGACGAGGGCAGCAGGATCGACAACGACGACGTGCTGCCCGACTTCACCTCACGGGGTCCCACCCTGGCCGACGGCATCGCCAAGCCGGACGTGTCCACCCCGGGCGCGCACATCGTCTCCCTGCGCGCACCGGGCAGCCAGATCGACACCCTGTTCCCCTACTACGTCGACGGCCAGTACCGCAGGGGCTCGGGCACCTCGATGGCGGCCGGGGTCGCCTCCGGGGTGGCCGCGCTGGTCCTTTCCGCCAACCCCACGATGACCCCTGACCGCCTGAAGTACGCGCTGGTCCACACCACCCAGCCGACCGTGTCCACCGACCCCAACGCCGTCGGCGCCGGCCTGCTCGACGCCTACGCGGCCACCTACGCCGCCCCGCCGGGCACGGCCAACCAGGGGCTGACCCGCTCCAGCGGGCTGGGCGGCATCAGCGACAGCCGCGGCACCGTGCGGACGGCCACCACCGACCCCGACCTGCTCGGGGTGCTGATCAACGGGCTGCTCACCGCCCAGCTCCTGGTCTGGGACCCGGTCGGCTACACCACCGGCCAGTGGAACACCTCCACCTGGTACCTGACCACCTGGTACCTGTCGCGCTGGTACCAGCTGGGCTGGTACGGCACGGACTGGCCAGGCAACAACTGGCGCAACGACAAGTACTGGTACGGCACCCCCTGGAAGGGCGGGGCCTGGTGGGGGGCCTGGGAGTAGGGGACGAGGAGGGGGCGTGGGTCCGAAACCAGCGGCACGTGGGCCTCGGGCGGGGGGCAGCAGCGTCCCCCGCTCGATCCCGCTCGCCTCGGTCTGCCTGGCGCTGGTCGGCCTGGCCAGCGCGGCAGGGATCAGGCCGATGCTGGTCGCGCCGGGCTCGCCCGGCGACTGGGTGGCCGCGGCGGCCCTGCTCGCCGCCCTGGTCACCGCCGGTTCGCTGGAGCTGAAGTTCCGCTTCCGCGGCGGTCGCGTCGTCCACGACGACGAGGCGAACGCCGTCGACCTGTTCGAGGCGGCGCTCACCCCGCTCGTGCTCGCCTTCCCTGGTCTGGCCGCGGTGGTGGCGGTGGCCGCGGCCAAGGCCCTCTCCGAGCGGGTGCTGCGCGTCCCGCTGGTGGTGGCGTGCTTCAACGTCGCCCAGTGGATGTGCACCACGGCCGTTGCCAGCCTGGTCTTCGTCCAGTTGCGGCCGCTGCCAGGACCGGCGGTGCGCAACCTGCCGGCGCTGCTGGTCGGCATGGCCGCGGGCTGGGTGGTCAACAGCATGGCCTTCGCCCTCGTGATGGTCCTCAACCGGCGGCAGCCGATCCGCGGCGTCCTGGCCGCGCTGGTGCCGGGGATCGGCACCTCGGCCGCGGTCACCGTGGGCAACCTCGCCTTCGGGGTGCTGTTCGCGGCCGCCTACGCCTGGCTGCCCATCGCGGCGGTGCTGTTCGTCCTGCCGCTCGCCCTGCTGCGCTGGGCCAACCGGGCCTACGCAGCCGTCCGCGCCGACCGTGCCCGGCTACAGGGCATGCAGCGCGCCATGCACGCGCTCGGCGTCCCGATCGACCCGCGCGCGGCCATCCCCGAGTTCCTGCACGAGACCAGGGCCTGCTTCGAGTCCGAGACCGCCGACCTGATCGTGGTCGACCAGGGCGACGGGGGCTCGGGGACGTCCGGGGGCTCGGGTAGCAGAGCGGTAGCCCCCAGTTGGACGAGGACCTCCCGGGGCTCGGGCAGCCGCGTGGTCGGTCCCGGCTGGACGGGGGGCACGCGCATGGTGCACCGGTCGAGCGAGGGCCAGCCTTCCTACCGTGCCTTCCAGGAGTCGACGGGCAGCGCGACCCTGGCCACCGCCCTGCTCGAGCTGCACCAGCCGGTGCGGGTGGCGCCAGGCACCGCCGACGCCGCCATGGTCGCGCTGCTCCTGGCCGACGGCTGGCGCAACTGCCTGGCCGCGCCGGTGCGCTCCGGCGGCCGCACGCTCGGTGTGCTGGTCACCTACAACCGCACCGGCCTGGAAGGCTTCGAGGAGGGCGAGCTGGCGGTGCTCGCCGCCCTCGCCGGCGAGGCGGCGGTCGCGGTCGAGAAGGGCGACCTGCTCGAGGCGATCATCGAGGAGCGGGCCAAGCTGTCGGAGATCTTCTCCAACACCTCCGACGGCATCGCCACCATCGACCCGGACGGCACGGTCACGAGCTGGAACCCCGGCTTCGAGCGCATCACCGGCTACGGCGCCTCCGAGGTGGTCGGCACGCGCGGCCTCACCCGCCTGCGTGCCCTCGACGCCGACGGGCGCGAGGCGAGGGTGGAGCGCTGGGCCGGCCTCGAGGCAGGCCTGCCGTCCGTGCTGCGGGTGCTGACCCCGGCCGGCGAGCCTCGCTGGATGTCGTGCGCCTACGCCCGCGTGCCAGGCACCGGCGGCCGCGCCCGGCGGCTGATCGTCACCACCCGCGACATCACCAAGGAGTTCGAGCTGCGCCGGGCGGAGAAGGCGCTGCGCGACTCCGAGGCCCGCTTCCGGGCGCTGGTGCAGAACTCCTCGCACATGGTGATCGTGCTCGACGCGGGCGGCGGCGTCACCTACGCCAGCCCGGCGCTGCGCCGCATGCTCGGCTACCCCGACGCCGGGCGGCTCGGCCACAACATCTTCGACCTGGTCCACCCCGACGACGTCAAGGACGTCAGGCGGCGCTTCGGCGACCTCGGGCCCGGAGGGTCGAGCGGCACCTTCGAGTTCCGCATGGTCGCTGGGGACGGCCGCTGGCGGCACGTGGAGACGCTGGCCAACAACCTGCTCGACGATCCGTCGGTGGGCGGGGTGGTGTTCAACTGCCGCGACGTCACCGAGCGCAAGCGCGCCGAGGCGCGGCTCGCCGGCCAGGCCGACGTGCTCGACCTGATCGCCCGGGACGCGCCCCTGGTCGAGACGCTCACCGTGCTCGCCCACGTGATCGAGACCGAGGCCGAGGGTGCCCGCTGCGCCGCCTACCTGCACGACGCGGAGCGTGGCACGCTCACGCCGGTGGCGGCGCCGAACCTGGCCCGCCACGCCCTGGCCGAGCTGGACGCGCTCAAGGTCGGGCCCGAGGCGGGCGCCAGCGGGGCCGCGCACCTGGCCGACATCGCCATCGAGCGCTCCCAGGTGCAGGCCCGGCTCGCCTGGCAGGCCACCCACGACGCCCTCACCGGCCTGCCCAACCGGCTCTTCTTCCTCGACCAGGCGACCATGTCGCTGGCCCGCAGCCAGCGCTCCAAGACGGCCGTCGCGGTGCTCTTCTGCGACCTGGACCGCTTCAAGTTCATCAACGACTCGCTCGGCCACGAGGCCGGCAACCGGCTGCTGATCGCGCTCGGCCGGCGCCTGCAGGAGGTGGTCCGGCCCGGCGACGTGGTCGCGCGCTTCGGCGGCGACGAGTTCACCATCCTGTGCGAGGGGATCGCCGACGAGACCCACGCCCTGACCATCGCCGAGCGGGCCGCCAGGGTGGTCACCACGCCCTTCGCGCTCGGTGAGTCCGAGGTGTTCGTGACCATGAGCGTCGGCATCGCCCTTGGGCAGGGACAAGAGTGCCGCCCGGAGGCGCTGATGGAGAACGCCGACGCGGCCATGTACCGGGCCAAGGCGCGCGGCGGCAACCGGCGCGAGCTGTTCGACCAGGCCATGCGGGCGCGGGCCAGGGGGCGCCTGGCGATGCACAGCTCCATGTACCGGGCCATCGAGCGGGACGAGTTCCGCGTCTTCTACCAGCCCAACGTGGCGTTGGACTCGGGCGAGGTCGAGGGGGTGGAGGCGCTGGTGCGCTGGCAGCACCCCACCCGCGGCCTGCTCGAGCCCAAGGAGTTCATCGCCCTGGCCGAGGAGACCGGGCTGATCGTTCCCATCGGCGCCTACGTGCTGCGCGAGGCCTGCCGCCAGGCCCAGCGCTGGCGCGCCGCCGGTCCTGGTGGCGCGCCGCTTGGCATGAACATCAACCTGTCGGCGCGCCAGTTCGCCCGGCCGAGCCTGCCGGGCCTGGTGGCCGAGGTGCTCGCCGAGACCGGGGTCGACCCGGCCTCGATCTGGTTCGAGATCACCGAGAGCGTGCTGATGGAGGACGCCGAGTCCACCACCGCCGCGCTGGCGCAGCTGAAGGCGCTCGGGGTGAGCCTGGCGATCGACGACTTCGGCACCGGCTACTCCTCGCTCGCCTACCTGAAGCGCTTCCCGGTCGACAAGGTCAAGGTCGACCGGGCCTTCGTCGACGGGCTGCTCGGCGACCCGGAGGACGCGGCGATCGTCGCGGCCGTGGTCAACCTGGCCCACAACCTCGACCTGCGGGCCGTGGCCGAGGGCGTCGAGACCGCCGAGCAGGCGGCCAGGCTGCGCGACCTCGGCTGCGACCTCGGCCAGGGCTTCTACTTCGGCGCACCGGGCACCGCCGAGCGTCTCAGCGCCTACCTGCGCCTGAGCGGGAGGTGATCGGACAGGCCCGCGGGGCACGACCCGGTGGCGCCTGCGGCAGACGCAGCAGGCGCGCTGCGGCACCCGCGCGTTGACGCTGGTGACGGGCTCCTAGCACACTGGCGGTCCGATCGTGTGCAGTGGCGGGTGCTCACCGAGCGAGGCGGACGAGGCGATCGTGACGGCCGATCGAGCGGCGGTACGCAGGCGGACGGCAGCGTTGCGCGAGGCGCTGACGCTACCGGCGTTGCTCCTGCTCGAGGTGGGCGCGGTGCTCGGCCTGCAGCGCCTCGGCCAGGTCCAGGCGCTGCGCATCCCATGGGGCGACCTGGGACGTGAGCTCGGCCCCTGGTTCGCGCGCAGCCCGGTCGAGTACGTCCTCGGCGCCGTCGTGCGCCAGATCGCCCTGGTGACGGCCTGGTGGCTGCTGGCGAGCACCGTCCTGTACCTGCTCGCCGGCCTGTCGCGGGCGCCGGCCCTGATCCGCGGGATGGCCCGGCTCACCCTGCCCGCGGTGCGGCGGGCGACCGACGGGGCGGTGGCCGTGGCGCTGGCAACCTCGCTGCTCGGCGCGAGCACCAGCGCGGCGGTGGCCGCCACCACCCAGGCGCCGCCGGGTCGCGCCCTGACCGCCACCACGGCGGCCGCCCAGGCCGGGCCGACCAGCACCACGCGCAAGGAGCCGGCCCCGCCCGGCTACCAGCCCTCCCCGGCGGAGACCGCCACCACGCAGCCCGCACCGGGCGCGCCCTCCTACCAGCCGTCCCCGGCCGGGACCAGCACCAGCACCGCGTCGACCACCAGCACCACCACGACCGGCGCCACCACCACCACGACCGGCGCCACCACGACGACCGCCGCGGCCAGCACCACCACCGCCGCGCCCACCACCCAGGCGCCGACCACCACGACCGCCGCGCCCACCACCACCCACCCGCCGAGCACGACCGCGGCGTCCACCACCACGCCGCTGCCCACCAGCGCCCCGACGACCACCACCAGGGCGGCCACCACCACGACGCGAACGGGCAGCGCCGCTCCGGCGCCCAGCGCTCCGGCCAGCACCACGCCGCGCCCGCCGGGCTACGTCCCCGGCCCGGCAGGCACCCGCCCGCCGGCAACCAAGCCGCCGCCGTCCACGCAGCCGCCCGCGCCGGCCCCTTCGCCGCCGCCGGCGGCACGGCCGCGACTGCACCGGGTGGCGCCCGGGGAAAGCCTGTGGAGCATCGCCCGCAGCAACCTCGCCAACGGGACCGGGCGCGGCGAGCCGGAGGTCCGCACCCGCGAGGTGGCCGCCTACTGGCTGCGGGTGCTGGCGGCCAACCGGGCGCGGCTTCGTTCGGGCAATCCGGACTTGATCTATCCTGGCGAGTACGTCCGCCTTCCCACGATCAAGCGCTCCACCGGGTCCTGACGGTTCCGGTCGCGGTTCGCGGCGGGTTCGCCACGGCCTGCCGCCAGATTCGCCGCAACCGTTCCCAAAGCTGATGCTGCGGCAATTGCCGGAGACGATACAGCGGCCGGCGCTTGGGAAGAGCTGCCGAAGCGGGCCTTGGCAGGCATCCTCGCTGCTCAGAATCCTAGGACAAAATGATCAGTCTACGAACGACTACAGAGACTGTCTGCACCTTTTGCCCTCAGATTACCAGCCCCGGAAGCGCGAAGACACGAGTTGTCCGGCTTCGGGTATTACGACCTCAGGCTAACGGTCGGTGCCCGAGCTGCCGATTCCACATTGCGAGTCGATTTATGAGAACGTTGCGCCACCGATGCGCGGACCGAATTCCCCCGGGTCCGCCCCCCGGCATCGGCCGCTGGGCCTTCCCCCAATGCCCGGCGCCGTTCGTCGGCTCTTTGGCTGACGGAACAGGAGGTCCTGGTGTTGAAGAGCGCCATGGCTCGCGGCGACATCCTGGTCGCCCCACCGGCAGCACCGCGCTACAAACCCGCGCGCTCCCCGCTGTCCATCGGGCTGATCGCCCCACCCTGGTTCGAGCTGCCTCCCAAGGGCTACGGTGGCATCGAGGCGATGATCTTCTGGCTGGTCCAGGGTCTGGTCGCCCGCGGCCACCACGTGACCCTGATCGGTGCCGGCCAGGACCACACCGGCGCGCGCTTCATGGCCACCTACGCCGAGCCGCCGACGAATCGCCTCGGGACTCCCTTCCCAGAGGTGGTCCACGCCCTCACCGCCTACGAGTGGATCGACCAGCTGGGCGACGTCGACATCGTCCACGACCACACCCTCTGCGGCCCGCTGCTGCTGCGGGGCAGCGGCATCCCGGCGATCATGACCGCCCACGGTCCCATCGCCGGCGAGCTGGCCGAGTACTACCGGATGCTCAACCGCTACGTCCAGCTGGTGGCCATCTCCGACTTCCAGCGGTCCAAGGCACCGCACCTCGACTGGGCCGGCACCGTCCACAACGCCATCCCGGTCGAGGAGTACCCCTACCGTGCCGAGAAGGACGACTACTGCCTGTTCCTCGGCCGCATGAGCCCGGAGAAGGCGCCCGACCTGGCCATCAAGGCGGCGCGGGCGGCCGGGCGGGAGATCGTGGTCGCCGCCAAGTGCAACGAGCCGGCCGAGCACGAGTACTTCGAGCAGCGCGTCCGGCCCCTGCTCGGTCCGGACGCGCACTGGTTCGGCGAGGCCGACACCGCGCAGAAGAAGGACCTGCTGGCCCGTGCCCGCTGCCTGGTCTTCCCGATCGAGTGGGACGAGCCCTTCGGCATCGTCATGGTCGAGGCCATGGCCTGCGGCACGCCGGTGGTCGCCCTGCGCAGGGGCTCCGTCTGCGAGATCGTGGCCGACGGGATCACCGGCTTCGTGCGCGACCACCCTCGGGAGCTGCCCGCCGCGATCAACCGCTGCCAGGAGCTGTCGCCGCTCGCGTGCCGCCGGCGGGTGAAGCTACGCTTCGACGTCTCGGGGATGGTCAGTCGCTACGAGGACATCTTCCGGCGCGCGCTCAGCGTGCCGATGGAGGTGGCCTGAGCCCAGCGGCTGACGGCGCGGTCTGGGTCTGGTCAGACGGCAGCAGCCAGAACGGGCTGGCGTAGGCCAGCGCCCTGCCGAGGCCGGCCCACTCGCCGTCGGCGGGTGGGCCGGCCTCGGCTGCCGGGTCGGTGACCCGCAGCACCACCCAGCTGCCCGCCGCCGGGTCGAGGTCGACCTCGAACGCGACCAGCGGCTCGTCCGGGCCGGGCACGCGCACCTCCACGGCCGCGGCGAGGGTGGGCAGGCCGGGGCCGCTGCGCAGCACCTGCACCCCGAGCTGGCGTCCGGTCCAGCCGGCCCGGTCGAGGTCGACGGTGAACCGCGCCGGCCCACCCCGGAACGGCACCTTGCCGCCCATGCGCACCCCGTTCAGGGCCGCGTCCAGGCGCAGCCCCTTGACCCGGCTGGCGAAGAAGCGCCGGGCGGCCAGCGCCTCGTAGACGCCGGCTCGGCTCAGCTCGTGCACGTACAGGCCGGCGCGGCCCTTGCCCTCGGGGTGGCCCCAGTCGCTCCCGTGCTCGTCGGTCACCCCGAGCAGGCCCACCCGCCAGCCGGCGTCGAGGCACTGGACCAGCGCGGAAGGCCGGCCTCGCTCGGTGCCGAACAGCAGGTGCTCGTCGGTCTTGTTGAAGATCTCGAAGCTGACCACCCGCTCGGCCACGGCGGGGCGGTGGCGGAAGCGCCCGAAGCGCAGCACCGCCGAGCCGGCGTGGTTGAAGCCGGCCAGGCCGTCCTGGCCGTGCCGCTCGAGCCAACGCCAGAACGGCGCCATCGCCACCAGGCCGCTGCGCAGCGGGTCGGTGAAGCGGGCGCTGCGCCACACGTTGGCGTGGCCGAACAGCGCGCTCGACCACTCGAAGGCGCGCATGGCGACGAACTCGCCCGGGTCGTCGGCGGCGTCGGCCACCCGCCTGGCCGTCTCCCAGCCGTAGCGGTCGATGCCGCTGTTGCCTGGCATGGCCACCAGGCCGGCGGCCACCGTCGCCCAGCGGCTGTGGTCGCTGATCGCCGCCACGTCGAGGCCGGCCCCGCGCATCGAGGCGAAGGCGTCGGCCGGCTCGCCCTTCCCGTCCGACAGGGTGGTGTGGTTGTGCAGATCGGCGTGGACCAGCCAGGGACCCGGGAACAGCCGGGAGTGCCTGCTGGTGCCCCAGGCGTCGCGGTCCGGCCCCACGAAGGCGTCCTTTCTGCTCGGGCCCGGTCGCTGCCGGGCGGCGCCTGGAGACGGCGACGCGCCGCCGGGCTCATCATGCGGTACCAGCGTGGCGTCCGCACCGCGCTCGGGCGCCTGTACGGTTGAGGCGCAGCGGCGGCGAGCGGAGGCAGGCGGCCATGGCAGCGCAGAGGACCGTGCACATCGTCCCCCATACCCACTGGGACCGGGAGTGGTACGAGCCGTTCCAGCGCTTCCGCATGCGCCTGGTCGACCTGGTCGACCGCGTGCTCGACCTGGCAGAGGCCGACCATGGCTTCGCCTTCACCTTCGACGGCCAGACCGCCGCGGTGGAGGACTACCTCGAGGTCCGGCCGGAGGCCGAGCAGCGCCTGCGCCGCCTGACCGAGCGCGGCCAGCTCGCGCTCGGGCCCTGGCGCATCCTCAACGACGAGTTCCTGGTCTCGGGCGAGACGATCGTGCGCAACCTGGAGAGCGGCTGGCGCCGTGCCGAGGCGCTCGGCGGCGCCATGCCGGTCGGCTACCTGCCCGACCAGTTCGGCCACGTCGCGCAGCTCCCGCAGGTGCTGCGCCGCGCCGGCCTGGCCTCTGCCGTGCTGTGGCGCGGCGTGCCCGCCGCCATCGAGCGCCACGCCTTCGCCTGGGAGGCGCCGGACGGCTCCTGGGTCCGCGCCGAGTACCTGCCCGCCGGCTACGTCAACGCGGTGCCGCTGCTCGCCCTGCCGGAGCGGCTGGCCGAGCGCCTGGCGCTGTTCGAGCGGCTGATGGGGCGGTTCTACGGCGACGACGACCCGCTCGGCATGTACGGCAGCGACCACTCCGAGCCCCTGCCCGAGCTGGTCGCGGTGGTCGACGAGCTCAACCGCAGCCAGGACCGCTACCGGATGCGCATCGAGACCCTGGCGACCTACGTCGCCGGCCAGGCCGGCGCCGCCGACGGCGAGCTGCCGCGCTGGCGCGGCGAGCTGCGCTCCGGCGCCAGGGCCAACCTGCTGATGGGCGTCGTCTCCGCCAGGGTGGAGGTGAAGGCGGCCTGCACCCGGGCGGAGCGGGTGCTGGAGCGTTACGCGGAGCCGCTGCAGGCGCTGTGGGGGCGGTCGTGGCCGGCCCGCTTCCTCGAGCTGGCCTGGGGCAAGGTGATCGAGAGCTCCGGCCACGACTCGGTCACCGGCTGCGGTGCCGACGCCGTGGCCGCGCAGGTGCTGGTCCGCCTCGGCGAGGCCGAGCAGCTCGGCGGAGCCCTGCGCGACCGGGCGGCGGCCGCGGTGGCGCGCGGCGCCCCTGCCGGGACGGCGGTGGTGCTGAACCCGACGCCGGCGCGCCGGAGCGGCCTGGTCGAGCTGGACCTGGCCGTCCCCGGGTCCTGGGAGGCGGTCGCCCTGGAGCTGCCCGACGGCCGCCGCCTGCCCACCCAGGAGTGCTGGGACGCCGCGGCCAGCGAGCCAGCCAGGGTGAGCGCCGTGCTGCTCACCGAGCGGCTTCCCGGCCACCTCGTCCCCGAGATGCTGTGGCGCCGCATCCACGGCCGCGAGCTGCTCGGCGCGATCGTCAACGGCCACCGCATCCAGCCGGGCGCGCCCGGGCTGCCGCGGCTCACCATCCAGGTCGGCGACCACCCCGACCCGCCGGCGCTGGACGTGGACGAGCTGCGCCGCGAGGTGCAGGAGGCGGTCGACGCCGCGCCAGGGCGCGACTGGTGGTTCCAGGTCGAGGGCGCGCCGCGCCGGCGCCTGCTCGCCGACGTCCCGGTGCCGCCGCTCGGCTGGACGACGGCGCGGCCGCTGGCGGCCGCCGCGCCCGCGCCGGAGGGGCCGGTCCGCGCGTCCGGCCGCCGCCTGGAGAACGGGCTGGTCACGGTCGAGGCCGCCGACGACGGCACCCTGCGGGTGGTCGCCGCCGGCCGCGAGCTCTCCGGGGTCGGCCGGCTGCTGGACGGTGGCGACGCCGGCGACCTCTACAACTACGCGCCACCGTCCGGCGCCGACGAGCTGGTCGGCGAGCCTGTCGAGGTCGGGCTGCGCCTGCTCGAGGCCGGCCCGCTGCGGGCCCGGCTGGAGGTGGCGCGCCTGTACCAGTGGCCGCGCGGCCTCGCCCCCGACGACCTCTCGCGCGCGTCCGAGCGCCTCGCCGCGGCCACCACCACCCTGGTCGAGCTGCGCGCCGGCGAGCCCTTCGTGCGGCTCACCGTCAGCGTCGAGAACCAGAGCCGTGACCACCGCCTGCGCCTGCACGTGCCACTCCCAGCGGGGGGTCCGGGGGCCTCGAGGAGCGAAGCGGAGGGGCAGTTCGCCGTGGTCGAGCGCGGCCGCGAGGCCGAGGGCGGGCACGGCGAGGTGCCCCTGCCGACCTTCCCGGCCCGCGGCTTCGTCGCCGCCGGCGGCGTCGCCCTCCTGCTCGACCAGGTGACCGAGTACGAGCTGCTCGACGGCGAGCTGGCCGTGACCGTCCTGCGCGCGGTCGGGCAGATCAGCCGCAACGCCAACCCGTGGCGCACCGAGCCGGCCGGGCCCGAGCTGCCGACCCCGGGCGCGCAGTGCCTCGGCCACCGTGAGCTGCGCCTCGCCGTCATGCCGCACGCCGGCGCATGGCACCAGGCCGGGGTCCTCGACGCTATGGAGCGCTACCAGCACGACCTGGTCGCCGCGCCAGGCGGCGGCGAGGCACGGGCTGCCCACCCGGCCGAGGCGACCGGCCTGGAGGTCGCCGGGGACGGCGTGGTCCTCTCCTGCCTGCGCCGCAGGGGGTCCGGGGGGCTCGAGAGCGAGGCCGGAACCCACGTGGCGGGTGGCCACGCAGGGCCGAGCGGTAGCCCCCCGGTGGATCAAGGGGGGTCCGGGGGGCTCGAGAGCGAGGCTGGGACCCAGGCGGCGGGCGGTAGCCCCCCGGTGAACGACGACTGGTTCGAGCTGCGCCTGGTCTGCGAGCACCCGGCCGCGACGGTCGCCACGGTGACGGGCCCGTTCGGCGCCGCGCGCCGCGCCGACCTGCTCGGCCGCCCGGGCGAGGACCTGCCGCTGAGCGGCCGGACCCTGCG
>WNFZ01000961.1_pt1 | contig 29147 bp, 17 predicted proteins | sample 5400081 | NCBI WGS metagenome assembly WNFZ01 (sample SAMN13153365, study PRJNA577476) | soil metagenome | isolation source: 80 cm soil or saprolite under grassland replicate 1 | place: USA:California | collected 2016-06-15 | reverse complement strand
ACCGTCCCCTACACCTACTACGCCAAGGTCCTGGCCGGCCGCGACGACCAGGCAGCAGCCGAACGGTAACCAACATACCCCTGCCCTGGGGCATGAGCGGAGGACATGATGCCAAGCGACAACCACACCTCCATCGTCGGCAACCTGGTCGACGACCCTGAGCTGCGCTTCACCAACAACGGCACCGCGGTGGCCAATATGCGGGTCGCGGTGACCCAGCGCATCCAACAAGACGGCGAGTGGCGTGACGGTGAGACCAGCTTTTTCAGGGTCAACGTCTGGCGTGGCCAGGCCGAGCATCTGGCCGACTCGCTCGCCAAGGGCGACCGGGTCATGGTCACCGGTCGGCTGCGGCAACGCTCCTGGGAGACCCCCGAAGGCGAGAAGCGGTCGGTGACCGAGATCGAGGCCGACGAGGTCGGCGCCAGCCTCAAGTGGGCCACTGCCAAGGTCGAGCGGGTCAAGGAGCGTGGCAACGGGGATCGCACCAGCGGCCGGCAGCGGCAGGCCGAGCGCGGCGGCGACTTCAACGACCCACCGCCCTTCTAAGGACCAACCACGGTTCGACGCCCCGGCCACCGTGCCGGGGCGTCGCCGTCTGCTACCTTCTCCGTCAATACAAGCTGACTCCACCAAGAGCATGAGCGCGCCGAGCCTGTTCCCCGAACCCACGGACCCCTTCACACGTCCGCTGGCCAACCTGGAGCCGCATGTCATCTGGCTCCAGCGATCAACCCGACCGGAGGCGGTCACGGCCCGGGCTCACATCAACGCATGCTACCGAGACTACCCAGACCCTAGCGGCAAACTGTCCGCCAAGCTGACCAGCACCGACGATGAGGTCCACTACGGCGCTCTGGACGAGTTGTACGTCCACCACTGCCTGCGCCAGATAGAGCCGGACGTCCGCTATGAGGAGGGCGGGCAGGGACCGGACTTCCGTGTCTACCACGCCGACCACCCAGTCTTGGCGGTCGAGGTCTTGTCGTTCTTCCTGCGGTCCAACTGGGCCAAGGAGGCACGCCGCCATGACGAGCTGGCCGACCGCCTGAACAAGACGTTCCGACCTCAGGGCTACTTCCTTGACGTCGACGTGCTCCGGCAGGACCAAGGCCGCAACCTACCCCTGAAGGACCTGACCCTGGCCGCCGGGACGTTCCTCAAAGGCCTCCCCAACCACCAGGTAGCTACGGCCGCCTACGAGGCAGGGCAGCCGCTACCTCGGGTCGACTTCATCCGCGACGGTATCCACATCCGCTTGAGGGCCATGCCGATGAAGCCGGACGCCGGCTCCTTGACCGACCCGGACGCCCGCATCGTCGCTACCAGCGCGGCGATCGGCGGGTTGGTCGATTCTGGCGAGCGGCTCAAGGACCGACTGAACGGCAAGCGTAAGAAGCGCTACACCCTGGACCCGGACGTGCCCTTCCTCCTCGCGGTCGGCAACCACGACCCGTTCTGCAGCGATCTCGAATTCCTCATCGCCATGTACGGGCGGGATTGGGAGGCACTGGTCGGCGTTCGTCAGCCGCTCTGGCAAAACCAGCCGAAGTTCTCTGGCTTCTTTGGGATCGGGATGGGCGAGAGGCCGTACAACACTCGGTTCTCGGCGGTCGCGGTCATCGACGGACGGATGCCTGGGTACGATCCCGCCACCATCCGGTGGCTGGTATTCGACAACCCCCACGCACGCGTGCGGCTCTCCGATGGTCTGCTGCCGACCACGCGTCGCTTCCAGGCCTCGAACGGTGAGACGTGGGGATGGCAGCCGCCCCATCCCCCGCCAACTCCACCAGGCCTCGCGTCCTCAACCTAACACCCAAGGCCCTTGAAGCATGAGGCATGGGCTTCCTGGCTGCAACGCCAAGCCGAGATTGCCGAACAGCTCATTCGCGCGCGCCGTCAAACGTCCTCTGATCCTTAGAGCGATCGGCGGGAGAGGCACGTGGGGACGGCTCGGCAACGGCGGCCACCACCATGGCCACGGCCTCGTCGAGGGGCTGATGCTCCCAGAACCGAAGCACCAGCCAGCCGGCGGCACGAAGCGCCTCGTCGTTTAGGCGGTCACGTTCAAGGGTGTGCCGGAGCTTGGGAACCCAGTAGTCGGCGTTGGTCGCGGGAACGGAACCGTGCTCTGGGCATCCATGCCAAAAGCACCCATCGAGGTAGACCACCACCTTGCGGCGGGGAAACACGATGTCTGGGCGGGTGCGACCGTGGGGCAGCCGGATGAGGAGCGACTTGCGGAAGCGAAGGCCCTTGGCGTGCAGCGCGGCCCGAAGCCGCACCTCAGGAGCCGTATCGGCAGGGCGGTTGCTTCGCATCGTCGCCGTCGCAGCGGCGCTGGACGGGGCAGGCCGCCAACTCGAAGATCCCATGTGGGTCTTTATACACGCTGAGGTGCCTACGTCGTCATCCTCCTCCGACAGCTCTAGCCAGGTGAATCACACCGTTGTAATTCTGGCCATAACCTATGTACGATTGGCTTGCAGGCGTGTCCCGGCCGTCCGTGAGGAGGTTCATGACCGGCTACACCGCGATGGATCTGTTCTGCGGGGCCGGGGGACTCACCCGAGGCGTCACCTTGGCCGGCTTTCGTGTGCTTGGAGCGATCGAGATCGATCCGTTGGCGGCGGAGAGCTACCGGATGAACTTCCCCAAGGTGACGCTCTGGGAGCGTGACATCGCCAAGGTGAGCGTGGCAGAGGTCCGCCGAACGCTCTCGCTGCACGCAGGCGAGCTCGACCTGCTCGCCGGGTGTCCACCATGTCAAGGCTTCTCGAGGCTGACGACGCTCAACGGCCACCTTGATCAGCCCGACCCTCGCAACGAGTTGGTGCTGCAGTTCATCCGGTTCGCCCGTGGGCTGCGGCCGAAGCTGGTCATGCTTGAGAACGTGCCTGCCCTGGCAACCGACGAACGCCTGGAGCGCCTTGCGCGGGCGTTGGAGCGGATCGGCTATCAGACCGACTGCGAGATCGTCGACGCCTCGCAGTACGGGGTGCCGCAGCGTCGACGTCGCATGCTGTTTCTGGCGAGCCGCGTTGGTCCGGTGTCCTTCGCCCGATCTTCGCCATCGAGGGCAACAGTACGGCAGCTCATCGGCTCGTTGTCGCCTGCGGGTCAATCGGGCGACCCGCTGCATGACCACGGCGAGCAGCGAGCCCCCCAGGTCGTCGCAATGATCCGGCGGATCCCGAAGGACGGGGGCAGTAGACGCGACCTTCCGCAGTCTGAGCAGCTTGCCTGCCACCTTCGATGTGACGGCTTCTACGACATCTACGGCCGCATGGCCTGGGACAGGGTGGCGCCAACCATCACCAGCGGCTGCGTCAACCCCTCCAAGGGACGGTTTCTGCATCCCGAGCAGGACCGGACCATCACACTGCGGGAGGCCGCCCTGCTGCAAACGTTCCCACCCGACCACCGGTTCTCGCTCAGGCGCGGCAAGTACGCCGCCGCCGAGATGATCGGCAATGGGCTGCCGCCAGAGCTTGTCCGCAGGCAGGCCCTTGAGGTCGTCCGCCGGTTGGCCGAGCCGGACCGGCGGCGACCGACCACGGGTCGGCGGCGATCGAGATCAGCGGATCCGGTGTCGATCTGAGTTGGTTCCTCCTTCGAACCTCGGATCGGCCGCCGAATCTAGCCTCGAGCGCGCTGGGCTCTTGCCTCAGGCATGCCGCAGATGCCGAGGAAGTCGCATCGACCACAGCGGGTGGAGCCGTCCCTGTCGCGTGCTGCCGGCCTTGGACCGGCGGTGAACTGTCGCCGGCGGATACTTCCGGCGGTGGCTGCGACAACACCACGAGCCTCCGCCAGAGCGCGGTTGTCGAGCTCGACGTCGAGCTCGCGATGTTCGGGATCGGTTTCGCCCAGGTAGCGGACTAGCCCACGATCAGGCTCATACTCCAGCTCGTGGCGGGCGGCCAGCCCGTACATGCTCACCTGAAGGCGCATCTCGTCCTCATCCAGCATCATGCGGGCGTCGGACTCGGGCTCGCCGGACTTGAAGTCGATGATCGTGACGCGGGGCGGGTCGTCGAGCCGGATGACGTCGATCGCGCCCGACACGAGCACCTGCTGCTCCTCGATCAGCGTCTCAAACTCGCGCTCGGGCTCGAAGGTGAGCCGTGAAAGCTCTTGGGCGTAGGTGCCGACGTAGTCGGCCAGGATCCGCACGGCCTTGTTCTTCATGTTGTCGGCGGGCGGGCCGACAGTGTGGCGAAGGTAGAACAGCCCTCGCCCGATCAGCTCCCACAGACGCTCCTTGAGCGCGTCTGGGTCTTGCGCCAGCTCCGCCCACGCCTTGGGATCAGAGTGAATCTCACGCAGCATGTTGTGCACGCCCCGGCCGTAGCCAAAGGCCTGGTCGATGGTGGGAGTGAAGCCCAGCACCTTGCGCAGGTAGAAGTCGTGCGGACACTCCAGGTAGTAGCGCAGGTCGGAGAACGAGGTCACCAGGCGCGACTCGCGGCTTGCCTCCGACGGCCGATACTCAAGCCTGGTCGGGGTCTCCGCCGGGACCGCTTCGCCCATCCCACCGGCCGCTGACACCAGATCCGGGATCGCCCTGAAGAACCTCGACTGGCGGGCGCCCGACGCCGTCACGAACAGGTAGCGCTCGGTGCGGGTCAAGGCGACGTACATCAGCCGTCGCTCATGGTCGTAGTTCTCGTTGTCGATCAGGTCGGCCTCTTCGATGCGCGCGGTGATCGGGCCGTCAAACGGCAGCCCTGGGTCTCGTCGAGCCATGGAGCTGGGGAACCGGTTGGCGCACACGTCGGCGAGGAAGACGGCGGCGAATTCCAGCCCCTTGGCGCTGTGGATGGTGCTGATGGACACGGCGTCGGGGGTGACCAGCAGCGGCGCCTCCTCGGCGCGGGCGTTTTGGGTACCCCACAGCAGCAGCGCCTGGATCTGGTACGGATACTCCCTGGGGCTGGTCCAGCCGGGTGTCTCGATCCCGGTCACCAGGCTGCTGAGCTGCCCGAGATGGAACATGGCCGCCGCGGCCCTAGAGTCGTCGGAGTCCCAACGCTCGACCCCGGCCTCTCCAAGCAGCAGGTGGAACAGGTGCTGCGGGAAGACGCGCCGCGGCTCCACGGTCCGACTGATCCATTCACGCAGCGGTGGCGTCCGAAGACGGCTCACTTGGCTCCGAGCGATGCTGCCCTCGCCCCTGATACGCGCCCCGATTAGCTCGGCGGCCAGGAGCAGCCGCTCACCAGCGTCGGCGTCCAGCGGGATGCCCTCGGCGTCAAGCACCTGGCAGGCCGCCATGATCACATCGGCGGGCACGGGCTCGACGCCCAGCACAGCGGCGATGCGGTTGGGGAGCGCCCTGGGATCGTTCGGCCCACCCATGAACCGGTCCATCCCGGCCGTGATGGCCAGGGCGGCCGCAAACAGCAGAATCTCCGGCTGGGAGAACAAGTCGGGGCCAGCGCGGACCACCGCGGGGATGTCATGGCGGCGCAGAGTGGTCATGTAGGTGCGGGCGTCGGTGGAGGACCGCAGCAGGATGGCCACGTCCGAGTAGGTGAGCCCGCGCTCGCCGTCCCTGCTGTCGTGCCGCGCGCCGGTGTTGTCGCGGCGCACCAGCCGGGCGATCGTGTGGGCGATCCACTCCGCCTCCTCCTCCCGGTTAGGGAAGCGGATTGCGGCGACATGGCTCGGGTCCAGATCGACCCGGCCGGACCGGCCGTGCTCCATGTCGGGGCTGGCCATCGTGCCCGGCACGCCGATGGTGTGGTTCCAACGGTTGGAAAGCCCGATGATCCTCGGCGTCGACCGGAAGTTGTGGGTCAGCTCGATCACGTCGCCGTCCGGCGCGTCAACGAACTCCGCGGCCGCCCTGGCCATGATGTCGATCCGCCCCCCACGCCAGGCGAATATCGCCTGACGGTGATCCCCGACTGCGGTCAACGTGCCGCGCTGCCCGATCATGGCGCGTACCAGCTGGTCCTGGACGGGGTTGACGTCCTGGACTTCGTCTACCACCACGTGCGTGACCTTCTCCCGGACGCGGTCAAGCGCGACCGGGTCGTCGGCCAACAGCCGCACCAGCTCTGATTGTGAGGTGCTGAAGTCAAGGAAGTGCCGGCAGCGCAGGTAGGCATAGAAGCGGGCCGCCGACCGCTCGAAGGCCTCCGCCGCCTCCGACTCGCCGACATCGGTGACCAGCCGGGCTTGCTTGCACCACTCGGTCTCCTGGCCTGGCTCGCTTGGCTGCGGCGACTCCGGCAGCCTGACATCGAGCTCGTTGTACTCGTTCAGCAGGTCATACGCCTTGAGGAACTCCTGGATGGTCCTGCTGCGCCCGATCTGAAAGTCGATGCTCAGCGCCTGCTGAAACGCCCGCAGCCCGAGCAAGTAGTCATAGCAGCGCTGCACCAGCGCGACCCGAGCGATGTCGTCGACGATGTCGTAGTTGTGGTAGACCTCTGGCCGCAGCTCACGAAGCAGCTTCAGGCAGTACGAGTGGATGGTGCCGATGTACATCCCGCCGAGGGTTGCGTCTTCCTCGTCGGGGGTGATGGCCTGGATGTACTGGCGGATGCGGAACTTCATCTCCTCGGCCGCCCGGTCGGTGAAGGTGAAGGCGACCACGGCGTCCTTCGGCACCCCCTCGACCCCAACCCACCAGGCCACCCGACGGGCCATCACCTCCGTCTTGCCGGACCCTGCTCCAGCGATGATGAGCAGGCGACGCCTGCCAGAGCGCACCGCGGCCGCCTGCCGGTCGGTGAGCCCCGTCAGAAGAAGAGAAGGAAGATCCTGGTCGGTCACGATGATTCGCCCTCCACGACATTGAGAGGGGCGGCCATCCGCGTCCGCGGTGGAGAGCCCGCACAGGTGGTTTCAAGAGGCGAAGGAGATAGACAGGCCGGATACGGAGCAAGGATATGGTCATGCCGACCATCGGCCTCGTTACGCCTATCGGCCCATTGTGAGATGATTGCCCCACTCATGACGCAGAAGCCTACACCCCGCGGTCGACAGCGGTGTCGGGTCCGCGATACTGCAGACGTCACGCGTGGTGCTCGATGCGCCGAACAGGATGCTTGCTGGAGGATCTGTGTCTAGCTGGGCCGCCCAACTCCAGGGTTTCAACCTAGCCTGCCAAAGACCCGCGGAGAGTCAAGCGGCTGATCCTGATGAGCCCGCCGCGCTCCTCGCACGCCGCAATGTGAGAGAGCCGTGTCGCAGTGGCGCTGCGCAACCGAGGGCTGTGGCTTTTGGCGGTGCTGCGGTGGTGACGCAAGGAGTACACGACAGCCGAGCATCCGGAGTGGACAGGTGATGTGGGAGGCCGAGTGAATACAGGTCCCTACGGGCAGCCTGACGCCTGAGTTGAAACGCGCATGGCCGAGTGGACTGGCACCCGATCCGTAGTCCAGGGTGGCCAGAACCTGAGGTCATCCTGGTCAAGGGAGTGAAGTAGGGTCAAGAGCCGTCCAGCAGGCGCAGGGCAGCAGCATCCGTATGGGCTCTACCTCGGCCGCCATTCCCGGAGACGGCCGAATTGAAGTTGGGAGGTCCGATGGCACTGGTCTTTGCGAGCAACGAAGCGTCCGAATCGGGGTTGAAGTACGACGATCGGACCGGCGTTGCCTACGAGTTTCCGGGAGCCCGCTACCGCAAGCTTGTGCAACCGGGTGAACGTTTCGTCTACTACCGGGGCCGGCGGCGCTCCGACGGAACACGTCAGCGCCAGGTATACTTTGGGACTGGCGTCGTGGGTAAGATTGCTCCGAGTATGCGGGCAGGATGCCTTGTGTGTGAGGTCTTGGACTTCCACGAGTTCGTCGAGCCGGTACCATTTCGCCGCACCGACGGCTCCCACCTCGAACCGGAGGGCCAGCGACGAGGCTATTTTCAGCCTGGCGTGCGAATCATTCCAGAGGAGGTATTTGAAGACATCCTGTGGTCGGCGGAACGGCTGGTCTCAACGCCCCCACCAGCACTAGACCGTGCTCCGTATGCAGCTCCAGTCTATGCGTCTTCGGAAGGGATTCGAGCCGTTGAACGGTTCGCTGTCGAAATGACCATGCGACGACTCGAACAACTGTATCCGGATGAACCTATCGTGGAACTGCCTCCAAGTAACCCCGGATTCGACCTCCGGATTGGAGATCCCAACAGGATAGTTCGTTTCGTGGAGGTTAAGGGCACCCGCCAACACGCCGTTGCCTTCTTTCTCACGGAGGGAGAACGGCGATTCTCCATAGAGCACGGGGATCGCTATCTGCTTTCCGTGGTGACGGGCATCGATCTAGAGTATGGAAACTACAACATCATGTTGCATCAGGGTCCGGTGACCCGGTCCACCTTCAGGCTGACGCCCGTCCAATGGGCCGTCTCTGTACAGGCCCGATCCGACTGAGCAAGGGCGGAACGACTCAATGGGTTAGGGGCGCCTCGGGTCCTCTCGTGCGCACACGGCCGGGACGTCTTTTTACAGGCTGGACGGCTGGCTCTTATGCCAGAGAGAAGACCTCACGGCTTCACAAGTGATCGAATCACATCGTTGTAACTCTTGAAGCGGACGCCGTAGCATGCCTTCACAAGCAGCCACCGAATGAGGGAGAGGGATGGCAGGACCGACTGCGGTGGATCTCTTCTGCGGCGCCGGCGGTCTGACGCGGGGACTGCTCTCGGCCGGCTTCACGGTGTTGGGAGCCGTTGAGATAGAACCGCTTGCCGCCGAGAGTTACAGCATGAACTTCCCGGAGGTGAAGGTCTGGGAATCGGATATCGCTGACATTACAGTCGATCAGGTCCGGCGGCGCTTCGATCTTCGACGAGGAGAGCTGGACCTGCTGGCGGGTTGCCCGCCGTGCGAAGGCTTCTCAAGGCTTCGAACGCTGAACGGCCGCATGGACAAACCTGACCCTCGCAACGACCTCGTCCTGCACTTCGTCAGATTTATCCGGGGTCTCATGCCCAAGACGGTCCTCATCGAGAACGTTCCCGCGCTCGCCACAGACCCGCGGTTGGCAGAGGTGACCGAGGCGCTAGAACGGCTGGGCTACTGGTGGGACTGTCGGATTGTGAATGCTGCGGAGTTCGGTGTGCCGCAGCGGCGCCGACGGATGCTCTTCGTCGCAAGCCGGACAGGTCCGGTGCCGTTCGCGCGTGCGTCGTCACGGCGAGCGACGGTACGCGAGTTCATTGCGACGTTGCCACGGCCCGGCCGGTCCGGCGACCCACTCCATGACCATGGCGAGCAGCGAGACCCGCGGGTGGTCTCGATGATCCGACAGATTCCCAAGGACGGCGGCAGCCGCATGGACCTTCCCGCCGAACTGCAGTTGAGATGCCACAGACGGACACAGGGTTTCTACGACATCTATGGCCGCATGGCGTGGGACGATGTCGCCCCGACAATCACCGGCGGGTGCGTGAATCCATCTAAGGGTCGATTCCTCCACCCGGAGCAGGACCGGTCGATAACCCTGCGGGAAGCCGCTCTCCTTCAGACATTCCCGCCCCACCATCGGTTCTCGTTGCGTCGCGGCAAGTTCGCCACCGCGCAGATGATCGGCAACGCCCTGCCGCCTGAACTCGTTCGACGCCAGGCCTTCGAGATCGCGGCACATCTCACGGAGCCCCGCGCCAGGCCCTCGTCGATCTGACGGCGGGCGTCTACGCTCCCGGCGCCGACGTCTCAAGACACCGCGTCGCTATAGTCGTGAGCCAACGCTCGGCAGGACCTCTTTCCTGGGCTCCCGGCCGTTCACGTATTGGCCAACCGTCGACCCAGGGCATGAGCCAGCTCAAGGCGGTCCTCGTTGGTCGAGGCGGCCCGCAGCACCACGAGGACGGTGCGGGCCCGTGACGCGCCGACGTACACCGAGCGCAGCCCTTCCGGGCTCGCCAGGTCATCAACGTCGACAAGTACGATTACATCGTTTTCGAGACCCTTGAAGGCCGACACGGTCGAGAACCCGATCGCCCCATCATTGATCTCGGGAGCACCGTCGCGTACAGGGACACGCAGACGAGGCAGCGTCTCGTTCAGAGTGCTGTTGTCGAGCCGGTATCGCGACAGGACCGTGATTGCGGCTGGAGCGAAACCCTCGCCGAGGAGCCTGTTGAGCACCGTCTGGAGCTTTCGGCGTGCGTCAGCCCGATCACGGTATTCCAACTCCTCCACAGCGGGGCCCTCAGCGCTCAGTGTTTCCTCGAGGTCAACACCGGCGAGTAGGGCCGTAGTCAGGGCGATGGGCTCGGTGTTGCGGCAGTTGCGGGTGAGCCGGAAGGGCAAGGCGCCGGTGCCCTCCAGAAGGCGTCCCACGGCAGGCACAGAGCCGCCGAATGCGTTCTGCTTGGGGTCAATGAACGCCCTCCACAGGCCGTGCTCGAGGTCGTCGTGGAGCAGAGCCGACAACACGACAAGATACTCCTGGCGCAGCAGGTCCTGGACCTCGTCAATCACGAGCGCGTCGTACTTACCCTGGTCAGGACCGCCGACGATCACATCGAAGGCCAGCTCCGGCAGGGCCACCTGGTTCAGATAGGACTCGTCCGCGTCAGGCAGCATGTGGAGCCGCCCGGCCCTTCGGATCAGCTGCCGGGCCAGGCCATGAAAGTGGTACACGTCCACGCCATCGTTGGATGCCAACGTCGAACGGATCCATGACGCGAGGCGGACGTTGAAGCAGACGAACAGCACCCGACGGCCGAGGGCTGCCAGTCGTCGGCACTCCTCGATCGCAAGCATCGTCTTGCCGGTCCCGGCGCTGCCGCGAATGATGACGCGCTCGGCGTCCTGCAGCCCGTCAAGGATCCGGCACTGCTCGTCGGTCAATCGCACCAGCTCGCGGCCGGCGGCTGCGGCGACGTACCGCAGGCTCGGGTGCAGATCGAAGTCCGGCCGAAGGACCGACACGACCCGGGCGACATGGGCCGGGTGAAGATCGACGGGTGGCCGTCCCCAGAGCTTCTGGAGACGCGCGTACCAGTGATCGGCGAGACGCTCGACGTACGCCGACATCTTCCCAGCCTCGTCGAGTGCGTCGTAGGCGACGTCCAGATCGATGTCCGGACCGATGACATTGAAGCGAATATCGGGGAAGGCGACCCCCCATCCGATCGCGATGCGGCCTGAACCGATGCGTTCCACCTGCCGATTCTGCAGGTGTCGCCGCAGGGCCGCCTCCTCGCCACCCGCCTGCTCGAACGGACTCTCCCTCTTCTCGTTGACGTTGCCCGAGGCGTCGGTGAATCGCCAGACGCCGCCCTCTCGAGTGACGCGGCCTCCCTTGACCTCCAGGCAGTACACGCCACGCGGTCCGACAAGGACGAAATCCGCCTCGGCCCAACGTTTACTGGTGTGAGCAGCCAGACCGACGGAATGCAGCACCGTCCACTCCTGGCTGAGCTCGCTGCGGAACCGTTGGAACATACGACCCTCCGCCCGACTCGTGGTCGGTCCGGGCTGCGGAGGAATCATGATGGCCAATCGCTCTCCAACCACCCGTTGAAGTAGCCAATTTGAGGCTGCTCTGGCGTCCCAACAAGCATGCCTCTGTCGAGGAGAAGGTTCATCTCCTCACAGCTTGTCTCCGGCAGCAGCACGCACGCATGACATGCACCGAGGTTGAGTGCGTCGGCGCCTTGACTACCGGCCTCGATGCAGAGCGGATCGGCTGAGCACCAAGAGACACGTCCAATGGCGTCAACAAGGCCAGAAAGCAGACGTTCAGGTCGCGTCTGTGAGATGACGCCACCGAGACTCCCCGCCGAGTCGCTCGTTGCTGTATAGACAAGGATACCGGCGAAGTCGTCGGACACATACAGCCGCTCACGCAGAGCCGAAGCCGAGTATCCGCTGTCCAGCGCCCACTGCGTTATAAGGGCGTGGGCGAGTGTGTGGACGAGCAGGAAGCGTGGCGTGATCTTCCGGGGCACCGAGATTCCGCGCTGCTCGCATCGATCGGCGAGATGGCGTTGGATGATGCGGGCCCGTGACAAGATCTCGGCGCGGGCCTCCCACCGTTGCAGCCGCTCGGGCTCGAGCTCCAGGAAGACGCCCTCCCCGATCACCTCGATCCCCGGAAGCAACGCCTTCTCCGGATCCACGATTCGTACGAGGCGCCGGTCCTCGCCGCCGCCCTCGGGCGGAAAGAGTCGCGTGAACGCCTCCAGAACACGGACCTCGCGCAATCGGCTTACGTTTGAGACCTTGGAAAAGTATTCGGTAACGCTGGGATCGACGTCGTCCACAGGCTCACAGACGAAGTCTTGCCGAATTGCGCCGTCATCGGGCTTGCCACGGATCAGAGCCTCGTGCTCCTGCGACTTGACGTCGCCGACCGGCTCGTCCCCGGCCTCCTGTCGCTGTCGACGGAAAATCGCCTCGATCAGATCATCGACCGTGATGCCGGTCTTCTCCGACAGTTTCATGCCGGTAATGATACCCCGCAAGACCGACTCATCGGAAATATAACGTAGCACCCTCCAGTGGTGATCGAGTGCCCTGAACGCGCCTTCCGACCACGGGGGGATAGAGATGGCCGATCGGACAACCGAGAACCAGACGTTGGATGCACCACGCTGCAACGACCGCGGCTGCTGATCGCATGGTTCCGGTTCGGATCCAACCAACCACGGTCGTCTGCCCGTGCAGCGGCTGATTTCCCTCAGCGCCCCCTTGCCGAACGCGCCGTCAAGGTTGCGACTCTGCCCGCAGAGGCAGCTCACCTCGATGTCCGCGAGTGAGGAGGTTGCGCCTCCCGCCTTGATCGACAATCTATGCTTCGCGTCGGCCATCCGATCACTGCCAGCATGCACCCAGTTGAACCACGGGAAGTCATCGATGTGACCACGCTCACAAACCATTACGAAGCGGGCGGGCACGATCGGCCCGTCACATGAGGTGCATTTTGCCTCTTGCCAGGACCCGCCGAAAAACCGGTGGTCGTCCAGCCGGTGGCAGTCGGGACAGAAGTAATAACGGGGGAACCGTACAACCGGCACATCGCCGCGGTCTTCCCCAGCGGGCGGTCGTACGAAGCCACGAATCCCCAATATCCGCTGGAGTCGAGGCTCGGAAAGATCGGGCTCGTCGACTGGCCACCGGTCGATGCCGGCCACCATGAACGACTCATCGCGAAGCGCCACAATCGAGCCGATGCCATATGTCGTTACGAGCTGTGAGGACCGTACCGCCCCCTTGGGCTTGGCCATCTCTACTCCCTCACCAGGTAGAGATTGGACTCCGTGTCCACATCGCGAAGACTCCAGAGTGTAGGGAAGTGCGTATCGGGATCTGACTCGTGATCGCTGGCATCGACCAGGAGCGCTGCGCCCGGCCGGTACGGACTGGCATAGACGATCGCTTCCTCGTCTTCCGCAACCGTTGCCCACTGCTCGACGATTCGTTCCATCTCACCCTCGACAGCATCAGCTTGCTCCGGTTCGACGGCTCGGGCGCGCGCGCGGACGACGGCAAAAACGCGTTCCAGCTGATCGCGGTGATCCCGGATTGCGGCCGCGCCGTCGTTGCCGCCATATGGAGGCAGAAGTAGCCGGGCGAGGCCGACGAGCACCGCGTGCAACGCTCGATCGATGGCCCGGGGTGAGTACGGCGTCACGCTCGAGGACTCGACCTGGCGGTAAAGGGCCGAGTGGAACGCCCGGAACGACTCATAATGCGAGCGATCACGGGATCGGGCCGCGTTGAACAGCACCACGATCAAGCCAGGCCACCGACGACCAACGCGGCTTGTCGCCTGGATATATTCCGCGGCCGATTGCGGCTGGCCCATCACCGCCATGAGGGAAAGACGGTCGATGTCCACCCCGACCGAGATCATGTTGGTGGCCAGGATCGCGTCCAAGCGATGGCTGTCCGGATAGCTGCACGCCATCGCCCGAAGGTGACCCGGGATCTCGCTGCTGGCCTCTCGTGAGGTCAGCTCGATCACGCGGTCGGCCTCCCGAGTAGTGGCTTCGGCTCGCGATGCGAGGACCTCCATGCGATCGGGCACGTCGTCGTTGACCTGCATGCGCGCGCCACCGAGAACGCGAAGGCTGTTGAAGTAGCCCAACAGCGTCCAGTAGGCGTCGCGAACCTGCTCGTCGCATTTGAGCTGCGCCGCAAATTGCAGCAGAGCCGCGTAGGCTCGGACGAGGAGGGTGGTCTGACTGGTCCCTGGGGCCATAAGCCCGAGATATAGCCGCGTCCCCTTGTGCTTTGGCGGTGCTTCGACCGAGAACCAGTTATCTCGCGCGTCGACGCCAGGCGCAGGGAATTGGCGAACCTCACGGGCAAACAGTGCCTTGACCTGCTCGTGGGCACGACGAATCGTCGCGGTCGAGGCGACGACCTTAGGACGCACGCCGGCGTCGCTGCAAAGTGCATCGACGGCCGTCTCGTAGAGCCCCGTAAGCGTCCCCAGGGGCCCGGAGATGAGATGGAGCTCGTCTTGGATGATGAGCTCCGGCGGAGGTTCACCCGAGCCGAGGTTAAAGATGTGGCGGGCGTCGTCGCGCCATGGGAGACTGGCGAACTTGTCCACGGTCCCGATGAGGAGGCTGGGACGCCGCCGGTAGACGTCCTCGTCGACGATCCAGGCCACGAGCCCATTGGCGAAGTCGCATCCATCCTGTTTGCATTGAATCACCAGCCTTGGGTCCTTCTGTGCCACCCAATAGTTGCTGTGGTCGAGCGGCTCTCCGCACCAGGGACAATGGTGTAGCTGAATAGGGTTACCCTTCTCGATCTGGATTCCGCGGCGGATCTTGTCAAGCGCCTGTTTGGCGTCGGTTCGTCTGTTGGGCGTTGCGTCGCCGCCGACCCACAATCCAATCGCGATCTCGGACCGTCCCAGCCGCTGCGGATCGCGTCGGCGGATCACCTCGAGCGCACAGATCAGCGTGGCCGCCCGCTCGAACTGCTGGATGGTCAGCAATCGCAGGGTGTACCGCATCAAAGCGGTGACGCCGGCACCACGGCCACGGAGCCTACGCAGCACGATCGTGAGGCCGATAAGGCCCAGATATGCCTCGGTCTTGCCACCTCCAGTCGGAAACCACAGCAGATCGACAATCTCACGGTCTCCGCCATCGGCGTCGACAATGCCCCCGAGCGATTGCAGGATGAAAGCCAGCTGGAACGGCCGCCAGGCATGGGGCCCATCCAAATTCGGCCCACCGCTGCGATCCGCCATCTTGAACCAGTCTGTCCGCGCCCGCTGCTCAAGCATCGCCTGGTTCATGGTGGTGAACGCCTGCCAGGCGTCGTCGTGCCGCTCGAGTAGGTCGATCCCACCCAGCATCCGCCGAGCTGATTCGTCGCACCGTTCTAGGTGTGCTCGGGCGGTGGCGGCCAGCGCCTGGTCTAAGCCGTCGGGCTGCGCGCGACAGTCGCCAATCCAGTGCTGGTACTCGCCGACGAAGGACCGCAGGCCAGCGAGGACATCACGACGCGGACCCCTGGCCAAGGCCTGAAGACTGAACCAGTCAGAGCGGATATCCGGGTTGCTATCGGCCAACTGAACCTCGTACCGAGGCGTAAATGTTGCCCAGATCCGCGTCGCGCGACCAGGATCGTTCGCCGAGATGTCCCAGTCGGCCGAGCATCCGTGGCCCGTGGCGAATTCCAGCGCATGGCGGTACAGCAGTCGGTAGGACGCCAAGTCCTCGTCGTTGATGCCAGCGACGCGACTAGTCGGCCGGGCGACGAAGCCGTCCTGTCGGTCGAGTGTGCGTACGGCCAGCGCAGGAGCGAACCACGTATATGCGTCTCGTTCGAACTGGCCTTTTGGAACCCGGTTGTCGTTGATGAGGCCCAGGGTCACCGAACGGCTGCCGTCCGCGCCGCCGGGACGAATACGCCAGAACAACTTAAGGCCCGGGACCAGCTGGGCGCGGTCCATGGGCTTACGGGCCAAATCGAGATCGAACGGCTCGGCCACGACCGGAATGCGCCGCCACGTGCGCTTGCGGCGTCGTCGGCTCCGGTCCTCCTGCTCCGTCTCGGCCTCGATCGGTTCATAGCGAACCGCCGTGACCTCGATCACCAGGCGACCGACATCAGGACCGATGGCGAACGTGATGCCCATCGATGACGGATACCGAACGTTGGCCAGGGCAACCGGCTCATCCTCGGTCGTGTCGTCGCCGCCGCGGGCGCCGTCATCATCTCCCTGCTCGTTGTCCTCGACCGACGCCAGCGTGTCACCGGTGAGCGGGTACAGGACGGCGACTTGGTAGCGCGTGATCGGGTCCTCGTTGAGTACCTCCTCGTTCGCCCGAGGCTCCTCCCAGGCGTTCGGTCCGGTGGCGTCGCGGATGACCTCGTCGATCAGACGACCCCGCATGCCGTAGTGCGGATCAAGGGACATGAGACCTCCACAGGTCCGTGCCTAGTGGCGGCCACCGGCGCGACGCGCCCTGGCCAACAGGTTGTCAAGATGGTGCGACCAAGCATCGGGGACCTCACGCCTGACCCCTTCAACGTCGCCGGCGTCGGCGAGCGCCTGGAGACGCTTCCAGAGCCTCCGGTTCTCAGCCGACCGCGTCGGCGCTCTGGCGGGTGTTCCTCGGGGACCATCAGGCCTCGGCGGTGTCGGCCCCCCGCCCGTGGAGCCCGGGCCGTCGAGCCGCTCGCTCCAATCCAGCCGACCAAGCCCTTCGAGGCGGACCACAAGCCAGAAACCCGGTCCGCCGAGCCCAGTGCGCTCCGCCTCAGCGGGGCTACCGACGACCGACTCGACGGTGCTCACCCGGACGCCCGTGATCCGAGTCGGCCACCTCCTCACGGGACGGATCAGCTCCGACCCGAGCGCACGTCCGAACGATTCGGACGTCCGCCCGATGCAGTGTTCCTCATGGAGAATCTGATAGGCCGGGCAGTCCAACGAGACGGTCCCTGGCTGCGCCCGGAGTACGACCTCGTCGCCGCTGCGGACCTTTGCCCATAGGTAGTCCTGTGTGGCACGAGCATCCAGGGTCTCGCCAGCAGCGGGCGTCGCCCGATCTACGTCGCCTTCCAGAAGCTGGATCCCCGTGCGACTCCAGAACTTTCTACCTCGCATCAACCACCGGTCGCCCCCGTTGGATTGGTACAGGCCCCACCTCGACGGCGGATCGAGCCGAAACAGCGCCGCAGAGGCCCTCGTCATTGCGACATAGAGGATGCGGCTCTCCTCGGCCATGATCTCCGGCTCCTCCTCGCCATGACCGTCCGGGTCCGCCACAACTATGACCCGCTCGAATTCCTGCCCCTTGGCTCGATGGATGGAGGAGACGACCATGCCGGCGGTCGGCTTCTGGACGAGCTCGTCCGGCACCCAGCCAGAGGCCAGCCGTGCCACCACCAATGAGAGGTCGACCGTCCGCCCGCTTCGACCGAGGATCCGAAGCGCCCGCCAGGCCTCACCGAGGTCCACGATCGACTCGACCCCGTACTTGGAAAGCAGGTCCTGGAGGTCGCCTTTCGTGATCACAGGGGTGTTAAGGCCACACAATGCACGTGCGAGCCACGGCTCTGCTGGCGCGGCGGTGGCCTCGCCTTGGAGCACATGGTCGACGCCGCTGTCGTGCAGCTGTTCGGAGACGAGGAGCGCCTGCCCGTTGGTGCGACAGACAACCGCGATCGAGGCGTCTGGCGCGGCCCCCCGCAACGAGCTGGCTGCGGGCAGCGGGTGCAGGCGGCGGAAGGTCTCTCGGACCCGTTCGTGGATCTCGGGCCCGCCCTGTCGACTAGCGAGTATCGGTCCTGCCCACAAGGCAACGCCTGCGCCGTCACCTTTGACGCGATGGTTCTCGGTTAGACGCCGCAACACCAGCTCGGGGAAGGTGGTCTGCACCCAGTCGGTGAACGCCTCTGCCTGGTGGCCGTTGCGGTGCTGGTAGTCATAAATAGCCTGTGCAGGATCGCCGAATAGGGTGAAGCCGTAATTGGCGGCGGTCAGCAGCGCCTTGACCATCTCAGCCCGCTCGGCGACGAGGTCCTGGACCTCGTCGACAAGGATATGGCGGAGATCTCCGAGATACTCCCCGAGCTCGTCGGAGGGGTCGCGGAGCAGGTCGGTGAACGCCCAGATGCGACCGTTGTACCCGCGGGTCCTCCATGTGCCGTCCGGCTCAACGGTGGCGAGCATGCGGGTCGCGAACGAGTCGAAGGTGCGCGCGTTGATGTGTGCGGTGTCTCCACCGCCCGCACGGACCCGCATTCGGATCTCCTTGACCGCATTCCGCGTGAAGCTGAGGACGAGGATCTCTTGGCCTGGCGCCAGGCCGCACTCCTCGACCAGATAGACAAGGCGCCCGACAAGCGTGTGGGTCTTGCCGGTCCCAGGCCCGGCAACGACCAACTGGCGGACGTCAGGGCCGACGTTCGCGACCGCGGACTGCTCGGGCGTCAGGTTCAGCTCTGCGACCATAGGTACTCGAATTGACGGAAGGCCAGTTGCTCGCCGAACTGCTCCACGGTGTCCTCCACGTTGACGATGAGACAGCTGTCGCTTCCGCCGTTCGCGGGTCCGCGCAGGCCACGGCCGATCATTTGCTGGTAGACGTTCGGACTATAGGTGGGCCGTGCGACGACGATCGCTCGCACCTTGGGCGCGTCGAACCCTTGCGTCAGCACGCCATAGTTGGTGAGCACGCGGATCCGCCCGGATCGGAATTCTTCGATGGCGTGCCTGCGGCGATTTGCATCGGTCCCTCCGGAGATCGCCTCTGCACGCATGCCGTCGAGTGTGAGCAGCGCGGCCATCAGCTCGGCATGCTGAACGGAGGTGCAAAACAAGATCGAAGTCCATTCGGGCGGGAACGACAACAGCTGTTCCAGGAGCACCCCATTCCGGCTCCGGTCCTCCCCGAGACGCTGCTCGACCGTCCGTGGTAACCGATGGAGATCGTTCAGCTCGGCGAGCTCGGACTGCGACAGGCGGAGGGTCGAGCCGCCGAGCAAGTGGTGCTCCACCTTTGCCAGAACCCCGATGCGCTGCAGCTCTTCGTATGGGTCGACGTCACCGAACACGTCGCGGTCCAGGCGCCGGCGTCCGTACCGGGCGACGAGCCGTTCGGTCTCGCTCTCGCTCACACCGCGGAAGGGGGTCGCCGTGAGACCGAGCAGGCAGGTGTTCTGTCGGGTGGATCGCCCCGTAAAGCCAAGCCAACTCAACACGTCTGTGTACATGGGCGTGGTCGACGTGTGTGCCTCGTCGACCACAATACAGTCGGCCTCCCGTACCCAGTCGTAGTCGGGATGGCCGTCAATGGCCTTCAGCTTCTGGACGGTGGCCACCACGACCTGAAGGTCGTCATCGACCGGTTCAATCTCATTGGTGCTCCACAGCCTGGAGATGGCGAGCGTTCCGCCGGGGCCCATCGCACGCCAGAGGTAGGCCCAGGTCTGCACCGCCTGCTCACAGAGCTCGTCACTCTGTGCGATCCACACGACCGGGCCGACGACCTCCCCGTCGATATAGCCGCTGATGATCGCCTCTACCGCTATACGTGTCTTGCCGGCGCCCGTCGGGAGCGAGAGCAGCGCCCGCTTGGCCTCATCTCGCCGCAGGAGTCCTCGCACCTTGCGGACGAGCTGCTCCTGATAGTGGTGGAGGGGAGGAAGAAACGGGGGGCTGGGCACACGGACGAGTGGATCTCGGGGTTCGGGTCGGGAGCCGGCGAATGCACGCGGGAATCCTAGGTCAGCCACGAACCTTCTCGCCCTCGCACCACCGTTCAAGGTGGGGACTCGCAGCGAGCGTTCGTCCAGGACGGCCCTGAAGTGTGCGAGCACGCCGATTCCGTGCACAGCGAGGACAAGCTCGGCGATTTCTCCCTGTGACAGCGACCGACCTCGGCTGGCGATCACGGCCTCGAGCAATCCGGCGGGCAGCGCCGCGCGAAGGTGGCCGAGGTCCACCAGCTGCAGCAGGCGCTCGGTGTCGTTCTCCACATCGCGACACCGCCGCTTCACGCCCTCGACGTCCTCCAGGGCCCGCTGCTGGAGGATTTCTTGTCGATCTCTGTCGGCAAGGGAAACCTCGGCATGCTCAAGCAGGAGATCGAGCAGCGTGGCCTCGTCGACGTCGTCGTCGACGGTCAGGCGTTGGCCTTCCCAGTGGCTCTCGACCGGCCGGGTTGTCGTACCCCCCGCGCCGGGAATCCGAAGCTGCACGTCCCGGGCCCGCACGACGGTCACCCCGCTCAGCGCGTCGCCGACCTTGAGCGGGGCCAAGGGGAACACGTCCGCCACGCCCTCCGCCTCCCTTGCCTCGACGGCGACCACTTCGACCTGCATCGTCGGGTCCGGCCGACGCAGGTGCCACCGCTCCACGAGCACATCGGCGTCTCGTGGTTCGTCGACGACGACGAACGGGTCACCTCGATTCTCGAGGACCAGCCGGACTCCGGGATCGCCAGCGAGCACGACCGTGATGGCAGTCGTGTGTACCAGGGTCTCGACCCCGAATGCGGGCAGCGTTGCCGGAGCGGTGACCTCGGCCCGTGCGGCCTGGGCGAAAAGCGACCCGAGGTCGGCCGGATCGCCGGTTGCTGTTGCCCGGGAGACAGCCTTGGCCCAGGCCGAAAGCGGTACACGGGTGGGCTCATTCTCGATTCCGAGGAGCTCACAGGTAGTGTCATCGAGCTCCGCGACAGGCAGCCACTTCGAGTAGCGCGAGAATGCGGCGCCGTAGGCCTCGTGAAAGGCTCGAACGCCGAACGAGGTCTCCACCGTGCCGTACTTACGCAGCATCCACACGGTCGGGTTGATGACGTTGACCACGGAATAGTAAGTCTGGGTTCGATGCCGCATCGACCAAGACGACTGGACACCCGTTTGGGCCAGCGCGGCATGCGTGAATCGAGCCCGTGCGGCGGCGGACAGGCCGGGAAGCACGCCGAGCGGCCCGACGGCCTCGCGCTGGTCGAACACCAGCAACTCGCGCACTGGCCGAGGCCCGGGGCCTGTCATCTGCGCCAGATACGCGTCCCGCTGAGCCTCCCGGTAGGCGGGAAACCACCCCTCCGTGGTGACGTCGCAGCCGCCATGAGGGGCCTGGACTGCACCAAGGGCGCGAAGCAGGTCCACGTCCTGCGCATGCTCCTGCACGTCGATGGTTGCTGAGTCGTCGGCCGCAACGATGTCACCCGGCAGGAGCGTGGCAAGGACGCGTCGAAAGCCTCGTCCTCGCGTTTGCGCCTGGATCTCGTGGACGACACCACGCTGGCGAAGCAGGTCGAGACACGAGTCGACAGGCACCCGGCGCGTGAGGCGCCAGAACATCCGCCATTTTGTCGTCTCCCATTCTCGAAGGGGAGATACTAGGAAGGCGTCCAGTTCGCTGAGTGCGTCCAGTGTGCGGATGCCGAGTGCTTCGAGTGCCCTGCGGGCCTGTGGTGAGGCGGCGACCTTGGGCGCGACGATTCGCAACCCGTGCATCTCTCGTGGCTCGTCGAGGAGGAAGACCTGCTGCGGATCGGCGGGCACCCAGCTTCCGTCGGCGGTCAATACGACCGGCGTCCGCCGCGTTAGGTCGTTGTCCTGAAGCCGCTCGAGGATACAAACCGCCGCGATACTGGTCTCTACCGTGCCCACCGCGAGTAGGGCCTCTAACCACTCATCGTGAGTCGCGGCCGGCCGGGCGAGAATCCTCTCGGCCCGGGGGCGCCGCTCCCGCTTGTCCACGCTCGGGTGGCACCAATCGCTGGGGCGGCCCGGTACCGAAGCCCAGATGTCGAGCACGTCGGAGGGAAGCGAGCGGGGGTGGAGGCGAAGGTCATCGGAGCGTCGTAGGATCCCGTCCATGTCAGGAAGGCACTCGCCGAAGTTTTTCGCAACGTCGTAGACGCGGTCGGTCAGGCGCTGATCCGCCCAATTCGGGGACTCCCGACCGCGCGCCGGGAACTTGTCCAGGTGGAGGGCAGGATCATCGGGTGTGGAGAGGGCTCTGCAGTGCGAGACGATCATTCTGGCGGCCGCGTCGATGAGCTCCGCGTTAAAGTCGCCCTCGAGGAGGTTCTGGCGGTCCTCCTGGGTCTTCCACGGTGCGTTGAGGACCCCGCTGAGCGTGGTCTCGTAGTGAGTCGGGAAGAAGGCCCAGAAGCGGCCGCGACCTCCGGTGTGCTCGACCGGCACTGCCCAGTGGATCGGAACCTCTTCGCGCTCGGAGAATTCACCCGCGCCAGCCAGGGCCTCGGGTGAGAGGCAGTAGACGGTCGAAATCGCCCTCCACCGCCGCACAGCCAACCCGTCCGCAAGTTCGATCGCACCATCGAGGTCACGGACCACGCGGATCTCTCGGTCCAAGCCGGTTTCTGTAGATGACAGCCTGACCCGGCCAACATGGGGAGAAAAGAGTAGGAACTCTGCCGGAAAGTTCCTGAGGTCTTCGGCCAGATGTGCTGCCTCACGTGTCCGGGGCAGCTTCACCACCGTCGTGGCCCAGGTCATGAGTTGGGCAAGGAGGTCATCACCCTCGGAGTACGCGATGGGGTCGACAGGTTCCGCCAGACGGAGCACCGGGAAAACCTCTGCGTCTCTGACCGCGTTCTGTATCCGCCTCATCGATCTGTTGGGGTCGAATTCGAACGAGACGCTGCGACTGATGACGAGCGGCCGGTCGGTGACCGCAAGGACTGACTTGAAACCGAGTCCGAATCGCCCGATCTCGAAGCCTCGCTTGTGTGACAAATGTGAGTGCAGGAGCGCCGTGAGGCCTGCCGAATCGACGGGCTCACCCTCGTTTGCGCAGTAAAGCGCCTGATCGGTAAGAACTACTTCGATCCGACCGCCAATGTTTTGGTCTGGCGACTCGAGCAGAGCGTCTGCGCCGTTCTGGATCAGCTCAAACAGTTGTCGGCGTTCGTACCCGCCCTGCGCCGTGGCCCGCTCAATGCTGACGTGTTCGTGGAGTAGTGTTGGATTCTCGACGTACGCGGCAAGTGCTCTATCTCCCGCCGCGCAAACGTCCTTGGCAAGAGGGGACTCGAGACCGGACCAGTCCATTGAGTCGCGTCCCCGCTCCATCCTGACTAGTGAATAGTGGCACTCTCAGTACCGAATGGCCAGCGACGGCCGACATAGGTTGCCATCACAAGCCGTTCTGGTCCAACGGTCAGAGAGACGATGCCTCAGCCTGGTCCGCTGCGAGAGTAACCATCACGTCTCTCTCGGTGATGAGAGACGATCTCTAAGCCTGCCGACCAACCCTCGTAGCACCAGCATGTCCGTCGAATGATACTTGAGCACAACAGTGCTCAATCAAGTACGATTTACCACCACTTGCGCAACATCTTCGCAAAGGTCGGCATCGCTTCCCGTGCAGAGATGGGACAGTTCGACCTGGACGACCATGCGCTCTCTGATTCCGGCGGGGACCACGACACTCGTACGCCAGCATTGGGAGTGGCGAGCAGGGTAGGCACCTCGCGGGCGTAGGGGTTGCCGTCGCAATGCGCCTCGCCCATGGCGGAGCGGGCTGACCTGCACAGTTGCAGTCAACTTTAGGCAGCGGGGTGGAACCAACGGCGGGCCTGGTCGGCCAGCCAGACAACCCGCTCGGGTACCAACATCGGCGGCTGGGCTCGCAGCAGGTCGGGCAGGTGGTCGGCTGATACGACGATGACACCGTCCACGGTCAGCGTGCCCCAGGGGACGGGGGCGCCGTGGACGGCGACGACCGGGACGACCTTGACGGTCAGGGCTTGGGCGGCTTGGTCGGCCTCGAAGCCGACCACGCGTAGGACCGGGGCAAGCGGGTGGTGGCCATGCCACAGGGAGCCGTCTGGGGCCAGCTGCAGCCGCCTGCGGTACTGCTTGGAATCAATCACGAACACCCCGCCTGGACCGATCACCAGATGATCGAGGTTGGCCTGGGGGCCGGGGACGCCAAGGTCGTGCAGGACCATCCAGCCGTGACGCTCCAGGCGGGCCAGAAGTTGGGCGGTGCGCCGCTCGCCGTTGGCGCCGTGCCGCCAGGCGCGGGTTTCGGGACTCGAACGAAAGCGCAGCGCCCAGCCGACCCCGACGGCCGCGATGGTGGCGGCCATCAGCGCCAGCGGTCGAACGGCTCGGGCGGTGAGCAGTCCGACGCCAGCGCCAGCGGCCAGGACGGCGGCCACCCGCCAGGCGAGGGTTTGCGACCAGGCGGTCAGTTCGGCGGCTCGACGACGCCGATACTCGGCCATGGCGGAGGCGCCCGGCCGGCCAGGGGTCGCTGGGATGGCCGGCCGGTCCACTGAAGGCGCCGTTCGGGTCATCCAGTGGTCGAGGACGGCCTGGGCGGGCTGGTCAGGGTCGGCAGTCTTCAGCTCGGCGATCAGGGCGTCAAGCTCGGCATGGCTGAGCGGCCGGATGGATATGCCGGGCTCCTGATCGTCGTCCTCCCATGGGAACCAAGGGTCGGGGCTTGGCGGGATGGGCCTGGGCATGCTGGCCTCCTTTGACGCTGCTAGCCGGCGGCCCGCTCGGGGCCCGGCCGGCCGGATCGCCTCTCCTGTTGGGTCGGGGGACGCGACGGGGCGGGTTGCTGGCGTTCGGCGCCGGCCGGCCGCGTGCTCGTGGGGTGGTGGGTGCGTTGGCGCTCCCGCTCGGCGCGGTGCTTGCCGTGGACCCGCTCGACCGCCGCGTGGGTCTGCTGCCACACGAACCGCTGGGCCGGCTCGTGTGGCTCGGGCCCGAGCGGCCGGTCGGGGTCGTGGACGTCGTGGGCCTGCCGGTACTGCTCGACGGCGCCGGCGGCCTGCCGCCAGGCCCGCCGGCCCCGGGTCGACTCCGGCACCGGGCCGAGCAGCTCCCGCAGGTAGCCGGGCCGGTCCTGGTCGATGGCCTCACAGGCCAGGCCGCGGGCGCGCCGCTGCCAGGCCAGCTCCCCCACCACCTGCCGGTAGGCGGGGCCAAGCTGCGGGTGGCCCTCCAGCCAGCCGTCCCGGCGCTGCTGATGCTGGCGGACCTGGCGTTCGCGTTCGACGGCCCGGTCGGCCTGCTGGGTGGCGACCGCCACCACCCCCGGGTCGGCTGAGGTGGCCGGGTGGCCGCGGCCGAGCAGGCCAAGCATCCCGCCCGACCGCCGGCCCTGCTCGCGTTGGTTGGTGAGCTGGGTGAGGGTCTGCTCAGCCTGGACCCGTCGGGCCGAGGCCCGCTCCAGCTCCCGCCGCCGATCCCTAGGGCACTGGTCCAGCTCGCCCCGCAGCCGGTCGCGCTCGCCGCGCAGCTGCTTGGTCGACAGCTGCCGCAGGTCCAGGGTGCTGGGGGTGTCAATCGCCAACCCCTGGCCGCCGGGCCGACTGAGCGCCTGGGCCAACTGCATATAGCCGTCGGGGGCGTCGCGGTCGGGCAGGTCCAGCTCGCCAGCGCCGTGGGGTTCGGGCCCGACGACCGCATACAGCCTCGTCTCCTGCTGGGCGCGAGACAGCTGCACGTACAGCCAGTTGACATCCTCGCCGCCGGTCAGACGCACCAGCGCCCGCCAGCGGGTCAACCCCTGCGCGCGATGCCCGGTGGTGGCGTAGGCCAGGTCGACCCGGCGGTTACGCTCCCCACGGCCGCGGCCATCCAGATACCACCCCGGCAAGGTCACCGCCCGGCCATCCTTGCCGTCGGTGCGGATGGTGAGTGTGCGGCGCTGGGGGTCGAGGGCGGTGATGGTGCCGCGGGTGCCGTTGGCGACCCCCAGCTGGCGGATCGCATTGGTCCCGCACACCACCCGGTCGCCGACCGCGAGCTCGCGGTCCTCGACCCGGAGCCGCTCCGATCCGAGCCGACCCCGAAGGGCCAGGAGCTGCTGACAGTTGGTGTTGAGCCGGTCGACCTCGACCCGCCGGGCCGCCAGCATCACCACCGCCTGAGAAGGGTCCTGCTCAGCCTGCTGGTAGGCCTGCCACCAGTCCCGCAGCAGGGCGAGGGTGGCGGCGGTCTTGCTGTCGGCGGCGACGACCCGGTCGTGGGCCTGGTAGGCCGCGACGGCCTCGTCGACCAGCCCGGAGCGGACCAGGTCCAGCGCCTCGCGTTCCCAGGCGTGGCGTTGCCGTCGGTTCTCGACCAGCTCGCTGGCGCCCAGCCGCAGCCGAAGCGCGCGGAAGCCGCCGCCGGCGTCGATGGGGGCCAGCTGCCGGTCGGCGCCGACCAGCACCACCTTGGCCGCACCCCGCTCGGCGTGGGCCAGCAGCTCGGCGAGTTTGCGGCTGCCGAGCATGCCGGCCTCGTCGACCACCAGCACCGTGCGGGCGTCCAGCCGCTCGCCGCCGTCGCTGAAGTCGCGGAGGAGCCGGTCGCAGGTGGCGACGTCCTCGAACCCCTCGGCCTGCAGGCTCACGGTCGCGATCCCGGTCGGCGCGCTTGCCAGCAGCCGGTAGCCATCCAGCTGCCAGGCGTGGCGGGCGATCCCCAGCGCGAAGGTCTTGCCGGTCCCGGCCCGGCCCACCACCAGGCCGACGCCAGCGCCGCCCTGGCAGAGGTCGCAGACCATCGCCTGCTGATCCGCGCCGGCGGTGGGGTGGGCGGCCAGCGCAGAGCGGACCGCCTGGTGGGAGACGACCCCGGTGTGCTCGCTCGTGCGGGTGACGGCGGCGGCGACCAGCCGCTGCTCAACCGCCAGCAGCTCGGGGGTGGACCAGCGGCGCTCCTCAAGAGCCCGGTCGGCAACCACGCTGACCACCCGCTCGGCAAGGAACTGATCGGTCAGCCCCTCCAGCTCGGTGCGGGTCGCGCCGGCCAGGCCGGTGCCGAGCGCGACCAGGACGTCGTGGCGGGCGAAGGTGGACGCGGTGGCGGTCAGCCCGTCCGGGCCCGCCAGCCGATCGAACAAGTGGCCGGCCAGCGCGGCGGACACCGGCTGGTTGCGGTCGCGGACACGGCCGGTCACCTGCCGAACGAGAGCGTCCGGGTCCACGCCGCGCTCGGCCGCCTCGGCCCGCCAGCGGTCGTACAGGGTCTCCGGGGCCTGGTGCTCCTTGGGCTTGCGGGTGGCGTGCACGGCCCACTTGACCAGCCGCGGGGTCCGCTCCCGCCCGTCCGCCTCCAGCCGCTCCACCTCGGTGTCGATCTGGTCGGCACGCTTGGAGAACCACCGGACCAGCTCCGCTGGCATCCCCACCAGCTCCCGGTTGCCATGCTCGTCGGCGTCCGTCCACTCGACCCCGAGCGTCCGCGACAGCGCCCGCTGGTAGGTCGCCCGGTAGATGGCGTCCGCGGCCAGCCGATGCCGATACACATCCCGCCCGTCCAGCGCGGTCCAGCGGCCGTCCGGGCCCTGGACGCGGTTGGCGACCACCAGGTGGGTGTGCACCAGCGGGTCACCCTCCCGCGAGGTGCGGTGGTCAAACCCGACCGCCACCAGCCCACCACCGGGGACATGCTCGAGTCCGCCGTGGCCGCGGCGGGTGCCGACCTGCCCGTCCAGGTAGGCGACTGCTTCGGCCAGGCCGGCGTGGTGGGCCTCCAGCACCGTCCGGCTGGTGGCCGCATCGCCTAGGCCGTACAGGACCGAGACGCTCTTGGTCGGCCGCAGCACCACATCAAACGCCGGCACCGCACCCTTGCCGTGGGCGCGGCCGAGGAGCTCCCCAGTGTCGGGGTGACGACCCTCGAAGATGCGCTGGAACCCCTCGACGGATGCTTCGCCATGCTGGCCCAGAGAAGCGGCGCCGGCGCCGTACCAGCGGCCTGGTGACTCGCCGTGGCCGGATAGGTACGCCTGGTGGTCGGTGGCCAGCTCGCGGGTGTAGTAGGCCTCCCGGCCTGCTGCCAGCTTGGCCACATCGGCGACCACCCGTGCCGCTCCCTCCCGCGTCCGTTGGGCGTCCGAAAAAATGACAGGTCGAGAGTAGAGCGAGCGGCGAAGCGTCATCCGTTATGGCGCTGCCTGGAGAGCGGGCGGTGTTGTCGCTGGACAGAGCGGTGCTGTTGGTTGTGGGCCGCGAGCAGTCGGAAGCTGCGCGGGTAAGTGAGGTCCCGTGTGGTACCTCGGTCCGGTTGTCAAAGGCTGCGCCTGGATAATGGAACTCGAAGGAGGCGAGATGGGCGAGCAGGCTGCCGAGGTGGTTAAGCGGGGTGGGCAAGGCTATCCCGTGCAGGCCGCCTGGTTGGACCACGGACAGTACTGGACCCTCCCTGAACCGGCCACCGACCCAGCACCATCCCGGCCCTGACCCCGCGCCCGTCAGGCCCCGCCGCCCCCTATGGCCTGCTCGATCTTGGCGATGACCTGCTGGGTCTCCGCGATCCTGTCGGCGGCCCGGTTCCCGTAGGACTGGAAGTCGCGCAGGGCGGCCCGCGCCCACTCCAACGCGTCCCCAAACCGCCTACGCTCGGCGAAGGCGATAGCGACATTGCGGCGGCTCTGGCCGGCACCGTAGTGGTTACCGGCCGCCTCTTCGTAGCGGACCGACTCCCCGTAGTGGCGTACGGCCGTGTCGAGGTCACCCGCGGCATCGTAGATGAGGCCGAGCTGGTTGTGGGTGATCGCGAGGTCCCCGACTGCGTCGGCTGGGAGCAGGCCGACGGCCTGATGATAGGCGTTGGCAGCGTGGGTGAGGTGGTCGCGTAGCTCCGCCTCGGGCCGACCGGCCTCCTGGGCCTCAAGGAACCGCTCGTAGTGCACGTAGCCGAGCTGATACATGCCGCGGGACCTGCCGAGGTAGTCCCGCTCATCGACCAGATGGAGGCTGCGCTGGTACCAGCGCTCGGCCGCGTCTAGGTCCCGCAGCCCGCGGATGTCTTTGTAGGCAGTGCCCAGGTTGTGAGCGACGACGGCCTGAGCTGGCTGATCGCCGATGCGCCGGTCAAGCTCGAGCGACTCGGTGTAGGCCTCGACGCAGGCCGGCTGCTGCTGTTCGCGGAGCACCTCGCCCAGCTCGTGTACGCTCACCGAGAGCGTGCGGATTTGGTTGCGTTGTATGTTGTTCAGCCGCGCCGGTGGGCTGGCCAGGGCCACGGTGGCCTGCTCCCGTGCCCAGGTGACGAGCATGCGCTGCAGCCGTTCGGCTGTCCCCCAGTCCCGCTGTCCCTCGGCGAGGTGTACGCGGTACATGGTGATCACGTCCGAAAAAATGACAGGTCGAGAGTAGAGCGAGCGGCGAAGCGTCATCCGTTATGGCGCTGCCTGGAGAGCGGGCGGTGTTGTCGCTGGACAGAGCGGTGCTGTTGGTTGTGGGCCGCGAGCAGTCGGAAGCTGCGC
>WNFZ01003674.1_pt1 | contig 29168 bp, 32 predicted proteins | sample 5400081 | NCBI WGS metagenome assembly WNFZ01 (sample SAMN13153365, study PRJNA577476) | soil metagenome | isolation source: 80 cm soil or saprolite under grassland replicate 1 | place: USA:California | collected 2016-06-15 | reverse complement strand
CTGGTGAAAACCTGAACCAGTTGCGATATTTGCAGGAGGAAGCCCAGCAAGTTGGCGATTTGCGCGCGGCTTCTTACCAGGATCTGGTGTTAAAACATACTAAATTACTGCATAATTTGGATCAGGCTTATCGGAGGATGTCATTGAAACGATGGTAGTAGTTTTGGAAAGTGCTTTGGTTGACACAGACAAATTTCAGCGTTGCGGAGTATCCATGCCTAAACTAGAAATTTGGATTAAGCCTGCAAATTATTTCAAGAAGTTTAGAAGCTAATGAGACAAGTGGTAATTTTGCTTGTAACAATTAATAGGTGGCATCGTCTGGTAAGAAAGGAATCATGATTGTAAAAAAGGGATTATCGCAAAAGAAGAGGCGAAAGACCAAAGGCAAGCCGCTTTCCCCGCCTGCCATGAGCCCGGCGCGCAGTGAAGTTCGCGTAAACCATTCGAATGGCAAGCTGGAAGAGGAGAATGGCTTGAAAGACTTAGTGTTAATGGGGGACGAAGTAGCGGACCCTGATATAAGCATGCTTGCCCAGCAGGAAGAAGAACTTCTCGAAGACGATATCATTGATATTAAGAATCCTGAGGTAGCGGCGGAATTATCTGAAGATCCGGTGCGGCTTTATTTGCGCGAGATCGGCGAAGTCAAACTGCTTGATTCCGATAGTGAATTTCGGCTGGCGACGATCATCGAAGCCAACCGCTTTGTGATTACGTTGCGCCGCCGTCCACTTCCCAACGGACTTTCGCGTGAATGTGCAATCTATCATGCTGTCCTTTCTGAGATGCACACCTCTTGGGAGCGTCTCGTCGAAGATGCCAAACGGCTTGATTATGAACCGCCTGATCTCAGTTTGATTCTGACTGAGGCACAGTCTTTACACGCAGGCTGGCAATCAGATGCGCCTTCCTATCTGCGGGCCTATCTGGATAATGGCCATTGGGGGATTGACCAGCTTTGGGATAACTTAGCCCGAAATGCGTACAGTGTCTTTCTAAGCCTGTATTTGTTCCCGCTAAAATATGCGGAGTGGATCCTGAAGCATCTCAACCAGACTCAGCGCCTGCCAAATCAGCGAACGTTATATCGGCACCTCTGCGAAGATCAAGACCTTGTCGCTGAAATGGATGCTGTGCAAGAACGCGCTGTGGAAACCAATCAAGCCTTGATCCGCGCGAATTTACGATTGGTCGTCAGCGTTGCCAAGCGTTATCTCGGACGCGGTATTTCATTCCTTGACCTGATCCAGGAAGGCAACATGGGGCTCTTGCGCGCGGTGGGTAAATTCGATCCGCGGCGGGGCTTCAAGTTCAGCACCTATGCAACCTGGTGGATACGACAATCTATTAACCGCTCCATCGCTGAACAGGCGCGGACGATTCGTATTCCTGTTCATTTATTTGAATCCATCACACGCATCTTGCGAACGCAGAGAACGTTGGTTCAAGAATTGGGGCGTGACCCGACCACTGAGGAACTTGCGCTTGAGGTTGGGTATCTGCCCGCTTCTGATGTGCAAGCTATTCTACGTTCGCACGCTGAAGAAAAACCATTGCCGACTGATCTGCAACACCGGCTGGATATTGCGACCCAAAAAATTGACCGCGTCCTTCGTTCAGCAGAGGAACCTGTTTCCCTTGAGGGACCTGTGGGTGATGAGGACTCCAGTTCTCTGGGTGAGTTCATCGAAGATGAGGACGCGCCTTCTCCTATTGAAGCCGCCGCGCGCCAAATGTTGCGTGAGCAGGTACAGAGAGCCCTCACGTCCCTTTCTGACCGCGAGCGCGAAGTGCTTGAGTTACGCTTTGGTTTGAAAGATGGCAAAGACCACACCCTCGAAGAAGTGAGCCGCTACTTTGATGTGACGCGCGAACGCATCCGTCAGATCGAAGCGAAGGCGTTGAGGAAATTGCGGCATCCGTCAAGGAGCAGGCAGTTAAGAGATTATCTCGGATAAAAAATGTAGGTCACGTTAGAAACGTGACCTACTTATTTAATGATTTTTTCAATAAGACTATTCTCATCAATTTTGTGAAAAGTGACACTTTTACTAGCCCTCAAAAGTCTCTTATGTTATACTTTATCGAACGTGCAAGGGAGCACAAATACGCGTCCGTGTGGGAGTGAGAGGTGTCAGAATGTTGGAATATGTAGCTATCGCATTGATGGTCGTTTTAGCGACTGTCGTTGCGCTGATCGCCATCGGGTTGGGGATATTATTCGGACCAAGAAAACAATCTGAAGCAAAAGCCATGCCGTATGAATCAGGCATGAATCCCTACGGGCCTGGTACGCGACGCATGCCTGTTCGCTTCTATCTCGTTGCAGTCCTTTTCATCCTATTTGATATCGAAGTCGTCTTTTTCCTCCCCTGGGCGATTGTGTTTCGTCAATTGGGTTTGTTTGGTTTGCTCGAAATGGTCATCTTTATTATGATTTTATTGGTTGGTTATATTTACGCTTGGAAGAAAGGAGCGCTCGAATGGGAGTAGAGCAAAAATTGGGGAATATGGGTATCATGACGACCACCCTTGAAAACGTCGTCAATTGGTCGCGTACGAACGCGATGTGGCCTGAGCCGAAATGGGTAATCGCTATGGGCGATTGCGCCTCCTGCAGCGGTGTGTTCAACAATTATGCGCTTGTACAAGGCGTAGATGAGATTGTCCCTGTGGATGTGTATGTCGCCGGTTGTCCGCCGCGCCCTGAGGCGTTGATCCATGGCGTTGTGACCTTGTATGAAAAAGTGAAGGGCGAGAAGTTTAAGGATGTGGTGGTGAAATAAGCTCTGGTCACCGTCCACCTTCGGCTTTTCAAGGCGGCGACCAATTTGCGCCGTCAAGGACGGCGGCGGGAGCAATCCTAGTTATGGATAAAAAACTCGAAACGATCGTTCGGGCTTTGCAGGAAAATTTCAGTGTGACATTCGAAGAGTTCCGCGGGGAGGTACATGTATTCGTCAAAGCCGAAAACATCATTGAGGCACTTACTCTCCTGCGCGATAAATATGATCTTGAACTACTCTCTGCATTGACAGCTACAGATTATTGGCCCCAACTATCGCCGCGTTTTCATGTAGTGTATCAACTCACATCATTGGCGAGAAACTTGTCATTGCAGTTAAGGGTCCCTCTTGAAGATGGCCACCCCCATATTCCGACGGCGACCGCAGTGTATGAAGTCGCCAATTGGCGTGAGCGCGAACTCCTCGATATGTTCGGTATTATCCCAGAGGGTCATCCCGATCCGCGCAGAATCTTGATGCCGGAAGGCACAGAAGGTTATCCACTTCGCAAGGATTTCCCACTTGGTTATGAAGAACCGCAATTCACATTCAATATTGATGAGATCGATTTACGAAAGCCGTATGCAAAGGAATAAGTATGGCTCAAATTGAAGAAGTGAATGTTGATCAATTCAAACATCTGGTTTCGGAACGCGCATTGACCGGCGAGACCATGTTGTTGAACATGGGACCGCAGCATCCTTCAACGCATGGTGTATTGCGCCTCCTACTAGAACTCGATGGCGAGACTATTGTGAATGCCATCCCTGATATCGGTTATCTGCATACGGGCATTGAGAAGAACATCGAAGCCAAGACATACCTCAAAGCGGAAGTGATGAGTGATCGTCTTGATTACATGAATACCACCGGCAACAATCTTGTCTATTGTATGGCGGTTGAAAAACTGGTAGATCTCGATGTGCCCGAACGCGCAATCTCCATTCGTGTAATTCTCACCGAATTACAACGCATCGCTTCACACCTTGTCTGGCTTGCGGCATTTGGTCTGGACCTCGCTGCGATGTCCGTGTTCCTCTATTGTTTCCGTGAGCGCGAAATGATCTTGGATATTCTGGAATTGTGTTCGGGTCAACGCATGATGACGACCTACATTCGTCCCGGCGGTTTGTGGCGGGATGTGCCTATAGAATTCGAGGCAGCAGTACGCAATTTTCTGAATTATTTCCCCAAACGCGTCGATGAATATGAAGCTTTAATGACCAAGAATCCGATCTTTCTGGACCGTTTGGTTGGCATCGGAAAACTAGACGCGGCGACTGCCCTTCAGCATGGCGTGACCGGACCAATGCTGCGCGCCTCAGGCGTAAACTGGGATTTGCGCAAGGCGCGTCCATACATTGGGTATGACCAATACGATTTCAATGTTCCTGTTCGCTCAGAAGGCGATACGTACGCGCGCTATATTGTCCGTGTTCAGGAGATGCGCGAATCGTTGAAGATCGTAGAGCAAGCCCTGAACAAACTCCCCTTAGGACCCGTCCGCTCAGACAACCGCAAATTCGTCCCGCCGCCGCGCTCCGAGCTTGGCGTGAGCATGGAAGCATTGATCCATCATTTCAAGTTGTGGACGGAAGGCTTTCCCGCGCCGAACGCATCCGTTTATCAAGCAGTTGAGTCGCCGCGCGGAGAATTGGGGGTATTGCTGGAAGGCGATGGTGGAGCCAAGCCGCGGCGTTGTCATTGGCGGACTCCTTCGTTCGATAATTTATCTGTATTGCCAAAGATCGTCAAAGGACATCTTGTGGCGGACTTAGTGGCTATTCTGGCTTCAGTTGACATCGTGCTTGGAGATATTGACCGATGAGCCTTGAGCAAAAATATCCGAAAGAAGTAAAACAAATCCTGTCAAAGTATCCGCCCGAGGGGAAACGCTCAGCGGTCATGCCATTATTGTATCTAGCACAGCGTGAAGAAGGTTACCTGACTAAAGCCGCGATGCAGGATGTTGCGAAGATTGTTGGCATCACAGAGACCGATGTTGCTGCACTGGTTGGGTTTTACACTTTGTATCACGATAAAAAAGAAGGCAAATATCGCATGCAAGTTTGTACAGACCTGCCCTGTGCGCTACGCGGCGCAGAAGAATTTATGGAATCGCTGTGCAGTAATCTCGGCATTAAAGTTGGTGAAACCACCTCTGATGGTTTTGTGACCATTGAAGCAGTTACTTGTCTCGCCGCGTGCGACAAAGCGCCCATGTTCCAAACCCAGGGACCCAATGGCATCAAATATCACGAGAATATGAATGTGGACCGAACCCTGGAATTAATTGAGGTGTTGAAGAAGCGTGGTGCGTAGTGTGTGTTTCATAACTCATACGGAAGAGCATGAGCAACGACTCAGAGATTAATGTCGAGAAGCAGGTTGCATATTGGCGCGACGGCGCGCTAGAGACATGGAAAGATGTTGAACATTCTTTGAAAGGTAGGCGTGTTGCTTTCACCTTGCTTGCCGCTCACCTTTCTGTTGAGAAAGCACTGAAGGCTCACGTTGTCAGAAATACAAACAAACTGCCGCCTATGATTCACAATTTGATTGCGCTTGCTAATCTTGCAGGCTTGAAATTGTCAGCGCGGCGAATAGAGCTGCTGATTGAATTAAACCCCATGAATATTGTTTCTCGCTACCCCGGAGAGATTGTCGGTCAAATTCCCTCTTACGATCAGGCAAAAAAGATTGTAAAACGTGCAAAGGATGTATTGGAATGGCTGATAAAAGAATTGTAGAGTCAATTCAGCAATACCTTCAAGTAGTGAAACAGAAAGGTATTCCTGTGAAATACGGCGTTCTGTTTGGCTCGTATGCAAGAGGACGGGAACATGAATGGAGCGATATTGATTTATTGGTCGTGTCGCCATTGTATGACAAACATCGTAATTATAAAGATATTGTGAAGCTTTGGCGTATTGCAGCACATACTGATGTTCGGATCGAACCCATCCCTGTTGGTGAGAAGCAGTATAAAGAAGATGATTCAAGCCTGATTATTGAGGTAGCCCGTAGAGAGGGTCAGATTATCCCTGTCGTAGAATAATAAACTTATGGAACATATCCTTTTACGTCATCGTGAAATACCTGATATCAACCAGTTCGACGTTTATAAAAAGAACGATGGCTTCGCTGCATTTCAGAGCGCGGTCACAAAGATGAACCCTACCCAAGTGATTGATGTGGTTAAGAACTCCGGCTTGCGCGGTCGAGGCGGAGCAGGGTTCCCGACTGGCATGAAGTGGTCCTTTATTGATAACAAGAACTGGCCGCATTATGTGGTTGCCAACGCGGATGAGTCCGAGCCAGGCACCTTCAAAGACCGGGAGATCATGGAGGGGAATCCATTCCAGTTTTTGGAGGGCCTTGCGATTGCCTCTTACGCGGTTGGCGCGAATGTTGCCTATGTGTATCTGCGCGGAGAGTTCTGGCAGTTGGGAGCTTTCCTTGACGAGAAGATTGCTGAGATGGAAGAAGCTGGTTTGCTGGGGGACAAACTTTTTGGTGGTGAATACTCACTTCGCATCTATACTCATCTCGGTGCGGGCGCTTACATTTGCGGAGAAGAAACAGCCTTGCTGGAATCCCTCGAAGGCAAACGTGGACAACCGCGTGTTCGCCCGCCCTTCCCACCTTCGTTTGGTTTATATGGCAAGCCAACCGTTATCAACAACGTTGAGACATTTACGAACGTGCCGTTGATCCTTGCCAAGGGCGCGGACTGGCATAAGTCTATAGGCACCGCGGACAGCCCGGGTGTAAAAATATTTTCTCTCTCCGGTCGGGTGCGGAAACCTGGTAATTATGAGTTGCCTCTGGGCGCGACCTTCCGCGAATTGATTTATACCCACGGTGGTGGCGTGCAGGATTCACGCAAGGTTAAAGCGATCATGCCAGCGGGTGCATCTTCTTCATTGATACTCGTGGACGATGAGAAGATTCTTGATACACCTATGGACTATGCTACTGTCCGCACGCTCAAAGCAGATCTTGGATCTGCTTCCATTATTGTGATCGATGATACCATCTCGATGGATTGGCTCGTAAATAAAACGGTCCATTTTTTCAAGCATGAATCATGCGGAAAATGTACACCCTGTCGTGAAGGCACGTACTGGATGTCTAATATTATCGAGCGAATTCACAGCGGCCAGGGAACGACAGGTGATGTGGATCTTTTGCTCAACGTGGCAAAGCAGATACAAGGTAAATGTTTGTGTGCATTAGGCGAATTTGCAACGATGGCAGTGGTAACCGGGATTGAACGCTTCCCTCAGGATTTTAAAAATGCTGTGAGCCCCTCACCTCTTTCGCCTCTTTATGTCAAGGAAAGTGAAGGGTTGGAGAAAGCCTGAATTAATATTGTTTTATTGAATTTGGAGGTTGTTATGGATATTTTGAGTTATCGAGTGTTACTCAGGAAAGAACCTGAAGGCGGATTTACTGTAAATGTGCCTTCCCTGCCCGGTTGCGTAACTTTTGGTGAAACGCTCGAAGAGTCGCTTGATATGGCAAAGGAAGCCATTGAGTTATATATCGAAAGTCTGAAAGCGCACGGCGAAGAGATACCGACAGATAATGAAGCGCTTGAATACACGCTAACCATACCTGCTCATGCCTAAATTTCCGGCGCTTACATCGCAGCAGATCATCAAAGTCCTTGAGAAGAGAGGTTTTGTGCTTGATAGAAGCAAAGGCAGTCACAGGATTTATTTTCATCCTGAATCCAGAAAAAGGGCTGTGGTTCCATTTCATCGCAAAGACCTGCCTCAGGGAACATTGCGTGAAATTCTCAGGCAAGCAGGCATTAGCAGAGAAGAACTCCAAGATTAACGCGGAGAATTGATGAGTAAACAAGTAAGGCTCACCATTGACGAAAAACAGGTAACGGTTCCAGAAGGAACCGTCGTAGCAGATGCCGCCAAGATGGCGGGTATTGATATCCCCGTTTTTTGCCATCACCCAAAGCTTGAACCGGTTGGCATGTGCCGGATGTGTCTTGTAGAGATCGGTCGCCCGGTGCGTGATCGCGCGACGGGTCAAATCGTGATCGAGAACGGTGCGCCGAAGATCCAATTCCTGCCCAAGCTTGAGACAGCTTGCACCAATAAAGTGGAAGATGGGATGGTCGTTCTTACGCAATCCGATAAGGCGCGCGATGGGCAAAGAGGAACAGTGGAATTTCTGCTCACCTCGCATCCGCTGGATTGCCCAATCTGTGATAAGGGCGGCGAGTGTCCTCTCCAAAATCTTACCATGGCACATGGGCCGGGCAAGAGCCGCTTCCTCTTCGATGAAAAATTCCGCCTTGGAAAACACGTGCCTTTGGGCGATTTGATCGTCCTGGATCAGGAACGCTGCATCCAATGCGCGCGCTGTATTCGTTTTCAAGATGAGATCGTCGGAGACTCTGTGCTTGGATTCGATGATCGTTCTCGTGGAATGAGGATTATTACATTCTCTGACCCAGGGTTTGACTCTGTTTTTTCTGGGAACACCACGGACATCTGCCCGGTCGGCGCACTAACGACAAGGGATTTCCGTTTCGAGGCGCGTCCGTGGGAACTAGAATCTTCGGCTTCAATCTGCACGCAATGTCCGGTGGGGTGCAATATCACCTTGAACACACGCCGTGAAGCTAAAGCCGGTGGTGATTTTGTGGTCAAGCGGGTGATGCCTCGACAGAATGAGGAAGTGAATGAGATTTGGATCTGTGATAAGGGTCGCTTTGCACATCACTATACAGATAGCAAAAAGCGACTGACAAGACCGCTCGTCCGAAAGGGACAAGATCAAAAGCTGACACGCGCTTCTTGGGATAACGCGACAAAATTTGCGGCAGATCATTTTCTCAGCAATAAAAAAGATTTTGTTATTCTTGCTTCAGGCAGGCTTGCAAACGAAGACCTATTCAACCTGAAATCCCTTGCAGATCACGCAGGCGGACAGGCGTATCTCTACTCTCACATGGGTGGTGGTGAATTCACAACACTTGTTGGTGTTGGTGCTGGCACGAACTTTGGCACGATGGGTGCAGAAACAGCTATTGTTGTTGTGGCTTCTGATCTCTATCAAGAAGCACCAATCTGGTATCTACGTGTGAAGCAAGCTGCTGAGCGCGGGGCGACGTTGATCGTGTTGAATCCTCGTGAGACCAAACTGGATCACTATGCTTCTTATGTTGTTCGTTATTCCTATGGTGATGAAATCAAAACTATTCAAGACCTAGGAAAGAAGAGCAAAATCAGCGATGTGTTTACAAATGCGCAAAATGCTGTCATTCTCTTTGGCAGTGATGGACTTGGATTGGATGGGACAACTAGCCTCGCGGCTGCTTGTGCAAAGTTGTTGCAGGATACTGGGCACGTTGGCAAACCCAATAATGGACTGATCGGCGTGTGGGAACGCGCGAACGATCAGGGTGCATGGGAGATAGGTTTCCAAGTTCCTGAAGATCTTGCAAAAGCACTTAAAGGAAAAGTTGTTTACATTGTCGGCGCTGACCCGGTTGGGGATGACCCGAAATTAGCAAAAGCTTTGGAAGGCGCGGAGTTCGTTGTAGTGCAGGATGTGATGGAAACTGCGACCACTGAAATTGCAGATGTAGTGCTACCGGCGCGGGCATTCACCGAACGTGAAGGCACGCTCACCTCTGGCGAACGCCGCGTGCAACGTTTCTATTCGGCGGTGCCTCCAACCGGTGAGTCCAAGGCCGATTTTTCCATTACCTCACAACTGGCGCGTCATATGGGAATTGTCCTTGAAGGCACATTGGTTACTGCAGTGTTCGAAATTCTAGCTGATTCAATTAAGTCGTTGGAGGGTCTGAGCTACGCCAAAATCTCAGAGGTCAAGCCGCAGTGGCCCATTGTCGGGCGCGGTGACATGTATTATGGCGGCACGACCTATGAGAACACAATGGGATTGGGCGCGCATCTCACAGCCGCCACGGAACGTGGAGAAACAGTAAGCATCTCAAGGGCTGATAAGGTAGCGGCTCCACGTCCCAAAGAAAAAGAATTATTGGCTGTGCCTGTCACCAAACTCTATGATCGTGGCACAACCGTAATGATGTCTGCTAATCTGTTGCGTGAACGCATCGGCGGACCGATGATCGCGTTACACCCGGATGCTGCAAAGAATTTGGGCCTGGAAGCGGGCCAGTTGGTGAATGTCAGCTTCGATGGTGTGAGCGGTGATGCAGTTGTGAAATTTGACGATACGATCTCGGTGGGAGTCGCGTTGGTGCCGCGCAGTATGGGGCTTGCCATTTGTGAGCCTATTCCCGCGAAAATACGTCCCCAAAGGGAATAAAGGTGAATTGATGCTATCGGATTGGACTCTTTGGCTTGAGTGGTTTATCAAAGCAGCGGTAGTGATCTTTGCTCTGTTAACCGGATTCGCTTACCTGACGTTGTATGAGCGCCGCGCACTAGCGCGCATCCAGACGCGCATCGGGCCGAATCGTGCAGGACCTCAGGGTTTGCTCCAGCCAATTGCCGATGCGGTGAAGTTGATCTTCAAAGAAGAACTGGTACCTGCCAAAGCGGACAAGATCATCTTCTTCTGGGCGCCTGTCGTGACGATGGTCCCTTCGATCATTATCGCGGCGGTGATTCCGTGGGGCACAAAGTTCACTGCCTTCGGTCGCGAGATCACCCTGTATCTTGCTGACATCAATGTAGGTGTACTATATGTGATGTCGATTGCATCTATCGCAGTGTATGGCATTGTGCTAGCAGGCTGGTCATCGAATAATAAATATGCGATGTTGGGTGGTTTGCGTTCCTCTGCACAGATGATCTCCTATGAACTTGCGTTGGGACTTTCATTTGTCACTGCGATCATTTTAGCCAACTCGATGAGCCTCCTGGATATTGTTAAAGAGCAGGAGAAGGTTTGGTTCGCCGTGGTCCAGCCTGTAGGCGCAGTGATTTTCTGGATTGCAACCTTGGCTGAAGTCAATCGCGCGCCATTTGACATGCCTGAAGCCGAACAGGAACTGACCGCTGGCTATCATAGCGAGTATTCGGGCATGAAGTTCGCGTTGTTCTTCATGGCAGAATACCAGAAGATGATCGTCATCTGTGCCATTGCTGCAACACTTTATTTTGGTGGCTTTCGTGAGTTCTGGTTTTTGAAAAATACGATCTTCAGCGTGGATTACAGTTGGACACTTGGCTCCTGGCATATCACAAACTGGTTCCTGGGACCTGTGTATCTTTTGCTAAAAGTTATATTCCTGTTGTTCGGCATGATCTGGGTGCGTGCCACCTGGCCGCGCATTCGTTATGATCGCTTGATGTCATTTGGATGGAAGGTGATGCTTCCACTGTCGCTTGCAATCACATTTATCACGGCGACGGGGATTGTGCTCGCGGACGTTTTCAATAATCAATTGTATTTCTGGGCGATCCCATTTGTTTCAATATTGGTAGGACTGTTTACTGTTGTGATGATTTACCGTGAGCTGAGGAGAAAAGTGTATGAGCGTGCTTGATCCCGTTGTTGAACTTGTGCGCGGTCTTTGGACTACGCTTAAGATGATGACTGAAAGACCTGTGACGTATCAATATCCCGAACAGAAGCGGGAAGTTCGTCCGCGCTTCCGTGGGCGTCATGTGTTGAAGCGCTATGAGAATGGTCTCGAAAAATGCATTGGATGTTCGCTGTGTGCAGCAGCTTGTCCCGCAGATGCGATCTTTGTAGAGGCAGCCGAGAATACAGATGAGAGACGTTTCTCACCTGGAGAGCGGTATGCTTCTACTTACGAAATTAACATGCTCCGCTGCATCTATTGTGGATACTGCGAAGACGCCTGTCCCACTGAAGCAATTATCCTTGGAGATAATTACGAACTCTCGTTCTTTGACCGCCGCTCAGCGATCTACACTAAGGATATGTTGCTGGAGTCTGTCTCTTCACCTGAGCTACTGACACCGCAAAAAGTGGAACCTGGCAGGTACAGCAGGCGCTCCGTGCCTGAGATGAAAGATCCACAAGATTAGGAGAAAAGTAGATGAGTACACAGGTAGACACGTAAACAAGAAAGCATACAGCATGTAGACCTGTGTATTTGTCTCTCTGTTACTTATACAAGGTAACTATGACTCTTGAATTGATCTTCTTTCTCATCCTCTCTCTGATTGCCGTCGCAACTGCGCTCGGCATGTTGTTGAGTCGCAACGCAATCTATTCTGCACTCTTTCTCGTGTTGAACTTCATGACCGTAGCAGTGTTTTATTTGCTGCTGGGTGCGCCGTTCATCGCCATGGCGCAAGTCACAGTCTATGCGGGCGCGATCATGGTGTTGTTCCTCTTCGTCATCATGCTGCTCGGTGCAGAGGCAATTCCGCACAGACCCAATTGGCGAACATTCATCGTTCCTATTGTTTTGGCCGTTCTTCTGGTGAGTGAAGCATCGTATCTTCTGATCACACGCGCCCGCCCGACAGGTGAGATCGTTCCCCCAGAAGCGGCAGTGAATACACCAGCGAACCTGGTAGGGTTGGGAAAGACACTTTTCAGTAACTATCTTCTTCCTTTTGAAGTTACTTCTATTTTGTTGCTGGTTGCAATGATTGGCGCAATCGTGTTGATACGCAAAGAGAAAAAGGTATATGAATAATGATCCCTATTAATGATTATATTATTCTTTCTGCGATTCTGTTCACCATGGGCGCGCTCGGTGTGCTCATCCGTCGTAATGCTCTCATCATCTTTATGTCCGTTGAATTGATGTTGAATGCCGCAAATCTTGCTTTCGTGGCATTCTCCCGGGCTTATGAAATCGCCAAGGGCCAACCGCTTTTCGATGGACAAATCTTTGTGTTCTTTGTTATCGCGGTTGCTGCGGCGGAAGTTGCGGTGGGACTGGCGCTGATTGTGGAGATCTTCAAGTCTAAGCGTAGTATCGATGTAGATCAGATGAGTAGTTTGAAGGGATAAAAAAGAGATTAGAGACTGGAGATTGATCTCCATTCTGAAATCTCTGGAGAATGTTATGCACTTAGCTGAAACAATACCTAGCGGATTTTTCTTTCTTGTGCTATGGATTGTCTTCGCGCCTGCTTTAGGCTTGCTGATCAATCTAATCTTCGGAAAAAGAATAAGCGAGACAATGGTCGGCATAGTTGCAAGTCTTGCCTCAGGCGCGGCCTTTGTTGTTTCCGTGTTGTTGGCTTGGTCTGTAGCAGCAAACAACGGAGAAGTCCTTCGTTGGCAACTCGCTGAGTGGATCCACATCGGCAACCTACAGCTCGATTGGACGTTCCGTGTTGACTCGCTCTCCACAACGATGATGTTAGTTGTCTCAGGTGTTGGGACCCTCATCCACATCTATGCCATCGGGTATATGCACGAGGACGTTCGTCACAAGCATGATGAAGGACGCTTCCCTCGCTTCTTCGTTTTCCTGAATCTCTTCATCGCTATGATGATGATCCTCGTCTCTGGCGATTCCTATTTGTTGCTTTTTGTTGGGTGGGAAGGTGTGGGCCTATGTTCCTTCCTGCTCATTGGCTTCTGGTATGAACTGGATACGTTGGGGCGACTCTCATGGGCGAATTCTAATGCTGCGAAGAAGGCTTTCATTGTCAATCGGATTGGTGACTTCGGATTCATGATCGCAGCTTTTATCATGTTTTGGAATTTTCATTCGCTCCAGTTCGATCAGGTATTCCAAGTCGCGTCCACTGTCACCCCTGGAGTCGTCCTCGCGATAACGCTCCTTTTACTGGTTGGCGTTGCAGGGAAGTCCGCACAGATTCCTTTGTATGTTTGGCTCCCCGATGCGATGGCTGGTCCTACTCCTGTATCTGCGCTCATCCATGCCGCGACGATGGTGACAGCCGGCGTCTATCTCACTACGCGTTCAGCGCCGTTATATACACTTGTTCCGCAAGCACAATTCATCGTTGCGCTGACCGGCGCGGTCACCGCGCTTTTTGCTGCGACCATTGCCGTCGGCCAATATGACATCAAGAAAGTGCTGGCATATTCCACCATTTCACAACTTGGCTTCATGGTTGCCGCGGTAGGCATGGGCGCATTCGTTGCTGGAATGTTCCATCTCGTGACACACGCGTTCTTCAAAGCTTTACTCTTCCTTTCGGCTGGTTCTGTGATTCTCGGATTGGAACGTGGGCATCATCTTTCTCACCACGAAGCGCGCACACCCGTCCTGGCGGACGATGCCAGGGAAGGTCACGAGGGAAATCATTCTGAAGAGGTCTTTGATGCCAACGACATGCGTAACATGGGAGGGCTTCGCAAGACTATGCCAATAACATTCTGGCTTTATGTAATCGGCACACTTGCTTTGGCTGGCATCTTCCCATTTGCAGGCTCAAGGGTAATCACTGTGCCTCTGATGATATTAGCATTCTTGTCTATTGTCGGCGGCGCTCTCAATTTGCCAGGTTTGCATACTCTTACAGCATGGCTTGAGCATACGATTGAAGTCCATGCAGGTGAGTTTGTTTGGAGTATTGCAATCATCTCAACTGTGCTTGCGTTGGTAGGCATTTATATCTCATGGCTCATTTATGGGCGCAATCCGCTCAGGGCTGGTGAGACCGATCCGTTGAAGAGACGCTTAGGGGCAATCTTTACTGGCGCAGAAAACAAATGGTATGTAGATGAACTGTATCAAGCAATTATTGTTACTCCATTTATCAAAATATCTCAATTCCTCGCAGATGTGATTGACTGGCGCTTCTGGCATGACTGGTTCCATGAGACCGCTATTGCAGGAACGTATAACTGGTTAAGCAATATTGCATTGAATCGCTATGCCGATCAACAAGGTATTGACGCGGTCGCGAACAGCCTGGGCGATGTCACCCAATGGCTATCGGCGACCCTGCGTAAGATCCAGAATGGATTCGTGCGTTCGTATGCATTATCGGTTTTGTTGGGCGTTGTCCTTATCGTAGGGTACCTAATTTTGAAGTAGTCGAACATCAAAGGTCAAATGACAGAGCGTTTAGCCTTTGATGATACTGTAATCGAGGATCGAATATGAATTTTTTCCTGCAACCTCTTACTTTGCTGACCTTCTTCCCGCTGATGGGGATAATCATTTTGTTCTTCATCCCCAGTGACAGGAAAGATGCTTTGCGCTGGACGGCGCTGATTGTCAGCCTGATTACGTTTGGGCTCTCGCTTTGGGTGCTAAGGATGTTCAATGCCTCTGACCCCAACCTGCAACTGGTTGCCAGATATGACTGGATCACTGTGGCTGGGTGGAACATCCAGTATTTTTTGGGCGTAGATGGACTGAGTATTTTGCTAGTTTTGCTCACCACCTTCCTCACACCGATCTCCATTCTTTCCACATGGGCAGCCATTGAAGAGCGCGTCAAAGACTTCATGATATTTTTTCTGCTACTCGAAATTGGGATGAACGGCGTCTTCCTTGCGCAGGACTTATTCCTTTTCTATATCTTCTGGGAATTCACGCTTGTTCCAATGTACTTCATCATTGGTATCTGGGGCGGACCACGTCGCATTTACGCTGCCATCAAATTCTTCCTGTACACGATGGCTGGCTCCATTTTGATGTTGTTGGCGATTTTGTGGCTTGGCATTTATGGCGGTACATTCTCTGTGCCTGATTTGATTAAGCAAGGCAATATTCCCACTAATGTTCAATGGTGGCTCTTCCTTGCATTCACTGCCGCGTTTGCTATCAAAGTGCCGATGTGGCCTCTGCATTCCTGGTTGCCTGATGCTCACGTGGAAGCGCCGACGGCTGGCTCTGTGATTCTTGCAGGTGTCATGTTGAAATTAGGTACGTATGGTTTTCTGCGCTTCAATATTCCCCTTTTCCCGGAAGCCACCGTCAGAGCCGCGCCATGGATCGCACTCTTTGCGACCATCGGTATTATTTATGGCGCCGCGGTTTCATATGCCCAGGCGGATGTAAAGAAATTGGTTGCTTATTCTTCTGTAAGCCATCTTGGTTTTGTGATGCTTGGTTTGTTTGCTCTGAATTCGCAAGGGATGCAAGGGGCAATCTTGCAGATGATCAACCATGGACTCAGCACGGGTGCGTTGTTCCTACTCGTTGGCATGATCTACGAACAGACTCACACGCGTGAGCTCAAAGTCTATGGCGGCTTGTGGAAGGTTACTCCGGTCTTTGGCACGATCATGTTGATTGTCGCGCTTTCCTCGATGGGTCTGCCCGGACTTAATGGCTTTGTGGGTGAGTTCACAATTTTACTTGGCGCGTTCGGCTCACTTGCCATTAATAACGCCTGGTTCGCGGCGATCTCTGCTCTGGGTGTCATCATGGCTGCAGTCTATATTCTTTACATGTTCCAGAAGATGTTCCTCGGTCCGCAAGGCGAGATTGTCGACGAGGTCAAGAGTCACGGACATGGTCTGCGTGATCTCAATTGGCGTGAAATTGCGATCATGGTTCCCATTTTGATTCTCATTTTCTGGATTGGCTTGTATCCCAAACCATTTTTCACCCTTATGGCTCCTGCTGTCGACCAACTAGTCACAAGTCTCTCCAGTGTTGCAATGCACTAACATTATGACCCAAGCTGACTTCACTACGATCCTGCCGCTTACCTTGCTGACCACCTGGGCCTGCGTATTATTGTTGGTCGACCTCTTCATTCCGAAGGAACGCAAAGGGATTACGGCTTTGCTCGCGGCGCTTGGGTTAGCACTTACACTGGGTTACACCCTCGCACAAATTGGCATACAACAAACGGGCCTGAGCGGCATGGTTGTTCTGGATGGCTTCTCGACGTTCGTCAATGCCTTGCTCCTTGTGAGCGGTCTTTTGGGTATTGCGCTCGCCTATGGATACGTCAAGCGCATGGGACTCGAACGCGGCGAGTATTACACTCTCCTGCTCTTCAGCGTGACGGGTATGATGTTGATGGCGCAAGCTGCTGATCTCATCATAGTGTTTCTTTCGCTGGAGCTTCTCTCCATCCCGCTCTACGTTCTTGCCGCGTTTGCCCGCCCGAAAGTCGAATCAGAAGAAGCGGGACTCAAGTATTTCTTGCTAGGTGCATTCGCTACTGGATTTGTGGTCTATGGGACCGCGCTCGTTTTCGGTGCAACTCAATCGACAAACCTGATTGCTATCGTTGCCTCCGCTTCAAGTGGGACTTCTAATCCACTGCTGTTATCCATCGGAGCGGCTCTCATCCTCGTCGGACTCGGCTTCAAAGTTGCGGTGGTTCCCTTCCACATGTGGACACCGGATGTCTATCAAGGCGCGCCCTCCGCGGTGACGGCTTTCATGTCCTCAGGCGCGAAGATCGCGGGGTTTGCCGCGTTGCTGCGTGTGTTTGCAACGGCATTTCCTTCCATTGCTACCGACATGACGGGTATCTTCTGGGCCATAGCTGCGTTGACGATGATCCTCGGCAATGTGATCGCCATTGCACAGACCAACATCAAACGGTTGCTGGCTTACTCCAGCATCGCGCACGCGGGATATATCCTCATGGCATTCGTGCCTTATGGAAATCCAGACCCCGCTATACGGAACACTTCGATTGCGGCAGGACTTTTCTATCTTGTTTCTTATGCCATCACCAACTTCGGCGCGTGGGGTGTGGTGATTGCTCTCGAAAAATCAGAGGGGAGAGGCTTGGAGATTGCGGACTATGCTGGTCTCGCGAAAAAGCACCCTGCTATCGCGGCTGCCATGACGGTCTTTATGCTTTCTCTTATCGGTCTTCCACCTACACTGGGATTGGTTGGCAAAATTTATTTGTTCCGGGCTGTGATAGATGGCGGATTTTATGGTTTGGCTGTCATCGGTGTGCTGACTTCCCTAGTCTCTGCATACTATTACTTGCGCGTCGTTGTAATTATGTACATGCGCGACGGCGAACCAGAGACCGAACGCGAATCCTTCCTCGACCTCACAACAATTACTACCGCAATTGCAACGGTGGTGATCAGTCTTGTGCCGCAATTCTTGTTTGCATGGGCATATAATGCAACGTTGAAGTTGTTTTAGTTCAATGCCAAAATGAAAACGGAGACAGCAAATTTTGCTGTCTCCGTTTTTTGATTCTAAAAGAATCTCTCTTCACATTTCCTTGGCGAGCATCTTCCATTGATAGCACAGTCTGTAGATATCCGACTCCAAGAGCTGTGCTGACTCTACTTATGTCTCGGGTAATTTATAATCCTTGTATTGCATCCTCAACACTTTCTTGTCAAATTTTCCCACGCTGGTTTTGGGGACAGCTTCAATAAAAATTACATCATCGGGCAAGTACATCTTGTCAAAGCGAGCGCGTAAATGCTGCATGATCTCTTCTTTGGTGATGTTCTCTTTGAAATCCGGCTTGGGCACAACACAAGCCAGGGGACGTTCCTGCCATTTGGGATGCGCCACCGCAATGACAGCCGCTTCCAGCACCTTGGGGTGAGCCATAATGGCGTTCTCCAAATCCTGGCTGGAGATCCATTCCCCGCCACTCTTGATCACATCCTTCGTTCGATCAACGATCTGCACAAAGCCCTCGGGGTCAATGGTCACTACATCGCCAGTGCGGAACCAGCCATCCATGAAAGATTGAGGCGAGCGCTCGTCGTTATAGTAACTGCGGATGATCCACGGTCCGCGCACTTGCAACTCGCCAAATGACTTGCCATCCCAAGGCACTTCCTGGCCATTTTCATCAATTGCTCGGATCTCCACCCCAACCGATGGTATACCTTGCTTGGCTCGGATCGAAAACTGTGTTGCTTCGGGAAGCTCAGTCTGATAGCTCTTTAGACGACTCACTGTGCCAAGTGGCGTCATCTCAGTCATCCCCCATGCATGGACAATTTGAAGGCCGTGTTTCTTGTCGTAGGCTTCAATCATGGATTGCGGCGCGGCAGCTCCGCCGACAATCATGCACTTGAGGCTGCTTAAGTCGTAGCGTTCTTTATCCAGCAATCCCAGCAGACCCATCCACAAAGTAGGCACACCAGCAGTAACTGTCACTCTTTCGGCCTGGATCAGTTCAGCCAGGTCACGTGGTTGCAAGTGTGGCCCAGGAAAGACCTGCTTTACACCCAACATCGTGCAGGCGTAAGGCGCGCCCCATGCCAGCACATGGAACATCGGTACGACCGGCATAAATGTGTCGGGCTCAGCAAGCCCAAACGAATCGGCCATGCTCAAGCCCAGACTGTGAAGATAAATGGCGCGGTGTGAATAGACTACACCCTTCGGGTTGCCAGTTGTGCCGGAGGTATAACACATGGCTGCCGCATCATTCTCATGGAGGGCCGGCCAGGGATGATCGGAACTGACTTCTTTGAGTAAATCTTCGTACGCCGATACTGGACGAAGAGTGGTTTCAGGCACTGTGTCCCCCATGACGACGTAATGCTTCACCGTCTTGAGATGTGGCGCAAGTTTTTCGACGGCAGGGAGCAGGCTAGGGTCTACAAACAGGATTTTGTCTTCAGCGTGATTGATGATATACAACAATTGATCGCCGGGCAGGCGCAGATTGAGTGGATGTAACACCGCGCCCATACATGGCACCGCAAAATAAAGTTCTAAGTGACGTGTGTTATTCCACGCAAAGGTTGCCACCCGGTCACCCTTTTCCACACCTAGCTTAGTAAGTGCATTCGCCAGGCGGCCTACCCGTTCTGCCCACTGGCCATAAGTGGTACGCTCCAACGATGGCCCAACTTTCGTAACGATCTCTTTTTTGGGATATAAGCGCCGCGCTCGCTCCATCAACGGAGTCAAGGTGAGCTGATAATCCATCATCAAGCCTTCCATAGTGAGCCTCCTGTGTATAGGTCGAAAACAATGAGAATAATGCGATTATACTGCTATCACATAAATATCTACTGCACGTTGAAGTTGTTTTGGCAAGAAATGTCACTCTCCAAGTTGGGATGATGTAAGGGAGCGTTTGCTGCGACTGACATTTGCATGATTTGCCAAGCAGATCACGCACAAGTGCAGGTTTGTCCTTCGGGAGGGTGACATTATCGAGAGAAATGAAAACGGAGGCGGCAATTTCTGCCATCTCCGCCTTTTGATTCTAGTGCCAATTTATAGCTTAGTAAGCTTTGATTACTTCATGTACAATATTAACCACATTCCACCAATAAATATTAAAAGCCCTACGAAAATTTTACCTCTTATATTCGAATAAAGATTGCTTAAGAGTTTTTGTTCGTTCCCATCCGTAATTTCTAATGGAGATCCTTCTGATGGTTTGATTATTGCCTGGTCACCCTGTCTTTCCACATGACCATATACGAAAAGATCTTCTTGAGGTTGAATGATCCGCTCAATGACGTGTAAGCGACCAAGGCTATTTAGCCATTTCGTATTCCCCTGCGGTAATATGGACTTGATTTTGGTGTCAAGATTATCCCAACGCCCCTGAGCTTTAGTGATATTATCCTTTCGCGTAATATTAAGAGAGGTCCACTCACCGGTCATTATTTTTGCTGAACCGGTTTTATCATGTACTGATATTGGCTGGGATGATTGGTCAAATGAAACAGATTCCCAGCTGCCTATTGCTTTACTACTGCTTCGATAGTACTTAATTTCTACATCCCAATATACACATTTTTTGTTGCTGATTGGGCTATTCTTAACCTCCTCATTCATAAAAGTGCGACCTCTAATTTTGACTGTGCCTGCTTTTGGCAATTTAGCGATAAGAGTAATAGGAGTCTGTTGAATGCGAATGATTCGACGTACGGGAATATATAAAAGGAAAAACATTATTACCCAAAAAACAACATTAAACAATATTGCAGTCAGGATCATCTTAATCCTTCTTAATAAGTTAAGATTTTAAATAATTCTGTGTAACTATCTTATAAGTAAAATTATACGTCTGCTTCTGCAAAAAAGAAAAACAAAATAGTAGCAAATCTCACTGGGAGTAAGGATTCGTCGAGGACGAATCAGCTCTCAGCTTATAGGAAGCGTGTGGGTCAGAATCAAAACTGTGGAGGTGGGCTGCCCGATAGGGTGTGCCTCCATAGTCTTTCCTCGTGTATTTGAACCGCTGAGCTCGCGAAGTACACCAAGAAAATCTTTTTAAGGCTTCGCGCTCTTTGCGTACTTGGCGGTAAGAAAAATCTATTTCCAGATGTTCCGTATCTGTATTCGCCTTCGATCCGTTTTCCTTTGGTGAAGCGGAAAGGAGCGTGCCCGATTTGGTAGAATTCGGATATGAGAAAAGATGCTGTCAAAGGCCGCGCCAAATACGTGCTGATCTTGATTGTCCTGCTCAATATTCTTTATCCCATCACCAGCAGTGGAAGCACCATTTCATTGATTGGCTTTGCAGTGCTGTATGCAGGTTTATTCATCATAGGTATTTTTATTACTAGTGACAGCCACGCTCATATCACCTGGTCTATTAGTATTGCGGTGATTTGGCTGGTCATGGCAGTGGTCTATGCGTTTGACCCCACAAGTTTCTGGAAAATCGAGGTCTCTTCCTTTATTCTGATCGTCTTTCATACTACGATCATCCTGGTGTTGATGCGTTATATCTTTACCGCCGACCAAGTAACAGCCGATATTATCTACGCGGCATGTGCGGTGTACTTTTTGCTTTCATTCTTTTTTGTTCCTGTCTATGGGATGTTGGAAGCCGCCATCCCTGGTTCCTTTGTGGATAATACGCTGGGTACGCCGGTGCACTGGCAGCAGTTTGTGTATTACAGCCTGGTCACGTTGAGCACAGCAGGGTACGGAGACATTCTGCCTGCAAATACATGGGCGCGCATGTTGGCTGGACTGGAAGCAACTATCGGTGTGTTATATGTCGCTATTCTCGTGGCGCGGTTGGTCAGTCTGTATGAAGTCAGGCGGCGGGTGCCGAAATGATCAGGGTTTCGGAGCGCCAGTATGTTTGTCATTGTTAAGACTGAAAAGTTGCTTTTTTGCCTAGCTTGATTGCCTGCCATGCGACAGTTGCTTACCCAGGCGCAAGATGCCATCTTGCGTTACGTCATTTATCACAATACCACTACAACGTTGTTTGTAATAACAGGTGACAGTTACTGTTACTTTACGATACGGAATCCAAGGTGTGTGACGCCGGGGGCCTCGATCACTTGGATGCTTTCCAATTCAATCGGCTCTATGTTCAGATGGTCGAACAACCGGACACCGTTTCCGAGTAGGAGGGGCACCACATCAACATGGATCTCGTCCATCAGGCCCGCGTTGAGACACTGCTGTAGGATACTGGCGGTGCATACAACGACATCCTTTTCTCCCGCGGCTTCCTTTGCCTGCCGAATGGCACTTTCCACTCCATCGGTGACAAAGGTGAACGACGATCCTTCCTTGACCCATTCTTGGGGGAGAGTATGGGTGACAATAAAACAAGGTTCCCCGGGAGGGTGACCACCCCAAGCCCGGGCGATATCAAAGGTTCTCCGGCCCCATACTCCAGCCCCGTATGTTCCCATTGCCTCCTTAAGGACCTTGGCACTCTGTGCTGAGACCTTAAGCACCGGCGCGCCATCTGAAATTGGAATCTCGGTGTCGCCGCTGAAGTACCACTTAAAGAGTGCATCACCGCCATCCCCTAAGCCATTGTCAGGATTGTCGTTCGGACCAGCGACAAAACCGTCCAGCGACATAGTCATGTTGAAAGTAACTTTTCCCATGGATTTCTCCTTTACTTTATCTTTTCCAGCAGTTCATCAAGGCGTTCGTACCCGTCAATGACGCCGCGCTCCATCCCAGCTTGGATCATGCCGTCTCGATCAGCAATCGATTGAAAGACGGATTGAGCCGTGACTCTTGTCCTGTTCCCCGGCAGAGCTTCAAATCTCGAAGTCTCAAGGACAACATGGCCTGCTTCAGGAAGCCCATCAAACTCAAATGTGCCGATAATTCTTTCAGGAGCAGTGATCTCATGATTCACTCCATGAAATGCAAATTCGTTCCCATCTTTATCTTTTTGGATAAATCGATACTTGCCACCGCTGACAGGTTCAAAAGTGTCGAAAGTCGTGGTGAGGTCGCGTGGACCAAGCCATTGGGCATAAAGTTCCGGGTCTGTATGCGCCCGGAACACAAGCTCGCGCGGGGCATCAAATTCCCTGGTGATGAATAGTTCCTGTTTGCCAGGTTCGGCAGTGATAATTGTTTTATTCTTTTTTGCGGACATGTTTTTTCTCCTTTTTTTGAATATCCTGTAAAAGTTCATCGAGGCGATCGTGGCTCTCACTCCAATATCGTTCAAACGGTGTGACCCAGTCGTGGATGGGCTTGAGCTTCTCCACATTGACCCGGTACAGCCGCTGACGGCCTTCCCTTCGTTCGTGCACCAGACCAACCTTCTTTAGCACCGCCAAGTGCTTTGAAACCATTGGCTGTGGCCATCCGAGCAACTCCACGATTTCGTTGACTGATAGTTCGTCTGGCCCCAGTGCTTCGAGGATTTTGCGTCGCTTGGGTTCGGCGACAGCGTTGAACGGATCGTGTGTGGTAGGGATACGTGCCATGACTTAATTATATACCAATAAAGGTATATGTAAAGGGATAAAAAGCCGTTGGGGTTGCCATGGCTTGCATCAAAGTAGCACTCTGTAGGGCCGCCTGGCTTGGAAACGAATTGCTGCTCTCTTAGTACCTTTGTTTCTGACCGATATAGAGAAGGTGCCTTGAGGCTGCCATGATCGACTGTTCTGTGCTTAGCTCATAGAACAAATCAAGCCATAGTTGGCGTTGCTTTCCCTGAAGTTTGTTGTAACTTTCATCATCTGCTGAGATCACAGGTTCAACCCCCGCCACTATTCGTGTTTCGAAACCAATAGCTTCATGCAAAGGAGCCATCTCAGAAGGTTGTGCGAAATATCCGCGAAAGCCACCTTTTCGAGAATCATCGGCACGTTTGCCTCGCATTAGCAACGATTGAACTTCTGCTTGATCCTCGATCCAGCTCGGCTTATCTTTTATTAAATCGCCTAGAATGCCAAAGCGACTAATGAACGATGAAAATAGGATGCCGCCTTCCCTCAACCGGTCAAATGCTCCTTTCAACGCCACTTTCCGATCGGACTCTACTACCAGATGGTAAAGCGGTCCCATTAAAAGAACAGCATCAAATCCTCTCTCTGTCACTTCACTCAGATCGCGCGCATCGGCTATAACAAATCGCACCTTCCTCTGTAGGCCTTCGTCTGCAATGCTTTTCCTATTTTGCTCCATAAGCGTTTCAGACAAGTCAACAGCAGTGATTGTGTATCCATGTTTAGCCAATTCCAGTGTATATCTCCCGGTTGCGGCTCCAATCTCTAAGATGGATCCTTGAGAGGGCAGATATTGATTCAAGTAGCGCCAGGTAAGTTCATACTCAAGTTGATGCCGTTCTAGGCGGCAGCGCTCTATTTCTGGGTCATTATTGTAATAGGCGGCAATATCGCTAACATCATCGATCATATTGTTCTCCAAGCACCTGATTTCAGCCGGGCGGCCCTGCTAGGTCGTATGCAAAGTTCGTCTGCATAAGACCCTTTATATAACAAAGCCTATTAAAACTCGCTTTCTCTTTCAGGGCAATTAGTATTATCGAGGTTGAACTACGCTTTGTGCGTATGGCTACGATAAAGAACGGTCCGCACCTTGCTGGGTAACGGATATTTTGCCTGCGGATTGACCCAACCAACTACGGGTTCATCTGCTTGCAATTGTGACCCCCGCACGAGAATTTCACTCAAGCGTTGATAGTGACGGAAGAAGTCAGCTCTATCTCGAAACCGATAGCGTTGCCAGAAAGTTGAATCAATTTGCTCCACGCGTTGTTTGACGCGCAGCATCGCAGCGTGAAGGTCACTTTGCGTTAGATGCTGAGCATCAACACCCATGATAAGGACATTACCGCGTTGAGGAAGCAATTGCCCTAATTTGCTGCATACCGCATCAGTGAGACGCTCACTGATTAGCGGGACTGTTTTCTCTGGGTCTGATCGCAGCCGCGTGACCTCAACCATAAAGGTCAGGCTGGTAGTAAAAGTGACCGCGAAATCAGGATTACGTATTTGCCTGCTTTGCTCTGGTTCGTATACCAGACTTAGTGTTCGTTCTTGAAGCAGCAAATAAGCCGTTTCCAGTTCGAGTCGCAGATCATACAAAGTCTCTTGGTCTTGTGTGGTGCGCAGTTTCTTGCGGATTTTGTCGCGAAAGGCCGTGACAAAGGATGTGAAACGACGCGAGGAGGCTAGCCATATTTCCATCGGCGTAGTGAGGGGATGTGACTTCCCATCGAAGAGGTAGGTGAGCAATTCATCAATCAACATGGCTGTACTTTGAGCTATTTTGCGGCATAGCGGCCCTAATTAATTTAATCGTCATGCGATGGTTTTGCGATCAATTTGCCCTGACCTGACTCCATATCCGCTACGAAGCCTCCCCATCCACCGCTCAACCCCTCTCTTACTGGAGAGGTAACGACGATCAGCCTAACCGGATCTTCACCGCGTATTATATATTCGTGCTCGATACCACGCGGCAAAAATATGAAGCCTCCCTTCTCCAGGTCAAAGATTGCTTCACCACATCGAAAGGTGATGGAGCCCTCAAGCACATAAAACATCTCGTCTTCGGTGTTATGGGTGTGACTGGGAGGCTCTTCACCCTTCACCGTGACATACTCCATAAATGCCGCGCCATTCCCATTCTGGACCTCACTGGCTTTCACAATAAAGTCAATACCGAATCGATACGTCCATCCTTCGCCCGCGTTGAGTGTATAAGGTTGAATTTGCCTGTCAGTTTTATCCATATCTTCCTCCATACGAAAAGGTTGATATTACAGATCAGCAGGTTGCGCTTCCCCGTCAAGAAGTTCGAAAACGTGATCTCCGGGATATTAAAACTCACCTTTTCCTTGAGCGCGTGAGTGGCTGTCTGCTCTCCCTCTTTTCTAATTTAGTTAACAATTCATAGCGATCATCGGTCTTCTTTTGCATGACAACAATCTGGCAGTTACGCGGATTGCGCAAATTCTCAAACTCTTCAACCGTCCAATGAAACCAGCGCATAAGAAATAACCTGAGCGTAAGCCCATGTGTAACAATCAGTGCATTTTGCGGATACTCCTTTTTGTTGAAATCTCTATAAAGTGTTTCCAAAAATGTGCTTACCCTGTCATACACGTCCGCACCTGATTCACCATCAGGTATCCGATAGTAGAATGTGCTGAAACTGTCTCGCGCTTGAATAATATCCTCGTTTTCATCCGGGTGTCGCAAGTGTCCCCAATCCAATTCTCTAATTCTTGGATCCTCGATAGTTTTTACAACATTTGTTTCGATTCTTTCTCTTATATATTGATAAGTCTGACGGGTTCTAACGTAAGGCGATAAATAGACATAAAGATTTTCAGATGCGATTATTTCCCTTAACTCATTCCCTGCTTGTCGGGCTTGTTCAATCCCTTTTGGTGTCAGGTTCAAGGCATAATCTGGGATAGTCAAATAGTGACCCTTGTCAACATTTCCCTCAGACTCGCCATGTCGAACTAATATAATACGATTTGGTTTCATTAGCTGATAGCTCTACAAATTAAAACTCACTTTTTCCTTCAACGCATTTGGCAAGGCAGGACACTTACTTCTCTGGATCAAAAACGTCGCCACTTCAGTGATCTCGCGAAATGCATAGTGTTGACTCAACGTCCCTTCGAGGTAACCCACACCACTCGTACCACCTGTCCCTACGCGGATACCAATCATGCGTCGCACCATCATAAAATGCCGATAACGCCAGTTCGAGAGCAATTCGTCAATTTCTGATAGTGTGTTGAGCAACTCAAACGGCAAATGGAAGATCGGTAAATTGCGATAGATTGTAATAAAGAGCGCGGCTCGCATTGCGACTGGGGAAACATCCCCTCTGCCTTCCGCAAAGAAAACTTTATCAAATTCAGCCAACCTGCCCATTTCATTTTTAGAGAGGCTATCCTTATAAGCACTTCGATAATCTATCCAGAATTTGTGCCTGTTCGCAGAAGCGGATTGGGTTGCCTGCTTATCCACAGGACTGCTGCGCTTGTATTCTTTCCAATATGCTTCATCGAAGAAAGGCATCCTCTCCAGCCACTGGATAATGAGTTCCTTGAGTGTGCTTTCGCTTTCAGCTTGATTTATATCCTGCAAATCAATTTCTGATAAGCTACCGCGACGCGTATTTTTATAATATTCCTTTTTATATCTTTGTTCCATTTTTAAACCCAACTTGGCTTCGATCAATCTGAATTGTTTGCTCTGGAACCCGGAGGCTGGCAATAGAAGATTCCTGAATTCCAGAAAGTCCAGGGCGGTCATGGTTTCAAGAACGCTTATCTGCTGATTAATGAGTTCCAGAAATTTCCCAATCCTTTTCAATTTTTGGACCACCCTGCTCAGATCATCAGAGTTATCGTTGATGCGGCCCTGAACAAAGATGTGCCTCACCAGATCAAGTTCAAATAGGATCTGTTTGAACCAAAGCTCATAGACCTGATGAATGATGATAAAAAGCATTTCATCATTGCCGTCTTCCAGTGATTCAAAACTCTTCGGATGCTGGCTGTTCAGGATTTTATCGAGTTCGATATAGTCTGAATAATATAAATCGTCCATAATCATATCTCCTGCTCTTGTCGAGAACGCCGCCGTCCCACAGGGATGCTTCGCAAAGGACGGCGGCTTGAGCATCTACAAAGTATAGCATGGCAGTTGCTCAGGTATAATTTGGCGGCTATGACAAGTGAAACAGTCCTGTGGACAAGAGAAGCAGTCGTGCAGATCAAAGCTCTCATCTTTGATTTCGATGGATTGATCCTCGATACAGAAACGCCGGATGTGCATGCCTGGCAAAATATCTACTCCGAGTATGGTGTCGTATTCCCACTTGAATCGTGGGGACAAATCATCGGCGGTATGGGAGCATCGAAATTCGATGCCGCAATTCATTTGCAGAGCCTGCTTGGTTATCCGCTTGATCTAGAGGCTCTGCAAGAGCGACAGAATCACATCAGTCATTCTCTGGTGGAGCAACAGTCTATTTTGCCCGGCGTTTTGGATTATCTTCGAGAAGCAAAGCAACTTAATCTTAAGCTCGCCATTGCCTCCAGTTCACCACATTCCTGGGTGGAGGCCCATGCAAAACGACTCGGCATCTTTGAATATTTCGGCAAGGTTGTCTGCTCGGAAGATGTGGGGATTGGCAGGACCAAGCCCAACCCAGATCTATTCCTCTTGGTGCTGGACCAGCTGAAGGTCCAGAAGGAGGAAGCGATTGTGTTTGAGGATTCTCCTAATGGGGTAAAGGCTGCTAAATCTGCAGGCATATTCGTTGTTGCCGTCCCGAATCCAGTGACTTCCTTATTATCTATAGAAAATGCTAATCTTATACTAACGTCGCTTTCAGATTTGTCATTGACTGACTTGCTTGATAAAGTACAATAAAGAGACCAACTGTTCATTTTTAAAAACCATGAAAGCAAATGATCGGCTTGGACTGGTGATTGGCGTGCTGGTGCTCACGCCGTTCTATCAATGGAAGCATAGTCATGCTATCCATCACGCCACGGCTGGCGACCTTGACCGGCGCGGCATCGGCGATGTGTACACGATGACCGTAGAGGAATATATCGCAGCGCCGTGGTACAAGAAAGTCGGTTATCGCATCATGCGCAGCCCAATCATCCTATTCACTGTTGGTTCATTTATCGTCTTTACCATCACCCATCGTTTCTTTGATAAAAGTGCGGGGAAACGCGAACGAAGTAGTGTGATTTGGACGAATATAGCGATTGCCGCGGTGATCGGCTGGATCATGCTCGAGATTGGCTGGGCAGCTTTTCTACTGGTTGAAGTGCCCATCTTGTTGATTGCTTGTGGGTCAGGTGTCTGGCTTTTCTACGTCCAACATAATTTTGACCCGACCTATTGGGAACGCAACACGGAATGGGAGTTCTTCAACGCTGGCATGAACGGCAGTTCGTTTTATAAACTTCCGAAAGTGTTGCAGTGGTTCACGGGGAACATCGGCTTCCATCACATCCATCACCTAAGCCCAAGAATCCCGAATTACAAACTTGAGAAATGTCACAATGAGAACCCTGTGCTCCAGGTTCCGCCGCTGACATTTGAGCATAGCCTGAAGTCTCTGTTCTTTAGACTGTGGGATGAAAAGGAAAAGATGCTTGTGGGCTGGAGCGCGTTGAAAAAATACCGGACGCAGAGTGTAGAAGTAAAAGCATAACAAATGGAGACTGGCATTCGCCAGTCTCTTCTATATCATCGATTAACCTAAAGGTGTTCTGAGCCTTACATGCCAGGCATCATCGGGTCCATGATCATATAGTTGCGCATCATGGTCATATCTTCATG
>WNFZ01001626.1_pt1 | contig 29170 bp, 18 predicted proteins | sample 5400081 | NCBI WGS metagenome assembly WNFZ01 (sample SAMN13153365, study PRJNA577476) | soil metagenome | isolation source: 80 cm soil or saprolite under grassland replicate 1 | place: USA:California | collected 2016-06-15 | reverse complement strand
ACATCGGGCTGTACCTGGCGTTCCTGCTCACCGTCCGGCTGGTCGGGATCACTCCCGCGCAGGTCAGCTGGGCCGAGGTACTTGGCATCTTCTCGCTGGGGCGGCTGCTCACCGCGGCCCCGATCACCCCGGGCGGGGTCGGGGTGGTGGAGCTGACCTACATCACCGGGCTGGTGCTGGCCGGCGGGGGCGGAATTCGCGCGCAGGCGGTCGCGGCAGCGCTGCTGTTCCGCTTGCTGACCTACGGGCTGCCGATCCCGCTCGGCGGCGTCAGCTGCCTGATCTGGCAGCACAAGACCGGCTGGCGCAGGCGGGTGCGCGTCAGCCCAGGGCAGTGATGGTCACCACCGGCAACCCGCAGCGGCGCTGCACTTGACGCGGGAGATCCATCGACGCGGACCGCACGGGGCGGCTGAGGTATCAGGTGCGCCGGACCTCGTCAGGAGCGACAGCAGGTTGTCCTACAGCGACAGGTTGTCCTATTTGGTCGCCGTGGTGCCGCCCAGGAGCCGCTGGGTCAGGGTGGTGTAGCGGCGTCCGGCGCCTTGGGTGCGGACCGCTTTGGCCAGCGCGCGCCTGCTGCCGACCAGCACCACGAGCTGTTTGGCCCGGGTCACGGCGGTGTAGAGGAGGTTGCGCTGCAGCATGAGCCAGGCGCCCATGACCAGGGGGATGACGACGCAGGGGTACTCGCTGCCTTGGGAGCGGTGGATGCTGACGGCGTAGGCGTGGGTCAGCTCGTCGAGCTCGTCGAAGCCGTAGCCGACCTCCTCGTCCTCGTCGAGCAGCACCCGCAGCTGCTGGTCCTCGAGCGAGAGTGTGGTGACGACGCCGACTGACCCGTTGAACACCCCGGCGGTGCCCTTGTCGTAGTTGTTGCGGATCTGCATGACCTTGTCGCCGACCCGGTAGACGCGACCGCCGAAGCGGCGCTCGGCGAGCCCGGGCCGGGCCGGTGTGAGGGCGGTCTGGAGGCGCTCGTTGAGCGCGCCGGCGCCGGCCGGCCCGCGGTGCATCGGGCACAGCACTTGCACGTCGCGGCGGGGGTCGAGGCTGAAGCGGCGGGGCAGGCGGTTGGCGACCACGTCGACGACCAGGTCGGCGGCCTGCTCGGGGTCGTCTTGTGCGAACAGGAAGAAGTCGGGCAGCCCGCGGGTGAGGGGCTGGTGGCCAGCGTTGATGCGGTGGGCGTTGGTGACCACGCCGCTGCGCTGGGCTTGCCGGAAGATCTGCGTCAAGCGCACGCGCGGGAGGGTGGCGGCGGCGAGCAGGTCGCGCAGGACCTCCCCCGGGCCGACGCTGGGGAGCTGGTCGACGTCGCCGACCAGCAGCAGGTGGGCGCCGGGTGGGACCGCCTTGACGAGCTTGTTGGCCAACAGGACGTCGAGCATGGAGGCCTCGTCGACCACGACCAGGTCGGCGTCCAGGGGATGCTCGCGGTCGAAGGCGGCGTCGCCGCCCGGGCGGAGCTGCAGCAGCCGGTGCAGCGTGGCCGCCTCCATGCCGGCGAGTTCCGACAGGCGTTTGGCGGCCCGGCCGGTCGGCGCGGCCAGGATCACCTTGGCGCGCTTGGCGCGGGCGAGGGTGACGATGGCGCGGACGGTGTAGCTCTTGCCGCAGCCGGGCCCGCCGGTGAGGACCGCGACCCGCTCGGTCAGCGCCAGGCGGACCGCCGCTGCCTGCTCGGGTGCCAGCGTCGCCCCGGTCGTGCGGCCCAGCCAGTCCAGCGCGACCGTCCAGTCCACCGTCTGGAACGCGGCCAGCCGGTCGGCGGGTGCGTGCAGCAGGCGGAGCAGCCCGCCAGCCAGCGCGGCCTCGGCGCGATGGAAGGGCACCAGCCAGATCGCCCTGCCCGCGCCCGGCTGGGTGGTCGCCGATCCGCTGGTGGGCAGCGGTTCGGCGACCACGCCCTCCGCGGCGACCAGTTGGTCCAGGCAGCGGCCGGCGAGGTCGGTGCCCACCTCGAGAAGCTCGGTCGCCCGGGCGACCAGCTCCGCCTCGGGCAGGTAGCAGTGGCCGTCCTCGCTGGCCTGCGAGAGCGCGAACTGCAGGCCGGCCTTGACCCGCTCGGGGCTGTCGTGGGGGATGCCCAGGCGCTGGGCGATGGTGTCGGCGGTCTTGAAGCCGACGCCCCACACGTCGGCGGCGAGCCGGTACGGCTCCCGGCGGACCACCTCGATCGCGTCGTCCCGGTAGGCCTTGTAGATCCGCACCGCCAGCGAGGTCGACACCTCGACACCCTGCAGGAAGACCATCACCTCCTTGATGGCCTTTTGCTCCTCCCATGCGCTGGTGATCAGCGCGGTGCGCTTGGGGCCAAGCCCAGCCACCTCGACCAGCCGGACCGGCGTCTCCTCGATCACGGCCAAGGTCGCCTCGCCGAAGTGGTCGACGATCCGCTCGGCCATCTTGGGGCCGATCCCCTTGATCAGCCCCGAGCCGAGGTAGCGGCGGATCCCCTGGATGGTGGCGGGCAGCACCGTCTGGAAGCTGTCCACCTCGAACTGGCGGCCGTACTGGGGGTGGCTGCGCCAGCGGCCCCGCAGGCGCAGGCTCTCACCCGGCTGCGCGCCAAGCAGCGGGCCGACCACCGTCACCAGGTCAGCCGACCGACCCGTCGCCACCCGGGCGACGGTGTAGCCGCTCTCCTCGTTGGCGTAGGTGATCCGCTCAAGCACCGCGTCCAGGGTCGCGGGCGGGACCGAAACCACGTTCACCCGGCAAGCTTCGCAGCTCCCCCCGGCACACGCCATCCCGTGCTGCGGTCCAGCGTCACCCCTTCCGCTCAGACCGACGATCGACAGAAGGTCGGTTGGCGCAGCGCCAGGCGTCCGTAGAGCGCCCCTTCACCGGGCACTTTGTCGCCACGGCGGCAGGTAGGTGCGCGGAGCGGTGGGACGAGCAAATGGCTCGTCAGGTGCAGGGGAACTGGGCGGTGATGCCGCTTGGGAAGTCCGTCCTGAACACGTTGCGGGCAAAGCAGTTCCCGGTCCCGGAGCCGTCGTAGACGACGTCGGCGGCACGGTCGCCGGCACGGAGCGGATCTGGGTGCAACCCATTGTGGAGGAACACGTTGTCGACCACGCGCGTGCGGTCGGGGTTGGGCTCCACGCGCGGGTCCTGACCGGCGAACGGCGTGGCGAGGACGGCGATGCCGACGCTGTCGTTGCCCACCACGACATTGCGGCGGAAGGTCACGTCGTCACCGGCGATGTCGAGGATCCCCGAGCCGGTCGGCACCAGGCCGAGGTCCTCGCCACTGTCGGGCGGGACCGGGTTGGGCCGGTTGTTGCGGGTCACCACGTTGCCCTCGACCAGCACGTGGTCGGTGGCGGTACGAGGCAGGCCCGGCAGTACGAACACCAAGATCCCGGCGGTGTTGCCGCTCGACCGGTTGCCGCGCACCACAACGTCGCTGGAGTTCTCCACCTCAAAGCCGCTGGTGTTGCCCGTGGCGCGGTTGCCGGTCACCGTGACCTCGGTGTCGTTGCCGACATAGATGCCGGTGTCGTTGGCCCCCTCCGCGAGGCTGCCCTCGATCGCGCCGTGGGTCGAGCAGCGCGGGAAGACCCCGTACTCGTGGTTGTCCAGGTAGCGGCCGCCGCGCACCTGGAAGCCGTCGACGCCGATCATGAAGATGCCGTTGTCTTCGGCGTTGCGGACGGTGAGGCCCTCGACGGTGACGTTGCGGAGCGCCAGCGGTGGGCAGACCGGGAAGCCGTCTGGGCCGGGCGTCTCCTCGCCGGTGCCGACCGTGATGCCGTTGGTGAAGCCGTGCGCGTCGATCTCCGCGCCGCGGCTGCCGCGCAGGGTGAGGTCGCTCTTGTCGATCAGCACGCTCTCGCGGTAGGTGCCTGGCGGGACCAGGACGGTGTCGCCGGGCATGGCTGCGTCCACAGCCGCCTGGATCGTGGTGGTGACGCGGATGACGCGATCGCCTCCCGCCAGCGCGGGAGCCGGCAGCGCGACCATCGCCGAAGCCAGCAGCGCCATCACTGGTAGTGCCGGCCGGAACCGGGTCCGCATGCCCATGGTCGCCTCTCCCGTGTCGACGGTGAATCACGTGAGCGCCAGGAAACCCAGGGGAATGGTGCGCTCGCATAAATGAAACGTCCAGATCCTCGTAGACGCTCTTGTAGAGAGAGCCTATCGCTGTGGCACAGCACGGTCGACGGTCGCTGATAGGGGCAGTAGGGGGGAGACCAGTGAGGAAATCGACAGCGTCGCTCGCCGCGCTCGTGGCCGCGCTCGTGCTCGTCCTCGGCGTCTCTGGCGCGGGTGCGCGCTCGGTCGCCGGCGGCCTGCCGCAGGGCGCCCAGTCGGACGCGGCGTTCGCGGGGAGCTACTCGGCCAAGGGCGTCACCAACGTCTCTGCCACGACGCAGCGGACGAGCTGCTACGCGCCGGAGTTGACGTACTTCACAGCGCTGACGCCGGCCGACGGCTACCTCGACGGCGGCATGTCAGCGTGCGACGGGGCGGCGACGACCGGCGAGGATTTGGGCCCGTATCCGACGCAGGACGTGGTCAACCCGGCGATGCGGGTAAAGGACCACTCCGAGTCCGATATCCGCGTCGACCCGACCAACCCGCTGCACCTGATCGGCCAGAGCAAGTGGGCGGTCAGCGCGGAGGGCTACAACCACCTGCTCGGCTTTTTCGAGTCGTTCGACGGTGGGCAGACCTGGCCGTTGCAGGGCCATGTCCCTGGGTACGAGGGTTGGACCGACAACACCGACCCGGTGGGCGCGTTCGACCCGTGGGGTAACTTCTACTCGCTGGTGCTGCCCTACCAGTTCTACTACGACAAGTCCGGCTTCCACCGGTACGACAACGGCTCCAAGCAAATCAACCCGACCGTGCCGCCCGAGGCGGTCGCGGTCTCGGTCCGCCCGCACGGGGCGTCAGGGGCGGCGGGGTGGATCACGACCCACGACGGGCACCCTGATTACGTCATCACCGTCCCGAACGCGGACACCAACGTGCCCGACAAGCAGTGGATCACGATCGACACCAACCCCTCCAGCCCGCATTTTGGCCGGGTCTATGCGATGTGGACGATCTTCGTCCTCAACCCGTCGGTCGTTTTCGTCTCCTATGCCGACGCCAACCCCGACGGCACCCACACCGACTGGTCGGCGCCGGTGGAGCTGCCGACCGTGAACGGCAAGCGGTGGGACACCTATCTGCTGCCGCACGTGGCGCCGGACGGGACTGTGTACACCACGGTCACCAACAACCCGGTCTCCAAGGACTTCCTGCGCAACGACATCTATCTGGACTGGTCGCGCGACGGCGGCGTGACCTGGCAGGGCCCGCTGCTGGTCGCCCCGAACGTGCAGACGCCGACCTACCAGAACACGACCTTCCGCGAGGGGATCGTCAACTCGTTCGCGGTGGGGACCGAGCGGGTCTCCAACGGCGGTCCCTACCCGCTGTACGTGACCTATGAGGATGGGTCGAGCGGCCTGTCGAACGTCTACCTGACCGCCTCGTTCGACGGTGGCCAGCACTGGACCGCGCCGATCCGGGTCAACGACAACCAGGGGCCGACCGAGGCGCTCCAGCCGCGGGTCGAGGTCGCCCCGGGCGGGACGGTCACGGTCGTCTTCTACGACCGTCGCCTGCCCTGCCCGTCGCAGGGCGACCCGGACGCGGCCGGCTCGGGCGTCGCCCATGATCCGGGCACCGCCGCCTCGCCTGGGACACCGTGGGGACGCTCGAATTACTGTGTCAACACGGCGATCCAGTTCTACCGGCCGAGCCTGACACCGGTCGGCCACAACGTCCGCGTCTCCGCGCACACCTGGGACCCGCAGCTGTCGGCGTTGCACCAGAGCTGCGTCTGCAGCTCTGGCACGTTCATCGGCGACTACTTCGGCGTCGACTCGGCCGCCGGCTCGACCTACACGACCTCGGTCTCGACCTTCGACTACGGCGGTGAGAACCCCTTCTTCCACCAGCAGCAGATCGTCGCGCGCATCGCCACACCGTAGCCGCCTATGCTCCGCGAGCTCGACGAGGCCTATCAAACGCCCACAGCGGCACGTCCGAACTCCTGGGGCTCGCCGTACCGGCGCAGCGGGATGCGCGCGGACTGGCGGGCACGCACCCCATCGGGATCGCCGCGGAGGGCATCAAGCTCACGGACCCTGTCGGTGGCGACCCTGACGGGCAGCAGCCCATTGGAGATGGCGAGTTCCGCCAGCCGCACGGCACCCAGGAAGAGGCTTTCGAACGCGTTCCGCCCACGCTGATCAGCGCACCGTCCAGGCGGCCAAAGCGGTCCCTGGCGGCGGCGATGAGCCGGCCTGGCGTGGCGGGATCGGCGTTATCGGCGACGATCCAGGTAGCGGTGTCAGCCGCGGCGGCGTGCTGCGTGAGGCGGGTCGCGGCCACGGCGGCCGTCGCCCGTTACCTAGCGTTACCAGAGAAAGCCGCGAACCGTAACGGGCTGGGGCCGTGTCGTGCCGTCTTGGTGGGGCGAAGCGGGTGTCGAAAGCGCCGCGGGGCGCATGCCGTGGGCCTGCGCGAGCCCTCACGGAGCCTGCTCGGCTCGATGAGCTCAGGCTGGGTCGCCTGGACCGCTGGGAAGTCTTCCTCGTTGTCATATTGCTTCCCTATCCGATTTTTCTCCTAACGCGGCCCGAAAGTCTCGAAGCCCGCGTGCCGAACTGATTCCTGATACGACCTCACGAGCCGGTGGCCCCCACCACAGGAGGCGTTGCATGGATCGTGAGAGCGGTGTGGCGGGCATTGGGGTCGTCGGGTGGGGCAAGGGGGAGTTCGTGCGACGAGTGTGGTGGCTGCTGCTCGGCCTCGTGGTGCTGTCTGGTGGCGCGTTGGTCGCATGGCAGGCGAGCAGTGAGGCGGCGGGGGTGAGGGCCGATCTGCTGGCTTCGCAGCGCCTGCTCGGCCGGGCGGGGGCGCTGGCGGGAGGGCCGGTGTCGACGCGGCTCGAGTTGGTCGAGCAGGCCCGCGGACGTGCTGGGGCCGCGCGGGCGACGCTGGACCGGTGGCCCTTGCGGCCGCTTGCGACCGTGCCATGGTTGGGCCGCGACGTCCGCGTCGCCCGTACCATCGCGGACGCCTCCGGTCAGGTGGTTGGAGCCACTGGCGACGTCGCGGTCGCTTTCGAGCCGCTCCACGGCGGGCACCCGACCGGATCGAGGATCGGCCGGGCGTCGGCGGCCCTTCTGGCCCTGAGCGACGTGCTCGGCCAGACCATCGACCGTGTCCGGGCGGCCAAGCCTCTGGTGGTGGCGCGCGGTCCGCGCGGTCGCTTTCTCGCAGAGGCGCAGCAGGCCAGGCGGGCCGCCTTCGCCGCGGGCCAGGGATTGCGGATGGCGGCCGGGCTCTACGGACCGGCGGGGTCGGCCAGGTACTTCCTGGCCTTCCAGAACCCTGCGGAGCTGCGCGGCACCGGCGGGCTGATCGGGCAGTACGGCATCGTGGAGTCCGACCCCCACGGCCCGCGACTGACCAGGGTCGAGCCCTACGACGCGCTGGACCGGCGGACCACCGCCGGGGTGCCCCTACCCGTTGAGGTGGCGCGGCGCTATGGCCGCTTCTCGATCGGTCGGGCATGGTCGGCGGTCAACATCCCCCCGGATCTGCCGACGGTCGCGCAGATCGTCTTGCCGCACTATCGGCAGGCGACCGGCACGCGGGTCGACGGCGTGATCGCCGTCGACCCGCTGGCGGTGGCCGAGATCCTGCGGGTCAGCGGCCCGATCACGGTAGACGGGATGCGTCTGGACGCCGCCAACGTCGCCAGCCAGACCCTCGTCGATGCCTACCGGCGCTATGCCGACGACAACCAGGCCCGGCGGGCGTTCCTGGCGAAGGTCGCCGGGGCCGCCTTCGCGGCGTTCCAGGGCAGCTTGGCCAACCACCCGGAGGAGCTGGTCCGCGGCCTGGCGGTCGCCGCCCGGGGCCTGCACGTCCAGGTCTATTCCAGCGATCCCGCCATCGAGCGCGCCATGGTCGAGCTTGGCGTGAGTGGCAGCGCAGCGGTGCCGCGGGATGGCGACTATCTGATGCCGGTCTCGGTGAACACCGGCGGGAACAAGGTCGACGCGTTCCTGCAGCGGACCGTCCGGTATCGAGTCAGCCTGCAGCCGGACGGGGGAGCCAAGACGACCGCCTCGATCACCCTCCGGAACGGCGCACCAGCACGCGGGCTGTCCCGCTACGTGATCGGTCCGTTCGACCACCGCTTCCGAGCGGGCGAGAACAGCCAGTTCCAGACGCTGTACGTGGCCGGCGCCTATGGCTTCACCAGAGCCACCCGTGACGGCCGGCCGGTCAGTGCCGAGGGTCAGGCCGATCTGGGGGCGATGGCCATCTCGCAGGCGGTCGCGATCCCGCCGGGCCGCTCGGTCACCTTGGCCTACGACCTCGAGCGGACGGGCGCGATGCGGATCACCGGCGGTCACGCCGACTACCAGCTCATGGTGCGCCCACAGGCCAGCGTCCAGCCTGACCAGTTGGAGCTGTCGCTGCAGGCGCCCGCAGGCTGGGGGTTCGCCTCCGTGCCGGCGGGCTTTCGCAGGCAGGCAGGGGTCGTGTCGTGGTCGGGTGCGCTGGACCGAACCCGGGCATTCCGGATCACCCTGGTCCGCTCAGATTGAGGCGATCGGGAGATCGGCTCTCACCCGGGTGAGTTGCTTGCTCCCCCTTGAACCCGGGCCGCGGGTTCGCTAACCTGCCACAACTCGGAGTCCTGTTCGTTGATATTAACCTCTTCGAGGTGTATGGCGATACAGGGCTTGTTCGGCCGGGTCGGCCGCCGTGGTCCAGTCAAGGAGGGAACCATGCGGAAGGCCGTTTGCGTGGCCGTGGTCTGCGCGGCCGCCATGATGATCGGATCCAGCAGGGCTCCCGCGCTCGCCCAGCCCTACCCACCCACAGCAAGCCCGCTCACCATCAGCTCCTCGGTGGTCGCGCCGGGTGAGACGCTGACCGTGTCTGGTCAGGGTGCCAACGCCGGAGCGAGCGTCACGATCACGCTCGCGAGCACGCCGCGGGTCGTCGCTACGACCAAGGCGAACGGCTCAGGAACGTTCCGAGCATCCTTCCAGGTGCCGACGGATGAACCGCAGGGGCAGCACACCGTGACGGCCGGCGCCAACGGCCGGGTGCTCGGCAGCGTGACCATCCGTGTCGTCGCGGCGCGGCAGGGCGGCGGACACCTGGGTACGCTCGCCGGGGATGGGAATGGGCTGCCATTCACCGGCGCCAATGCGCTCCCAGAGGTCGCGGCCGGCGCCGGCCTGATCCTCGCTGGCATCGTCCTGCTGCTGGCGATTCGGCGCAGACGCGCAGGCCGATCCACCTGAGGCCCGTGATGCCCGGTTCAGCACTGAGCGGTCTGTCCAGCGCTGCGCTCCGGGTCCGGGAACGTTCCGGGCCCGGAGCGGGCAGCCCCTCGACCAGGATCACCCGCCGGGTCGTGCTGGTCTCCAGGGTCGCGTGCGACGTCGGTGCCGTCCTGATCGGGCTCGCGGTCGCCAACAGCGGGCAGCAACGGCTGGCCGCGCAGGGACTGGTGCAGCCGCTCGGCCCCGTCGGGCTCTTCAACGTGATCGTGATCGCCAGTTGGCTGGCGTTGTTCGCCGGCATGGGGCTGTATGACCCCCACCGCCTGGTGAACGGGCTCGACGAGCTGGTGATGGTGGTGCAGGCCGTGGCCATGGGAACGGTCCTGGCGGTGTTCGCCGCGTTCCTGGTCAAGGTCCCGACCCAGCGGTCCTGGGTGCTCACGGCATGGATCGGCTGCACGCTGGCGGTGCTGGTCAGCCGGCTGCTCCACCGCCGGATCGTCCGTGGCCTGCGTACCTCCGGGGCGATGGTCAGCCGCATGCTCATCGTGGGTGCCAGCAGCGAGGCCCGCGAGCTGTGCCGTGCGATCGTGCGTGCCCCGCAGCTGGGCTTCCAGGTGCTCGGCTTCCTGGACGGCAGCGGTCCGGTCGGGCCGACAAACGGTGACCGATCGGCCGACGTCCTTGGGGCGACCTCGTGCCTGCGCGAGGCGGTGCCGCGGTATCGGGTGGACGCGGTCCTGGTCGCCAGCGGGTCGGTCGCGCCCGCGACCGCCGAGCGAGTGTACCGGGATCTGCAGGGCCTGCCGGTCGACCTGTACCTGTCGACCGGGCTGGTCGGCGTCGCGGCGAGCAGGGCGGTGGTCGAGCGGTTCGACGGCATCCCGCTGATCGGCCTGCGACCCGTCGACCTCAGCGGCCTCCAGTCGGTGCTCAAGCGCGCCTTCGACGTCGTCGTGTCAGCGCTGGCGATCGCGGCGCTGGCCCCGGTCTTCCTGCTGTGCGCCCTGGCCATCCGTCTCTCCAGCCCGGGGCCGGTGCTGTTCCGCCAGCAGCGGGTCGGCCGGGACGGCCGGGTGTTCACCATGCACAAGCTCCGCTCCATGACGGTGGACGCGGAGGACCGCCTGGCCTCGCTCCGGGAGCTGAACGAGGCGGACGGGCCGATCTTCAAGCTGCGCCACGACCCGCGCGTCACGCGCGTGGGCCGCTGGCTGCGGAGCTGGAACCTCGACGAGCTGCCGCAACTGTTCGACGTGCTGCGTGGCGATATGAGCCTGGTCGGCCCCAGACCGCTGCCAACCTATGAGGTCGATCTCGGGGAACCATCGGCGCGCGACCGCCTGCGGGTCAGGCCTGGCATGACCGGCCTGTGGCAGGTGTCCGGCCGCCATCGCCCTTCGTACGAGGACATGCTCCAGCACGACCTCTACTACATCGGGAACTGGTCGCTGTCGATGGACCTACTCGTCGTCCTGCGGACGATCATCGTCACCTTTCGGCGATCGGGGGTGTAGCCCGGACCATGGAGCTACGTGACTATCTGCGCGTCATCCGTGAGCGAAAGGCGCTGATCGCCGTCGCCACGGTGCTGTGCGCCGGCGCCGCCCTCGGCGCCTCGTTGGTGATCACCCCGGTGTACCAGGCGGACGCAAAGCTGCTCGTCCTGGCCAAGACCGATCCGACCGCGGGTGCCTCCTCAGCGTACGAGGGAGCCCTGCTCTCCCAGCAGCTCGCCAAGTCCTTCGCGCAGATCCTGGAATCGCGCCCGACCGCCGAAGCGGCCCTGCGCGCCAACCCCGAGCCGATCAGCGCCGGCAGGCTGCAGCAGCGGACCCACGCAAAGCCGATCCCTGACACGTTGCTGATCAACCTGAGCGTCGAAGACACCCAGCGTGCTCGTGCGCAGCGGCTCGCCAACAGCCTGGCGCGCGCGTTCATCGCCCAGGTCCCGAGCCTCCAGAACGGGTCGGCCGTGAGCGTGAGCCTCGTCGAGCCGCCGCGGCAGCCGGTAGCGCCTGTCAAGCCACGCATCCCGCTGAACCTCGCGCTCGGTCTCGCGCTCGGCCTGGTGATGGGGGCGGCGCTGGCGATCCTGCGAGATTTCCTCGACCGATCGCTCAAGTCCCCCGAGCGCGTGGAGGCGGCGACGGGAGCGCCGGTCTTGGGCACCATCCCGCAGTTCAAGGCCGACGCCGCGGGAAGACCGGTCACCACTCACCCGCGGTCGGCCGCCGCGGAGGCGTTCCGCAAGCTCCGCACCAACTTCTCCTTCCTGGGCGTGGACCGCGAGAGCATCTGCTGCGTCGTCAGCTCCCCGGGCATGTCCGACGGCAAGTCGACGGTGACCGCGAACCTGGGACTGGCCCTTGCCGAGGCCGGTGTCCGGGTGGTGATCGTCGACGCGGACCTTCGCAAGCCGTCGCAGCACCGGATCTTCGGCTTGCAGCAGCGGATCGGCACCACCACCGTCCTGCTCGAGCAGGCCGACATGCGTGATGCGCTGCAGCGGATCGACAGCGGTCCGCTGGCGGTCCTCACCTCGGGCCAGCTTCCGCCGAACCCGGCCGAGCTGCTCGCCTCGCGGCACATGGAGGAGCTGGTCCAATCATTGCGCGCCTCGGCCGACGTCGTCCTGGTCGACTGCCCGCCGCTCCTGCCGGTCAGCGACCCGATGGTGGCGGCGCGGTTCGCCGACGGTGTGCTGCTCACCGTCAGCGCGGGCGCCAACACCATTGACCAGGTCCAGGCCGCCAAGGTGATGTGTGAGAAGGCTGGTGTCGCGCTCGTGGGCGCCATCCTCAACGGGACGTCGGTGGGGGAGCGGCAGCAGCCAACCGAATACGACTACGACTACTTCGACCGGGCGGTCCCCGCCAACGGATCGAAGCCTCCCACGGTCGGCGCGCTCAGCGACGGAGGCCCTCCGCCAATTGACGAAGAAGACACCGTCGTGAGGCGGCGGGTCGGGTCATGAAGGCCGTGCTGCTGTGGCCGAGGCACGGGAACGTCACCGTCGAGGAAGTCCCCACCCCACAGCTCCGCGCCGGTCAGGTGCTGATCCGCAACCATCATTCGCTGATCAGCGCCGGCACCGAGCGCGCGCGCATCGAGGCGGGCCGCCAGAGCCTGCTCGGCAAGGCTCGCAAGCACCCCGAGCAGGTGCGGCAGGTGTTGGAGTCCGTCCAGCAGGTGGGCGTGGCGGACACCTACCGGTTGGTCAGCGACCGACTCGACGCGCCCGTCCAGGTGGGCTACTCGTCAGCGGGGGTGGTGCTCGAAGCGGGTGAAGGGGTGCGTGATTTGGCACCCGGGACGCGCGTGGCCGCCGCCGGGGCGGGATACGCGTCCCACGCCGAGGTGATCAGCGTTCCGGCCAACCTCTGCGTCCCCCTGCCGGACGCGGTCCCCTCCGGCGCGGCGGCGTTCGCGACGGTCGGCGCCATCGCGCTGCAGGGCATCCATCAGGCCGACGTCCAGCCGGGCTCGCGCGTGGCGATCATCGGGCTGGGGCTGGTGGGCCAGCTCGCCGCGCGGCTGCTGACGGCATACGGCTGTGACGTGATCGGCGTGGACCGCGACTCGGCCATGCTGGATCTGGCGGGCGGTGCCGGCATCGCCGCGCTGGCCCGCGACGGCAACGACCTCGTGGCCGCAACGCGGGCCGCCTGGGGTGCCGCTGGAGCCGACGCGGTGCTGGTCACGGCGGCGACCAGCAGCGCCGATCCGGTGGAGCTGGCCGGCGAACTGGCCCGCGACCGGGCCGTGGTGGCGATCGTGGGGGACGTGGCCGTGGCCCCGCCACGTTCCTCCTACTACGGCAAGGAGCTGTCGATCAGGTTTTCGCGCAGCTACGGGCCGGGCCGCTACGACCCCAGCTACGAGGAAGGCGGCATCGACTACCCACCCGGGTTCGTCCCCTGGACCGAACGGCGCAACCTGGCGGAGATCGTGCGCCTGCTGGAGCGCAAGCTGCTCGACGTCGACTCGCTGCGACCCGCTGAGTTCCCGATCGACCAGGCGCCGCGGGCCTACGGCCTGCTGGCGGCCCGGGGCCGTGAGCGCCGCGTGGCGATCCTGCTCTCCTACGGGCATGGTGAGGAGCCGCCCCGGGCCGCCCCGCGTCCAGTGGCCCTGCCCGCCAGGCCGCCGAGGCGGCCCGTCGACGGCGCCGTCCGCATCGCCACCGTCGGCGCCGGCTCGTTCGCCAGCCGCACGCTCTTCCCGCATCTGGCACGCAACCGCGAGGTCCGCCTGAGCTGGATCACGACCGCCGGTGGGGTGAGCGCCCACAGCCAGGGCATCCGCTGGGGCTTCAGCAACGCGGTCGGCAGCCTGCGTGAGGGCCTGGCGCTGGAGAGCGCCGACGCCGTCATGGTCCTGAGCCGCCACGACAGCCACGCCGCCTACGCCACCGAGGTGCTCCGGGCCGGACGGATCCTGTACTGCGAGAAGCCGCTGGCCCTCGACGAGCGGGAGTTGGATGAGGTGGCGGCCGCCTGGGCGCAAGCCGGCGTTCCGGCGATGGTCGGCTTCAACCGACGCTTCGCGCCTCCCGTGCGCGAGTTGCGGGAGCACCTGGCTGGCCGTTCGGCCCTACAAGTCGTCTGCCGGGTGTTTGCCGGGAAGATCCCACCGGATCACTGGTATTTCGACGAACGCCAGGGCGGGCGCACGCTTGGCGAGGTGTGCCACTTCGTCGACCTGGCCGGGTACCTGATCGGCTGTGCTCCGGTCTGGGTGCAGGCTCGGTGCGTCGACCGGCCGAACGACGGCCGGCGTGCGCAAAGCGTCTCGCTGCTGATCGACTTCGCCGACGGCTCCCTGGCGACCGTCGTCTACGGTGGCTCCACCCCGCGGGGAGCGCCGAAGGAACTGGTCGAGGTCGCCGCGGACGGGTTCGCGGCGCGGATCGAGGACTACCGGTCGCTGACGGTGTGGTCCGGAGCGGCCAAGCCGCTAGTGCGACGCTACCGGCGGGCCGCCAAGGGCCATGCGGAGGAGATGCGGGCGCTGGTGGACCTGTGCCAGGGCCGCGAGCCGTCCCCCGCCTGCGATTTCGTTCCGGCGTTGTGGTCCACCCTCACCACCTGGCGGGCGGTGGAGTCGGCGGCCGAAGAGCGCGGGCTCCCGGTCGAGCCGCGGCTCGAGAACCTGCGCACGGTGCTCGGGTTTCCGCCAGTTGATCACGCGACACGACTTCGGGGGTGACTCGTCTGACTGGCAACGGGAGCGCGGCCGCGACCGGGGCGCTCGAGCGGCGCGGTCGGGCCGACCGGCGGCCTCGGGTGGACTGGCGGCTCGGATGGCTGGCGGCGCTGGCGGGGCCGCTCCTGCTCGGCTGGCTCGTGGGCAGCCACGGCGCCCCGCCTGGTGGGTTGCTGGTCGGCATGGCCTGCGTGGTCGTCCTGGCGCTCCTCTTCCAGAGGCTGCTCCTGCCGGCGTTGCTGCTGTGGGTCCCGCTCAGTGTGCTCGCGTTCCCCTGGGTGCGCGTCCCTGGCGGGCAGTCCCTGGTGACCTTCGACCGCGTCTGGGTCGGGGCCGCCGTGCTGGCCGCCGTGCTGGCGGGCCCGTCGCCGACATTGCGGAGCACCTGGTCCAGGCGGCTCTCGATCGCCGTGGGCTGCCTGGGGTTGGCCTTCAGCGCGAGGATCCTGCTGACGGCGGTGGCGGTGGGGGACAGCGCCGGTCTGCGGGCCGTGCTGGTCGATGCCGTCCTGCTGCCGGTCGGATCGTTCTTCGTCGCCCGGCGCGTGATCAGCAGCCGTGAGCGGTTTCGCCGCCTCGCCGGGGCGTTCACGCTGGCCGGCGCCGCGCTCGCGGTGATCGGCATCGCCGAGCGCATCTGGGGGTTCGAGCTGGCGTCCCTCAGCGGCGGCGTGCCGCGGTACGACACCTTCGTTCAGATGGTCCGCATTTCGGGGCCGTACAGCGTCCCGGAGGTCTTCGCGCTCAACCTGACCATCTGCTTCGCCGCGACGCTCTACTGGACGCAAGCCCGCCGCGGCCCGGCGCGCGTGCTCGGCGGCGCGGTGGCGGCGCTGGAGGCGGTGGCGATCGGCCTGACGCTGTTCCGTGCTGCCTGGCTCGCGTGCATGCTCGTGCTCATCGCCACGGTGGTGACCCGGCGCGATTTCAGCACCCGTGTCGGCGGTTCGGCTGCCGTGGTGTCCGGCGTCCTGGTTGGCCTGTACCTGTTCGGCGGAGGCGGCGTGCTGTCCGAGCGCCTCGGCGACTCGCGCAACGTCTACGGCCGCTTCGCCGCCTATCAGGAGGGCTGGGCCATCTTCCGCGGCGCACCGCTGGTCGGGATCGGCGTCAACCAGTTCAGGCTGGCACAGGAGCAGGTCCCGGACGTCGCCGTCAACGGGGTCCCCGCGCTCACCTCACCCCACAGCACGTTCATCAGCGTCCTGGTCGAGCAGGGTCTGCTGGGCTTCTCGGCGCTGATCGCCCTGGGCGTGGCCGCCTGGTTCCTCCTGCGCGACCTGCGCCGCCGATCGATGGACCGAGAGGACGTGCTGGCGCTCGGAGCGCTGCGTGGCGCCGCGCTGGCCTACCTGGTCATGTCCCTGACGCTGACCATGTGGCCGTACGGTAGCTCCAACGCCTTCTTCCTGGTCCTGCTCGGCGCCGCCGCTGGGCGCGCCGACGCACCGCGGGGGAAACCGGTGTGATGCTGCCGACCGGCAAGCGCTGGCTGGTCATCGCCGCCTCGTCCCCGGCGGCGGCCACGGCGTTCGCCAGGGCCGCCGGCGTCGAACCGGTGCTCGTCCTCGACGGCGCCGGTCTGATCGAGCGTTGGCACCGGCTCGGTGCGATCGTTCGTGACCGGGGCATCGATGCCGTGCTCCTGCACAGCGTCGCGTGGCGGCGCGAGATCTATCCGCGGGTGTTCGAGGCCGCCCTCGCGCTGGTCCCTGTGCGGCTGCGCTACCTGGCCGACGAGGAGACCGGGCAGGTCGCCCCGGTCACGCGACTGGGCGCCGTCGGCCGCGGCGCCCGGATGCCGGTCGACATGCTGGTGGGCGCCGCGTTGGTGGGTGGGCGGCTCACCCGGCTCCCGCACGCCCGTGGGCGCCCCGGGCCGGTGCGCGCCACGTCCGGGCTCGGCCGCGGCGCGGTGCTCGCCATCTGGACTGGAGCATCCAGTGGCTCCACCGGCGGAGCGGTCACCCACCTGAGCGGCATCCTCGGGGCGTACCGGCGCGCCGGGCTCCGGGTTGGGCTGGTCACCCTGGCGCAACCACCTCAGCGGCTCCACGAGGTCTTGGACGACCTGGAGATCGTCCCTCCGCTGTCGCCGGCGGCGCGGGTCTGTCACAGCGTCCACGAGATCACCTCCGACGGGCGGCTCACGCGGGCAGGGCTGCGCCTGGCCGAGCGCCTGCGGCCAACCGTCGTCTACCAGCGCCACTCGGCCTTCCTGACCGCCGGGGCGGCCGTCGCCGGAGCGCTCGGACGGCCGCTGGTCCTGGAGTGGAACGGCTCAGCGGTCTGGGCCCGCGCCCACTGGGAACGGCGGCTGCTGCTCGAGGGCGTGTTCACGCCGCTGGCCGTGTCGCTGGAGCGGCGGATCGCCGCGGCCGCCGACCTCGTCGTCGCCGTCTCGGAGCCGGCGGCCGAGATGGCCCGCCAGGCGGGAGCCACGCCCGATCGGGTCGTCGTCGTCCCCAACGGCGTCGACGTGCGGGCGGTCCGGCCGGACCTGGCCGGTGACGGCCGGAACCAGGAACTCCGGGATCATGGGGACGGACCCCTGCTCGGCTGGGTCGGCACCTTCGGACCCTGGCACGGCGCGGAAGTGCTGATCCGAGCGCTGAGCCTGTTGTCTCCGCCCACCCGGCTCCTGATGATCGGAGACGGCGAGCGGCGGGCCGAATGCGCCGCTCTGGCCAGGTCGCTGGGCGTGGCCGAGCGGGTGCTCTGGCTCGGGGTCGTGCCCCACGGCACGGCCCTGGCACGCCTGGCCGCCTGCGACGTCCTGGTCTCACCGACCGTGCCCCTGCCCGGCGTCCCGTTCTTCGGCTCGCCGACCAAGCTGTTCGAGTACATGGCGCTCGGCCGGCCGATCGTGGCGAGCCGGCTGGACCAACTGGCGGAGGTGCTGGAGGACGGGCGCAACGCGTGCCTTGCCCGGCCAGGGGACCCCGCGGATCTCGCCAAGGCCATCCGAAGCGTGCTCGGGTCGCGGGACCGGGGCGAGCAACTCGGCCGCCAGGCACGCCGCGACGCCGTGCACCGGCACACCTGGGACCACCGCGCCGCCGCCATCCTGGAGCGGCTGGAAGCCACCGAGCCGCCGCCGGCCGTGGCGGCCGGATCGCCGACCCCGGAGGGGCCCTGAGACCGTGTGCGGCATCGTCGGGGTCTACGAGTACGGCCGGCGCGCCGGCGGGGTCTCGGAGGATCTGATCCGGGTCATGCGGGACACCCTGCGGCACCGCGGTCCCGACGGCGAGGGCCTGTACGTCAGCCCTGACGAGCACCTGGGGCTCGGCCACCGCCGCCTGGCCATCGTCGACCCCGCGGGCGGGGCGCAGCCGATGTTCGGCGAGCACGGCGAATGCCTGGTCTTCAACGGCGAGATCTACAACTACCCCGCACTGCGCGACGAGCTGGAGCGCGACGGCGTCCGCTTCCGGACCTCCTGCGACACCGAGGTCATCCTGCACCTGTACGCCCGCGACGGCGACCGCTGCCTCGAGCGCCTGGACGGCATGTTCGCCTTCGCCCTCTGGGACCAGCGCCGGCGCCGGCTGCTGCTGGCACGCGACCGCCTCGGTGAGAAACCCCTGTATTGGGCCGACCGGGGCGGCGTGCTGGTGTTCGGCTCCGAGATCAAGGCGCTGCTCGAGCATCCGCTGGTCCGGCGGGCGGTCAACCAGGAGGCCATCCCCTCCTACCTCACCCATCTCGTCACCCCCAGCCCGCACACGCTGTTCGAGGGCGTCAACAAGCTGCCACCGGCCACGATGGCGACCTGCGATGCCGGCGGTCTCCGCCTGGCCAGGTACTGGGACCTGTTCACGCCGCGTCGCTGGTCGCCCCAACCGCTGGCGGAGGCCGCGCGCCGCGTCCGTCACCTCCTCGAGCGGTCGGCCGAGGCCAGGCTCATGAGCGACGTCCCCCTCGGCGTCCTGCTCAGCGGCGGCCTCGACTCCACCACCCTGCTCGCCCTGGTCCGCGAGCGGACCAGCTCCCTGTCCACCTTCTCGGTCGGCTTCGCCGGCGAGGGCCCCGTCGACGAGCGCGCCGAAGCGCGCAGGGTGGCCAGGCACTTCGGGACCGACCACCACGAGGTCGCCGTCTCCGAACGGGACGCCCTGGCGTTCCTGCCGGGCCTGGTCCACCACCAGGACGAGCCGCTGGCGGATCCCGTCTGCATCCCGCTGCACTTCGTCTGCGGGCTCGCCCGCCAGCAGGGCGTCAAGGTCGTGCTCGCCGGGGAGGGCGCGGACGAGCTGTTCTGGGGGTACCCGCGGTACCGGGACGTGCTGGCGCGGTGGAGCACGCTGCGGGCGCTGCTGACGCTCCCCGCCCCGGTGCGCTCCCTGCTGCCGCGCGTACTGGCCGCCTCGGGCCGGAGCCGCCCGTACCGGCGGGAGCTGCTCGACCAGATCGACCGCGGCCGCCTGTCACCGGCCCACATGCCCGCGGGAGCCACCAGCCACGAACGGGCACGGCTCCTGCGCCGCCCACACGACGCCCTGGCGTGGTCGCCGTCGGACGGCGGGCGCGGCTGCGCCGCCGACCCGCTGAGCGCCCTCGCCTTCGACACGCAGGAGCACGAGTTCGGCCTGCGCCTGCCCGAGCTGCTGCTGATGCGCATCGACCGCTTTTCGATGGCGAACGGCGTGGAGGCACGGGTCCCGTTCCTGGCGCCCGAGCTGGTGGAGTTCGTCTACCGCCTGCCGCTGGAGGCCAAGCTCGACGGTGAGGTCAGCAAGGTCGTCCTCCGCCAGGCGGTCGGCGACCTGCTTCCCGACCACGTGCTCAGCCGGCCCAAGCAGGGGTTCGGCGCGCCCGTCCAGGAGTGGCTGACCTCCCGCATGGACGGATTGCTGGCCCGGCTGCTCGCCGGCGACGCGCTGCGGTCCTATTTCGACGCCGGAGCGGTCTCCGACCTGCTCGCCCGGCACGCGCGGGGCGCCCGCAACCAGGCGGTGCTGTGGCCCGTGCTCAACTTCGGCCTCTGGCACCGGTACTGGATCGAGCGGGAGCCCCTGGAGCCTCTCCTGGAGCCGCTCGGGGCCATGATCTGACCGATGGAACCCCGCCTCGAGCGTCCTGTCGAGTCGCCACGCCGCCGAGGCTCGGCAGCGCTCGCCCGGCTCGCCACCTCGCCGGTCACCAGCCGCGTGATCGTCTTCGCGGGGGCTGACGTCCTCACCACCGCGCTCGGCGGCATCGTCACCCTGCTCCTGGCGCGCAGTCTCTCCACCACCCAGTACGGCAGCTACTCCTTCGCCACCTCGGCGCTCGCCTTCGCCGCGATGTTCTTCGAGTTCGGGTTGTTCCTGCCGACCGCCAGGCGGCTCGCGCAAGGTCGCGGCCACCCTGGCGAGGTGGTGGCCGCCGCCACCACCGCGTACCTGCCGGTCGGCGTCGCCTTCGCGGTGCTGGTGTTCGCCCTGTCCTTCGGGGTGGACGGCTGGTTCCACGTGGACGCCGGCACCGCGTTGCGGTCCGTGGCCCCGCTCGCGCTCGTCTACCCCTACGACTTCGTGGCGCTCCTGCTCGCGCAGGGCCTCGACCGCATCAGGCTCTATTCGCTGACCCGCACGGCCACCCGCGCCGCCGCGGCCGCCGCGCTCGGCGCCCTGCTGCTGGCCGGCCACCGCCTCAGCGTCGCCCTGGCCCTCGCCGTCGAATCGGGCGCGCTCCTGCTCGCCTGGACCGCCTACACCCTTCGGCTGCGGCCCGCCTACCGGAACCTCGCCCCGCAGGTCCGCGGGTTCGTGCGGGAGGCGCGCCAGTACGGCTTCCAGGTCTACCTCGGCCGGGTCCTGAGCACCGGGACCTACAACATGGACACGCTGATGGTGGCCGCGTTCACCGATGCGCGCTCGGTCGGCTTCTACGCGCTGGCCAACGCCATCGCCTACCCCGTGGCCCTGCCGGGAGCGGGCCTTGCGGCGGCGCTGTTCCCCCGGATGGCCCGGGAGCCCCGGCTCGAACAGTCGTGGCTGCTGAGCGCCGGCCTGCTCTCGCTGGCGACCGCCGGCCTGGCATGCGCGCTGGTGCGGCCGTTCGTGAGCCTGGTGGTGGGGTCGGCATACCTCCCGGTCGTGGGCCTGCTGCCGCCGCTGGCACTGGCGGCCTCGGTGCGGTCGGTCACCTCGATCTACAACGGCTTCCTGGCCGCTCACGGCCGCGGGCCGGAGCTCCGCAACGCCGCGCTGGCGCTCACCTGCAGCAACCTGGTGCTGAACGTAGCGCTCATCCCCCCGTTCGGCGCCGTCGGGGCGGCCTGGGCCAGCCTGGTCGCGCTGCTGTGCAACCTCGCCGCGCACATGGCTTCGTACCGGCGCGTTGTGCGGCTGCTCAGCTCGGAGGCGCTGTCGTGATGCGCGCGGTGGTGGCGCGGCTGCGGCGGGCGAGGTCGCTGCCGCCCGGCGTGGTGGCGGCCGAGATCGCCTGGCGGGCCGCCCGCGGCGGGCTCCGCTCGGCGACGCTGCTGCGCGACCGGTCGTCCGAACGGGTATTGGCGACCGGCGGCAAGCCCTGGGCGCCCTTCCTGTCTCAGGGGTGGTCGCCGCCGTCGGCCGAGTCCCTGCCGCCGGGCGCCCTCGAGGCGTGCCTGCGCGAGGCCGACGCGGCCATCGCCGGGCGCTTCCAAGTCCTCGGTCACGGGCTGCTCGACTTCGGCCGCCCGCCGTCGTGGCACAGCGACCCCGTCACCCGGGACAACCCGATCGGGCGCGGCGTGAACTGGTGCAACGCCATGGAGGTGGGCATCCGCGCCGTCAACCTGGTGTGGGCGAGCGAGATCCTCCAGGACCGCTCCGTCGACCGCCTGGTCGGTGCCATGCTGCCCGCTCACGGCCGCCAGATCCTTGGCAACCTCGAATACTCGCCTCGGTTGACCAGCAACCACTACCTGGCGGACGTCGTGGGGCTGCTCTACGTGGGTGCGGCGCTGCGTCGCACGCTGACCGGGAGGGCATGGCTCCGTTTCGCCGCCGGGGCGCTCGGCCGGGAGGTGTGCAAGCAGTTCGACGAGGACGGCGTGAACTTCGAGGCGTCCATCGGCTATCACCGGCTGTCCACCGAGCTGGTCCTGTTCGGCGTCCTGGCCATGGACCGGCTCGGGCTCCGGCCGCCGCCGGCCGCCGGCGCGCGCCTCGGGCGCGCCATCGAGGTCCTGGCGTCGCTCCGCGAGCCGGACGGGCTGCTCCCCGCGGTCGGTGACGACGACAGCGGGCTGGTGGTGAACCTGGCCTCGGAGCGCCACCCGCGCGATCCGGCTCCGTTGATCGGCACCGGCCGGGCACTGCTGGCCGGGTCCGCGAGCCAGTGCGCCGGCGGCGAGTTCCAGCAATGGGCGGTGGGTGGTGCCGCCGCGGCGCCGCCGCCGCGGGCACCGGTGGTGGCACTACCCAGGTCTGGCCGCTTCGTGCTCGCCAACCGGGCCATCTGGTGCCTGGTGGAGTGCGGCGAGGTCGGCCAGCGGGGCAACGGCGGCCACGCGCACAACGACACCCTGAGCTTCGTGCTGGCCGTGCGGGGGCGCGAGCTGGTGACGGACCCGGGCAGCGGGACGTACACGCGCGACCCGGTGCTCCGCGACCGCTTCCGCGGCACCCGCGCGCACGCCACCGTCGAGATCGACGGCCAGGAGATCAACCCGATCGAGCACGGCGCCCCGTTCCGGCTCCAGGGACTGGACCGGCCAGTCGTGGAGCAGGTGGACCTCGACGGGACGCCGCAGCGCGTGCGCGCCGGCCACCGCGGCTACCAGCGGCTGCCCGACCCGGTGCTCCACCGCCGCGGCTTCGAGCTGTGGCCCGACCGGCTGCTGGTCGCCGACGAGATCCGCTGCCGGGGGGAGCACCTGGCGGTGGTGACGTTCCCGCTCGCGCCCGGAACCGTGGCCGAGCGGCGGGCGGGTGGCTGGCTGCTGCGGGTCGGCTCCGTCGAGACCGCCCTCCGGCAGGTCGACGGGCCTGAGATCCGGCTGGCCCCCGTCGACTCGCAGGTCTCCCCGGCCTACGGGGCCATTCGCCCGAGCACGTCACTGCGGGGACAGGTGGTGGTGCGCGGGCCCACCCGGTGGCAGTTCCAGTTCGTCCCGATCGAGCCACGGAGGCGCCGGTGAGGATTGTCATGGCGGTCGTATCGGACCTGTCGAGCGACGCTCGCGTGCGGCGGGAAGCGGCCGCGCTCGCGGACGCCGGCCACCGCGTCAGCGTGATCGGCTTCGACTACCAGGTCCGCCGGCCGGTCCGCCGGGACGCCGACGGCGTGCTCTACCGGCTGTTGCCCTTCCCCGCCCGCGGCAGCTCGCGCCCGCGCCGGCTGTCGGGTGCCGCCATGTTCTTCGCGCGAGCGTCGATCGCGGTCCTTGCGGCGCCCGCCGACGCCGTCCATGCCCACAACCTGCACTTGACGCTGCCGTGCGCGCTGGCCGCCCGGCTGCGCCGGGCCAAACTGGTCTACGACGCGCACGAGCTGACCGTCCCGATGGTGCGGCGGCGCTTCCGCGGCCTGGCCGCGCGCTACGAGCGGATGATCTGGCGCCGGGCGGACGCGGTCGTCACCACCAACGAGTCGAGGGCACGCTTCTTCAGCCGGCTGCACGGCGGCCCCGCCCCGCTCGTGCTCGGCAACTATCCCGTCGAGCCGCCCGCCGTCCAACCAGAGGACCTGCGCCGCCGGTTCAGCATCCCGTCTGACGGTCGCATCCTGCTCTACCAGGGCGGGTTGTACGTCGCCGATCGCTGCTTCGAGGCGGTGGCGACGGCGCTGCGGGACCTCCCGGAGTGGCACTGGGTGCTGGTCGGGTTCGGGAGCCCGCGGAACCTCGCCCGCCTCGCCGAGATCCTGCGAGCCGCGGACCTCGGCGACCGCGCCCATCTCGTCCCGAAGGTGCCCCTCGATCGGCTGCTGGACATCACCGCCGGCGCCGACCTCGGCGTGGTGCCCCTGAAGCGGGTGCACCTCAACAACTACCTCGGCGACACCAACAAGCTCTTCGAGTACCTCATGGCGGGCGTCCCGGCGGTGGGCAGCGACTTCCCGGAGGTGCGGCGGGCGCTGCTCGACAACCCGGAGGGGCCGGTGGGGGCGGTCTTCGACCCCGCGGACCCGGCCTCGATCGTCATGGCGATCAAGCATCTGGAGCCGGATCTGCCGGAGCTGCGGCGCCGCGCCTGGTGGGTCGCGCGGCGCCGTTTCTCGTGGCGGCTGGAGAGCGCGAAGGTGACGCGGCTCTACGCGGGACTGGGGACCCCAGGAGGGAGGTCATGAACGCTGCCCGGCGCAAGGCGTCGGCGCTGTGGGGGCGCCACCCGGCGGGCACGGGGCTGGCTTCGTCGCCCTGGCGCAGCCCGCGGTTCTACCAGGAGATGCGCACCACCAGGTATCGCCAGCAGCCGTGGCACACGCGACTGCTGGACGGCTACAGGGGCGGCCGGCTGCTCGAGGTTGGCTGCGGCGCGGGCACCGACCTGGCCTACCTTGGCCGCCATTTCCAGCATGTCGTCGGCATCGACCTGGCCGAGACCGGCGCGCGGCTCGCCGGCGGGGCGATCGATCACTGGCAGGTCAAGGGTGCGACGCTGGTCGCCGACGGCGAGGCGTTGCCGTTCGCTGATGGGGGATTCGATCTGGTCTACTCGTTTGGTGTGCTTCACCACACCGACGATCCGGCCACGGCGCTCCGCGAGATCCGGCGCGTGCTGCGACCCGGTGGGCGGGTGGTCGTGGGGCTGTACCACCGCTGGAGCCTGTTCGCCGCGCACGTCCTGGTCCGGTACCTGCTCACCGCGGGCTTTCGGAATGAGTCGTGGGACGACTTCATCGCCCGCTGCGAGCAGGGCTCGGTCGAGGAGGGCATCCGGCCGCGACTGCGGCTGTACTCGCGGCGGAGCGCGCGGCGGCTGCTCGGGGAGTTCCATGAGGTGCGGGCCCGGGTCAGCGCGTCGCCAGCACGTACAGGTGCCAGCCCCACCGCCGCGCCAGGCGTTGCTCGAGCCGCTCGCCCAACCACCGGTCCAGGGCGGGCATGGTCCGCAGGTTCAGGTGACGGACCTCGATCTCCACCTGCCGGAAGCCGGCAAACAGCCGCCGGGCCTCGCGGGCGCTGAAGACCTTGGAGAGCGGGTTGCCCGGACCGTCAGTGTTGTTGGAGAGGAACAGCCGGCGGTCGGTCAGGTAGCGCAGCCCGTGGCGCCGGAGCAGGTCCCGGTGGGCGGCGAGCGTCTCCTCGGACTCGCCGGTCAGCATCCGCACCAGCCGCGTGCCGCGGGGCAGCAGCAGCAGGACCGCGCCGAGGCGCCGCAGGACCAGGATGTTGAACCGGTAGTTGAGCGACGAGCGGTGATAGAGCATCACCACGCACCGCCCACCTGGTCGGAGCACCCGATGGATCTCGTCGACCGCGCCCCGCGTGTCCGGCACGTGGTGCAGCACGCCGTTCGAGTAGACGACGTCGACGCTCGCCGTGCGGACCGGCACGGCGGTGGCGTCCGCCGCCAGCACCGCCCCTGGCAATCCGAGGAGGTCGAAGGTCGCACGGGCCGTGCGGACGGCGACCCCGCTCGAATCGGAGCCGACGTAGCTGGCCCCGCCCTCCAGGAAGCGCGCCCCGTCGGTGCCGATCCCGCAGCCGATCTCCAGGACGACCCGTCCCGCATGGCTTGTGAAGCCGGCGAGCTCCTCCAGGTGCGGCTCCAGCCGGTACCGGGCGGCGCGCACCGCCGCGCAGCGCTCCTGGGACACCGGCACGCGGTCCGAGCCCGGCAGCCACTTGAGCCCCGGGGCGTGCCGCGACCAGAATTCCCTGATGTCGTCCGGCGCGCTCATCCGAGCCAGCGGTCCCTTGGCACGTCGAGGAAGCGCTCAGCCCACAGCGACAGGCTGAACATCGCCCAGCAGGCAAGGGCGCGGTCCGCCTGGCCGCGGCGGTGCTCCGCCACCAGGGCCCGCGCCGCCGCCTGGTCGACCCAGCCCCGTCCGGCGAGATCCTCGACACGGGCGTCGAGCGCGTCGCCCATGCTGGCGGCCACCCAGAAGCGGACGGGGCCACCCAGGCCCGCCTTCTTCCGGTAGATGAACTCCTTCGGCAGGTAGGGCTCGGCCGCCAGCTTGAGGCCTCGCTTGGTGACCCCCCTGGCCACGAACAGCGGATCGGGCAGGCGCGCGGCCGCCGCCACCATGCGCTCGTCGATCAGCGGGACGCGCACCTCGACCCCCTCGGCCATCGATGCCTTGTCGACGTAGGACAGGTTCAGGTTCGGCAGGAAGTCGCACAGATCGGTGAGCGTGGCGCGCTCGCGCGGGGGCAGCCCGGCAACGCGCTCCTCCCGCGCGCACATCCAGCCGAACAGCTCCGCGGCAAGGCCAGCGTTTCCGACCAGGCTGGCAAGCCGCCGCTCGTCGTGGTAGCTGAAGAAACGGAACCAGCCCGGAGGCTGGGCGAGGACCTCGGCGTACTTGCCCGCGTTCCGCCTTACCGGCAGCAGCGGGCCTGGCCTGGACGCCGGCAGCGCTCGCGTCGCGGCGGCGAGCATCCGCCTGACCCCCCGCGGCGCCGCCTGGAGCCGCCCGATGGAGCCCAGGGCCAGGTAGCGCGGGTAGCCTGCCAGCAGCTCCTCCGCGCCGACACCGGACAGCAGCACCTTCGCCTTTGGCCTCGCGGCCTCGGCCATCAGCCGCATGGACAGCGCCGCCGGGTCGGCGACGAGATCGTCCAGGTGCCAGATCAGATCGGCCGCGTCCTTCCAGTGCTCACCGGCCAGGAGCAGCTCAGCGTGCTCGGCGGGGGAGACTCGGCTGGCGAAGTCCCGAGCCCAGGCCGCGTCGTCCGGGAGGAACTCGAACTCCTGGGCATCGGGTTCATAGCCCACCGCGATGGTCGGGATGGTTGGCTGGCGGGTGGCCCTGGACATCAGCTCCAGCACCAAGCAGGAGTCCAGGCCGCCGGAGAGCAGGACGCCGACCGGCACATCGGCCAGGAGCTGCCCGTCGACGGCCTCGCCGAGGGCGGCCGCCAGCGTGGCGGGCGTGGCCGGCGGGCCGGCCGCCCGCTGCTGCGACCATGCCGCCACCAGGTCCCAGTAGCGTTCGACCCGCACCTGGCCGTCCTGGAGCACGACCTGATGACCCGGCGCGACCTTTTCGACCCCGAGGAAGCTGCTGCGCGGGTGCGGCACCCATAAGAGGGTGAGGACCGCGGCAGTGGCGAGCGGATCGGCGGCGACCGGCAGGTCGCGGTCGAGGAAGAACAGGGCCTTGGGCTCGGAGGCGAACGAGATCCGCTTGGACGTGCGTGACCAGTAGAGCGGCTTCACGCCGAGGCGATCCCGCGCGGCAAGGACGGTCCCAGCTCGCTGGTCGACCAGGACGAAGGCGAACATGCCCTCCAGGTGGGCGGCGAGCTGGAGACCCCACTCCCGGTACCCGTGCAGGAGCGCCTCGGTGTCGCAGCGGCTGCGGAATCGGTGGCCCCTGCTCTGGAGCTGGGTGCGCAACTGTGGATAGTTGTACAGCTCGCCGTTATAGGACACTGCCAGAGAGTCGCCATCGATGGTCATGGGCTGCGCCCCCGCCGGGGAGGGGTCGAGGATCGCCAGGCGTCGGTGCCCCAGGTCCGCCGCCAGGCGTCCGGCCCTTCCCGTCCAGATGCCCTGACCGTCCGGACCGCGGTGGGCGATGGCTCGGCAGGCAAGCTCCACGTCGGCCAGTTCAGCCGGCGCGGGCCCAAAGGTGGCGACCAGGCCACACATCGCCGTCTACCGGCCGCCGTCGCGCCAGCTACGTGCCAGCTCGCGGGCGAGCAGCGTGAGGAACCTGGTGTTGCCGATCAGGTAGCGCTTCCAGAGCCTGCGAGGCTCCTGGCACAGCCGCCACAGCCACTCGAGCCCATGGGAGCAGACCCAGCCGGGGGCTCGCCGATAGCGCCCTGCCACGACGTCGAAGGACCCTCCGACGCCCATCACGAACGGCACGCCGAGCTCCTCGCGGTGCGCGGCGACCCAGAGCTCCTTCCTGGGGCTGGGTATGCCCACGAACAGATAGTCGGGCCGGGCCTCGCGGATCTCTCTGATGAGCTCCTCGTCATCCGACCAGTATCCGTCGCGGTACCCGGCCACCTCCAGCGAAGGGTGACGCGACCGAAAGACCGCCACGACCTGCTGCACGATCTCCGGGCGCGCCCCGAGGAAGAAGACCTTCCGACCGGTCTCGGCGGCGACCTCGACCAGACGCTCCATGAGGTCGGTGCCGTTCACCCGCCCCGGGAGCGGGCGGCCGAGCAGGCGGCTCGCCCAGACGACCGGCACGCCGTCCGGGCTCACCATATGGCAGTTGCGCACCACGCCGGCCAAGGCACGACTGTCGGACAGCGCGACGATCTTGGCCGCGTTGACCGCGACGTGCTGGTGGACGCCACCAGCCTCCACCCAACCACGGATCCGATCGATGGTCTGGTCGAGCGTCAGCGCATCGACCGGAATGCCGAACAGCTCGACGCGCTCGTCGGTCAGGGACATCTGCTGCCGCTGATCGTCCATCTGGAGAAGGAGCCTCCTTCGGCCGGTGCTGGGCACCCGTCCATCGGCCTGGGTGGTCAGAGACGCTCGACGCGTGGATCCGCCAGGCCCTCGGTGGCGTTGCGCGTGTCGAGCACCAACGGCGAATTCTCGACGATCCATGCCCAGTCGTACGCCGAATGGTCGGTGTGGATAATCACCAGGTCGATCCTCTGGAAGAGCCGTTCGGACAGGTCCTCGATCCGGTGAAATGGCACCGAGTCGAGCTGGAAGCGGTCGACCAGCGGGTCGTGCCAGACGACGGTCCCGCCGCGAGAGGCCAGACGGCGCGCCAACCCGCCAGCCGGTGACTCTCGTGTGTCGCTGACGTCCCGCTTGTAGGCGACTCCCAGGATCAGGATGCGGGAGCCGTTGATCGCCTTGCGTTCCCGGTTGAGGAGCTCGGCCGCGCGAAACGCGATGTAATCGGGCATGCGGTCGTTGATCTCGCAGGCGAGCTCGACGAACCGGAATGAATAGCCGAGCCGGCGTACGTGCCACGACAGGTACGAGGGATCGATCGGGATGCAGTGCCCGCCGACCCCCGGCCCGGGCCTGAAGGGCATGAACCCGAAGGGCTTGGTCGCCGCGGCGTCGATCACCTCCCACAGATTCACCCCAAGCTCCTGGCAGAACACGGCCATCTCATTGACCAGGGCGATATTCACGTGGCGGAACGTGTTCTCCAGGAGCTTGGCCATCTCGGCCTCCCGTGGGCTGGAGACCACGTGCACCTCGTCGACGAACGATCGGTACAGATCCTGGGCGGCTCGCGCCGCCGCCGGTCCCACTCCGCCCACGATCTTGGGGGTGTTGCCGATCCCATAGCTCCGGTTACCCGGATCGATGCGCTCGGGCGAGAAGGCAAGGTGGTATTCCGCGCCCGCCCGCAGGCCAGTCGCCTCGGCGATCCTCGGGGCGATCACCTCCTCGGTGGTGCCGGGGTAGGTCGTCGACTCCAGAACCACCAGATCCCCGAGCGCCAGGTTCGCGGCTACCACGTCCACCGCCGAGATCACCATGGACAGGTTGGGCGCTCTGTCGACCAGCGGGGTCGGGACGCAGATGATGTAGCTGTCGCAACCGCCGAGT
>WNFZ01001955.1_pt1 | contig 29206 bp, 24 predicted proteins | sample 5400081 | NCBI WGS metagenome assembly WNFZ01 (sample SAMN13153365, study PRJNA577476) | soil metagenome | isolation source: 80 cm soil or saprolite under grassland replicate 1 | place: USA:California | collected 2016-06-15 | reverse complement strand
GATCCCTAAGTTCGTCACTCCGAGAGTTCAAAAGATGAGGCGGAAATCGATGAGGGACCCTGCTCGTTACCATTTTGATGGGAGAGTGCGTCGCGAACTTCATAGAGATGTACGAGCACCGCTTTGAAGCGATGGATCCCATAAAGCGACTAAATAATTTCGGCTCAGTAATGGGTCCCATTTGTTTTCGTACGGAAGGAGCTGGGTTTGTGACTGCCAAATCAAGTAGGGGGGAAAGATGGGACACGAACAAGCGCATATACCTTGGAAAAGGTTCTAAGAGATTCACTCCTTGCAGCCGCAACCCGTAATAGAACTGATTAGTTACAAATTGGAATGAATTGGATCAACGGCTGGGCCTGCATTCATAACCCCAAGGTCGGGAGTTCGAGCCTCCCCCCCGCTACCAATTCTTCCATTTCAGCAGATTACAGACCTCCCTCAGTTCAGACCGTTTTTGTTTTGCCGAGATTTTGCCGAGAATGAAAAACATTGGTCCTCGATCCCGGCTTTAAGTTGTATTCAGCGATCATTGGAATCAATAACTTAAGCTCCTTTGCGTGAGACCATGGGGGTAGCGGTTCCACGTTCCAAGCTCGAGATCCACTCGGGCTACGTTCTCATAGCAACTCGCAAGAAGTGCAAGCCTGATCGCGAACATTTCACTAGACCCAGGCTGTAACTTTTAGTCTCCGGGTTTTCACAGTTGTTCGTGGGCGCATTGAAATGCGGTTTCGCGATGACCAAAAACGACTCTTGGTAAAGATCAACGGGCAGGTCGCCTCAGAATTTCCGACAGAGCCTGCAATCGGGTTGAGTCTGCTGCAGTCTTCGGCGTCGCAGCGCTCTTTTCCAACGACGGTGCGAGGCTTTTGAGTTTTGCGAGCTCGCTTCGCTTCATGTGTGAACTCTCGGCGTTTTGAATCACCTTCCGTAGAGCAGCGATTTGATCAGCGGACAGAGCTTGCGATCGCTCCAACTGATCGACGTACGCCTTCGCCACAACCAACGTTCGCGGCCACTCGATTTTTTCCTGGTTCTGCACATTGAGTTCAGCTACCCGAACCGCCTTCGCAGCGTTGATCTCATTCTGCGTCAGGAACTTCGTCGGCGTCAGCTCAAAGATGTCGAGGCCGCGGGCGATCTCCGAAGCGTAAATGTGGCCGTTGTACCAGTAGGCGGACCAATCACCGCCGAGCACCAGCATCTTTGGATCAATCGGTCCCCGATCGAAATAGGCGATTTCAACCGGATGCTCTGCGTCTGTGAAGTCCATGACGGAGATGCCGCCCTGGTACCAGGCCTGCACTTCAATGTCGCGGCCGGGAACCGGAATGAGCGAGCCGTTGTGCGCCACACAGTTCTCGCTGTCGGCTTGGGCCGCCGGCAACTTGTAGTAGCTAGCAAAGCTCAGCTTGTTGTCCTTCAAATGGAAAACCGCATCAGCGCCCCATTTGTTCGGATCGTTTGCCCGGCATCGCGCGCCCAGTCCGCCGCCCCACTCATCGGTGAACACGATTTTTTTCCCATCGTTCGAAAACGAGGCCGAGTGCCAGTACGAATAGTTCGAATCGTTTACCGCGTCCAGACGCTTTGGATGCACGGGATCTTTGATGTCCAGCAGGATTCCATTTCCGGAGCAGGCGCCTGCCGCCAACCCAATCTTTGAGTACACGGTAATGTCGTGGCACTGATTGCTATCCGCTGGCTTTTCCAGTCCGTTCTTGCCATGGGTGCCGCCGGAATTCAGGCCGTTCAGGGCGCCCGTCCGTGGATCGATAAACACTCGAGGAGTAGACACCACCTGCGCATCCTGCGGCGCAGACAGCGGCACCTTAATCACATCAATGCGAAATAGCGCCGTATTCGGGTCCTTGTCCGGTGCTTCACCCGAGCACCCCGGCAACTCTTCGCTTTGACGCACAAAAGAGGTGCCGGAGACGTAGATGTAAACGTTTTCCTTATCATTCGGATCCACGACCAGCGTATGCGTGTGCGAGCCGCGGCAAGTTTGCACCGCAGCCACCTGCCTCGGATTCTTGACGTCGGAAATATCGAAAATCCTCACGCCCCGGAAACGGTCCTTTTGCGCTGCCGGCAAGGTCGGCTTTTTCGCTTCTCCTGCGGCGGGCTGAGGCCCCGGCGGAAATCCCTGTGTGCCGCAATCCAGACGGCCGTTGGGCATCTCCACAGACATGAAGAGGAGGTTTTTGTAAACGGACAAATCACCCTGCCCACCAGGACACACCATCGAAGTCAACAAGGTGGTCTTCGCCGGATTGGAGATGTCATAGACATTGACGCCATAGAAGTTTCCCTGAAACAGGTGATTGCCCTGGAACGCAAGGTCCGAGTTCGCAAAAGCCAGCTGAGCAATCACCACCTGCATCGGCTTGGGCATCTTCGAGGAGTCGCCGACGCCGAGTAGACCCAGGGTCCTCTGCACCTTCGGATTATCAGGATCGGCGGACCCTAGTTGGAACGCGTCAGGCTTTTTGAGCAGCATGAGATGCTTCATGCCCATCGATGCTTCACCTGCGTCGTACATTCCCGGCGTAAGCCTGGTTCGCGAGTCATTAGCATCTGAGCCCGTCATTCCAGCCGGTAGCGGCGGCGCCGGTTCAGGAGCAAACGGATTCGCTCCGCCCTCCTGGTTGGCCGGTTTCGTTTCTGGCGCCTTCGTGGACTCCTGAGACGGCGACGGTGTTTGCGCCTGCGTCCTCGCTGCAAAACATGACCAGAAAACAAGGGAAGCTACGAGCAAACGGAAAGCCATGGTGTGTACTCGATTCATCGTTTCTCCTCTAGGGTTTTTCCCTCCAGCATTGTTTGCATAATCCTGATCTCAGCGCGTTGGCCACTGTCGACATCTGTGGCGAAATTGAACAGTTCAGCATCCTGCCCCGCGCCCGCAGTGTCGAACAAGTCCTTCACCATAATCAAGGCGCCGTTGTGGTGCTGAATCATCCCTGTCAAGAACAAGTGGTCGAACACTTCGCCCTTTGCTTTTTTGAGAGCCTCCATCTGCTTTGGCGTAAGCATGCCCGGCATAAGCATCGAATGGCTCGACATATCCATGCCGGGCATTTCCGGCATCATCGGCGAAATCGGTTCTCCCCTGGCCTCCAGCCACCGTTTCATAAACTTTATTTCGTCCGACTGCGAGCTGCTGATTCGCGCACCCAACGACCGCAGATTCTTGTTAACAGTGTGAGATTCGATGAGCGCGGTCATCTCAACCGCTTGCGCATGATGCATGATCATGCCCTGCATGAACTGCACATCTGCTGGAGAACCTGGCGGTAGTGTGGCCCTCGTCGACGGCGTCAATGTCCGGGTCGGCTTGCCCGGCGCACCGGGCTGCACCACGACCGGCGTCGGCGGAGCAGGCTGCTGTGCGTAGACTGGCAGCGAGAACAAGCCGGCGAGGGTAGTGGCGGTAATCATCCCGCTTCGCAACGCTGCAACTCCCATTACTGACCGGAGTTTACGCTTGCCCTTAGAATGAGAAGATTTCATCGACGTTGAATGGTCAAGCATTGAGTGGCTCACCTTATCACAAAGCGGCACCAGGGTCATTTCGGGTCAGGCCTGCGATCTTGTGCGATTCTCTGTCGCCGCCAGCTCCATGTACCCACCTCTTTGCCACGAATCATTCAGCGGTGGTGTAATAAGCTCAAACCTGTCATGGAATCCAAAACCGCTACTCGTCAGAAGAGATCTACTGCGAGCCATCCACTTGAGACGCTGGCCTACGGAAGATTCTTTGGCTCTTACGAGCGACATCGTCAGCTATCAGGATTCTCTGTAGCACTAATCGGCGCCGACGCGACCGCCGTCAACTGGTTTGGGAAGCATTCCCGTTAGAACGCTCCAGCTTGCGGAATTCTGCGCATCATTCCGGCATATTCCGCAATGAATCTTGGCTGATCGTTCCGGAAAGGGGTTTCCTGGCGGTGGCACAATCGTTGCTCGCGCCACACGTGTACACGCCGCACGTGTATGCGCCACAAGAGTCTGGCCGCAGGCGAGATCGAAAAAGATGGACACCTTCCCGCCCCAGCGTCTTGTTGTTTTGCCCGTGCTCGACAAATCTGGCTCATCTGGTGGCAAATGCGGGAGGTGTCGTCGCGAATGATCGGCACACTAATCCGACGGTGACCGAGGGGAACAAGGCTTTGTTAGACGAACACTGGATCGAAGCAGATCGAAAGGGAGCAACCCAAGGTGGAGAAAATCAAAGCCATCGATTTTATGTACTATGTCGCCACGCCCGAATTCATGGAAAAGTGGGACCGCGCCAAGGAAGGTGAATTGGTTTGTCGGATGGAGAAAGCGATCGGCGGCCTGCCGCGGTTTGCTTCCATCGAAGAGATGCTGCGGCAGATGGACGATGCCGGCGTGGAAAAGGTCTTCATCACGCAGTGCAAGATGTGGTCCTACTGGCGCAAGTGGATGTACATGGACACCCAGCTCGAAGACGTGCTCCAGTACACCGAAAAATATCCCGATCGATTTGTGGGCCTTGCCGGTTACAACCCGTTTCGCATTAAGGAAAGTCTCGCCGAAATCGAACTCGCCGTCACCAAACACGAATTCAAAGGTGTCTATGTGCACATCTATGGCTTCGACATCGCTCTGAACGATCCGAAGATGTATCCGCTGTTCGCAAAGTGCGTGGAACTGGATGTGCCGGTGTCGCTGCAGGTGGGACACGTGCTCGAAGCCATGCCCAGCGAGGGCGCTCGGCCAATGTTCCTCGATCGCATCGCTTGCGATTTTCCGGACCTGAAAATGATTGGCGCGCATACGGGCTGGCCCTGGGTCGATGAACTACTGTCGGTTTGTTACAAATGGGAGCACATCTGGTTTGGTGTCGATGCGTGGCTGCCGAAGTATCTTTCACCGCAAATCGTGCAATTCATCAATAGTCGCTTGGGTAGCGATCGTTGTATCTGGGGCACGAATGGTCTGCCCTGGAAAGAGAGCTTGCGACAGCTTTGCGACCTGGGCTTGAAGGAAGAAGTGCAAAGAAAGATTTTGCGCGAGAACGCCGTGGAGTTGTTCAGGCTCAGCAGCAAAGAAGAGTCAACCAAGACACTCGTGCATGCGAGCCCTGAGATGGACAACCGGGTGCAGCCTTTGCTGACGGCGAGCTAATCGAGAATAACGAACGGCCGTCGCTGCTATGTTTGATATGAATGACAAGACTGTAATCGTCACCGGCGGCGCCCGGGGCATCGGTCGCGCCGTTGTGCAGGCTTTTGCCGAAGCCGGCGCTGACGTCGTGATCGCCGACCTGCGTGGCGAAGACGCCAACGATACCGCTGCGGAAATCAGTGAGACCTGTCGCCGGCGCGTGATCGCGGTCCAAACGGATGTGACCAAACGCGAAGACATCGCGAAGCTCCGCGATGAGACGCTGAGAGTGTTTGGTAAAATCGATGTCCTGGTTAATTGCGCCGGCTGGGATCGCCTGCTCCCCTTCCTCAAGACCACCCCGGACCTTTGGCAGAAGGTGCTTTCGATCAATTTTCTTGGCGTCGTTAACATGTGCCACGTAATTCTGCCGCACATGGTTGAGCGTAAGCAGGGCGCGATCGTCAACATCAGTTCAGACACAGGGCTCATCGGATCATTCGGCGAAGCGATTTATGCCAGCTCAAAGGCCGCCATCATGGCGTTCTCGAAAACCATTGCGCGTGAACACGCCCGCGACAATATCCGAGTCAACGTGGTCTCTCCCGGGTTATGCGATACACCGCTAATTGATGAAATGCGCGCGGACGAATTCACCGCGAAGATTCTTGGTTCTATCGTTAACTTTATTCCCATGAAACGCCTGGGCCGGCCCGAAGAGATTGCTCCTCTGGTTATGTTTCTTGCTTCCAACGCCGCGAGTTACATCACCGGCCAGGTCTACAGCATCAACGGTGGACTGAATATGGTTGGGTGAAAACCATCCTCTCGGTTGGCTCGTGGGTTGAACGAGGCGTGCGGTCGCAGGCGGTCGGACATCAGGACAAACGCTGGTAATGACCGAGCTAATTTTTCACGAATGGCAAAACAGATCGCTCGGCGATGCCATCTACGAATGCCGCGAGCTGTTCGAAGACACGACTTTTCCAACGGTAAAGCGTTGGCGCGAACGTGGCGGGAAAGTAGTGGGCCATTTCCAGGTTAACTTTCCCGAAGAGATCGTTCATGCCGCTGGTCTCTTGCCGTTCAAAGTTCGAGGCGCTCCCATCGAAGCGGTCCAGGCAGACTCCCGTTTTGGATCGTACCTCTGCTCGATTCTCAAGACTTCGCTCGAACTTGCCCTGAGCGACACTGTCGAACTTGAGATGTTCGTTACGCATCCCATTTGCGATGCCGCGCGCAATCTGGCGGCCGTGTGGGGACGCAATGTTTCCTATCCATGTCAGATTCTGTATCTGCCCCAGAACCCAAACTCGCCACATTCTGTAATCTATCTCCGCGGCGAGTACGACAGGTTGAAAAGATCCATTGAAGAGATCTCCGGCGAGACAATCACCAACGATGCGCTGCGGAATTCGATCGCGGTCTTCAACGAGAATCGCCGGCTGATTGGTGAGCTGTACGAGATAAAGAAGGCTACTCCCTGGCTCGTTTCTGCCGATGAAGCGTACGTGCTCGTAGCGCTTGCCGGACTGATTCCGCGCGAGGAACACAACGAACTGCTGCGTACCCTTCTCCCACAGATTCGCGCGCGTGGGACCCGGACGCAAGATAAAGTCCGGGTTGTGTTCGAAGGTGGTTTCTGCGAACAGCCTCCGCTGGACTTGATTCGCGCTATCGCGCGCTCGTGCTACGTCGTCGATGATGACCTGCTGATCGGGTTGCGTTGGTTGCTCGAAGACGTTTCGCCTGAAGGCGATCCGCTGACAAATCTAGCCGAAGCCTATCTCGAAAAATCGTCCTACAGCCCGGTCCAACACGATCTGCGCAAACCGAAAGAAAAGATGCTACTAGCCCGGATACGAAACGCACGCGCCGAGGCCGCGATCATCACGGCCGCCAAGATGTGCGAGCCAGGACTGGAAGAGCAGGTCGCGTACACACGCGCGCTCGACGAAGCAGGCATTCCGTATTTTGTCGGCGAATTCGAAGAGAGCATGACCAGCTTTGATTCCATGGAAATTCAACTGGAGACGTTTGTCGAAAATATTTTGTTTAGCTGATTGTCCAACGACATGACTCAGACACATACAATCGTCGGCCGCGGCAATCGTGATGGTGCGGCACTATTTCACAAGTGGTTCACTGAGCTGAATCACACTTCCGAGATCGGTGGTCAGGCCGCGTATGTCTTCGTCATGGGCAGCATGGCCGAACTGCTTCGCGTCTTTGATCTGCCCATCGTGATGCCGGAGATTAACTCGCTGCAAACGGCGGTGCGGCGCGTCGCGCATGAATACCTGAACCAGGCGGAAGACTACGGCTATTCGCCGGATATTTGCGGTTATGTTAAGGCCGACGTCGCCGTCCAACTCAGACACGGCGAACATCCGATGGGTCGCATTCCACCGCCTTCGCTCGCAGTTCTGACGAACGCGTGCAACACGTACATCAAGTGGGCGGAAATCTGGGAGCGCATGTATCACATTCCGACTTTCACTCTCGATATTCCGGGAACCCGCGCGTACGGTAAACAGACCTGGCCCGGAGACCCTGATTTCGAGAACGATCGGAGATACGTCCTGGCCCAGGTAAAAGAGCTAATCACTGTTTGCGAACGTCTCACCGGAAAGAAGTTCGACATTGATCTCCTGCGCGAGACTCTGCAGCATGCGAACGTCATGAGTCGCGGATGGCGTCGTGTGCTCGAACTGAACCAGAGTACGCCGTCAGTCTTCAACGCGCTCACCGACGGAACGATTTACCTTGGCGTGTCGAATGGTTTTCGCGGCACATACGAGGGCGCGAAGTATTTCGAAGATCTGGTCGAAGAGATGGAGTTCAAGGCCACGCAAGGCATCGGCACAATGACCGACGAGAAGTATCGGCTTTTGTTCGTCGGTGTTCCCTGCTATCCGATCTTTCGCCGCTTTAACGAGCTATTCAGCGAATGGGGTGGCACGTTCGTCAACTCGACTTATCTTTGGTTTGCGGCGGGTGGAGTAGCCCACGGGTACGAATACGACTTGAGCCAGCCACTTGAGAGTTTTGCCGAAGGAGTTCTGATCTACGTGCGCAATGCGATGGACAGCATGTTTTATCAGGAACAGGCGCTGGCCCAGATGATCGATCCGTTTCACGTCGACGGTGTGGTGTACCACCCGATTAAGAGTTGTCGAACGGTCTCGACCGGTCTGGCTGACAGTCGACGCGCTTTGATGGCGTCGCGCGACATTGCCAGCCTGTTCGTCGAGTCGGACATGATGGATCGTCGCGTGGTGTCAGAGGCGCAGTTGAAGAACCGGGCCGATGCGTTTTTTGAAGGCCTGGCGTCGCGGCGACTGGCCGCCGCCCGTTGAATCCCGTTGAGCGGAAGCGCAGAGGAACTTTCGTCTCATCGTCGCCCTGATAGATGGAGTCTGTATGGCATACGCAGCCGGCGTTGACGTCGGATCAACCCAAACCAAGGCAGTCATTATCGACGAAGCCGGCGAGATCGTGGGGCGCGCGCTGATCGACACCGGCGCGAACGTTATCGCTGCCGCTGAGAACGCCTTTGCCCTCGCCGCCGACTCTCTCGACGAACGCGAGGTCGAATATGTGATCGGCACTGGCTACGGTCGCTATCGCGTTACGTTTGGCAATGCCCAGGTAACTGAGATCAGTTGCCATGGGCGCGGCGCGGTACATATGTTTCCGCAGACCCGCACGGTGGTCGACATGGGCGGCCAGGACACGAAAGCAATTCGCGTAAACGCGACCGGCGAGATCGTGGACTTCTGCATGAACGACAAATGCGCTGCCGGCACCGGCAGGTTCCTGGGTGCGGCAGCTTCCGCGCTCGACATTCCGCTCGCTGAGTTGGGCGAAGTTGCACTACGCGCAGAGCGAGCGGTGAAGATCAGCACGACATGCACGGTCTTCGCGGAATCTGAAGTTCTTTCCTGGTTGGGTAAGGGCAAGAAGATCGAAGACATCCTCCTCGGGGTGCATCAATCGATCGCGGCTCGGTCGATCGGATTGTTGCGGCGTGTGGGCATCGATCCGGAAGTTACGTTCACCGGAGGCGTCGCCAGGAACATCGGTATGATCGAGGCGCTTAATAAAGGAATGAACCTTAAGGTGAACGTAAGCGCCGATTCACATTTCATGGGCGCACTCGGTGCGGCGCTGTTCGCGCTGGACCACATCCGCGCGAGCCGCGTTCCCGTGGGGGCTCAGGAAGGCGTGTAATGCTGGGAAGACTGGCATCGCCGCCCACCGTACGCTCTTGAAGAAACTTCGGCCAGCATACTGTCAATGACTTACACCGTCGGCATCGACGTAGGCTCGACCTACACAAAGGCTCTGATTATCTCCGATGACTTGCGTATCGTCGGCAAGGCTTTGGCCAACACGGGTTTCAAACTCGCCGCGGTCGCGCGCAAACTTTTCGACCTATCGCTTGAACAAGCTGGCCTGGAAGACACCGATGTTGCCTACGTGGTTGCGACCGGTTTTGGCCGTCACATGGTTCCGTTCAGCAACGTTGCCGTGACCGACCTAACAGCGAGCGCACGGGGAACAGCGTTCCTGTTTCCTAAAACACGGACGGTTCTCGATGTCGGCGGGCAAACGATGAAGGCGAGTCGCCTGGACGAGACTGCGAAAGTGAGGTCCTTCCGGCTCAACGACAAGTGCGCCGCGGGCACGGGCGCATTCATCGAGAAAACCGCACGCTACATGGGCTACACGACCGAAGAGATTGGGCCGCTCGTCGCCACCTCGAAAGTGGCCGTGCCGATCTCCGGCGTCTGCGCGGTGTTTGCCGAATCCGAAGTGATAAATCAGCTATCCATGGGCGCACCCCCGGCGGACATCATGCATGGCGCGATCTCGTCGTTGGTAGATCGTTCTGTCCAATTGATGAAGCGCGTGCAGATGGAACCTGAATATACACTCATAGGAGGTATCCTGCGCTTCGGCACGATGGCGCGCGTCGTGCGCGAGAAGTTGAACTCGGAAGTAAACGTGCCCGAAGGCGATATGGTCCAGTTTACGACCGCTCTCGGGGCGGCGATCCTGGGACACCAGCGATTGCGAAAACTGAAAGAGACCGGTATTGAGCCGCAAGCCTTGAGCATCACCGATGAGGAAAGAATAGTATCTCCGGAAGCGAAAGTCTGAATGCAATTTGCTTAACCGACCCTTGCCGTGAACCGCATCGGCTTCGAAGACCCCTTCCAAAGCGTGCTCAAGAAGCGGCAGTTCGATGAACACCAGGATGGCTTCAAACGGTTCCGAGGTCGCTGCTCTCCAGCGGCATTTATACGGAGCGCCTCCGGACGTGAGGAAAGAAAGATCCTTTCTTAATCCGATTCATAATCCAAAGCCGTTTATATTCCCGTTCCTGAAAATCGGCCTCACCCGACATGGTCCATGCGAGAATGGTTCGGTGACGGAGGGGAAGGTGCAACTTATCGACTATCAGGGGGCAGTGCCAGTATGGCCCTAACTGCACCTGCTATAGACGCAGAAAGGTTGAACTGACCAAGACGCTCACGTTCGCTGTGCTGAATCCGTCGGATTCCGAGCAACGGCTGAAGCTTTCGATCAACGGCGCAAAGCTCTCAAGGCAAGGACATCTTTGGCGCTTGGCACCTTCCACCATTGACGCAGTAATCACCGTTGGGCAAAAGCCAGAAGTTGAAGTCCAGGAGCAGGCACTGATGTCCGTACCGGAGACGATGTCCGTCCCGCCCTTTAGCGTCAGCATTTATTCATTTGCAGTGCAGTAGTACTCTGCTCTCGCAACTTGTAACGTTGGACCTTACCCGTGACTGTGCGCGGCAACTCGGCCAAAAAATATATTCGCTCGGGCCGTTTGTAGCGGGGTAGTTTCGCGCCAGCGTCTGCTTTAAGGCGATCTATCATTTCTTTATCGGCCATCATGCCAGGTCTCAGCACGACATAGGCGGCAACCAGGTTCGTTCCATCTGTGTCGCGTTCTGGTACCACTGCTGCTTCGATTACAGCATCATCCGTACCGAATGCTTCTTCGATCTCCATGGGCGAAATCCACATCCCCTTCGCCTTAAACATGTCGTCGCAGCGCCCTTCATGCCAATAGAAACCCGCCTTGTCGCGTCGGTAAAGGTCTCCTGTCTTCACCCAACCTTGGTCTGTCGTCTCCGCGGTCTTCTCAGGCCGATTCCAGTAACAGGAGAAAGCGCTTGCACCCTTGACCTGAAGCTCGCCTTGGCCTGGGCCAGTTATGAGTTGGCCCGCCTCATCCAATAGCCGTACTTCATACCCCGGCACCGGTACACCCGAGCTGCCAGGGGATATTCGATCAAGCCGATTCGCGATGAACACATGCAAGAGCTCAGTCGAACCCAAGGTGTCGAGAACTTGAAGCCCCAGCTCGTTTCGCCACTCGTTGAAAATACGCGCGGGCAACGCCTCGCCGGCGGAGGCACAGAATCTGAGCGAGCTCGTGTCTAGCGAATGTCCTTGCCGCCGATAATCGTGCAACGCGCGAAAGACTGGCGGCACTCCGAAAAAGATCGTAGGACGCTGTTCGACAAAGATTCGCGCGATCACTTCCGGCTTGGGACGCTCTCGACAGAGGATGCTGGTGGCCCCTAGACCCAGGGGAAATGAGAAACTGTTGCCGAATCCGTAGGCGAAAAAGAGTCGCGAAGACGAAAATATGCGGTCGTTCTTCGTGATGCTGTACACCCCTCGACCGGCCTTTTCTATCGTGTAAATGATGTCACCATGAGTGTGCACCACTCCTTTGGGAGCGCCAGTGCTGCCCGAAGTATAGAGGATGAACGCCGGTGTATCTGGCTCGAAATCCGCCAGTGGTTCTGTGGCTGGTTGGGCCAGCATCGTCTCAAAGCTCAAAGTCCTTACTTGCTCAGCCTTCAAGACTCCGCCGCCTGCAACAAGTGCAACTTCTAGTTTGGGCGGGGATTGTTCTGACAACACGGCTTGCATCAACGCCAACTGGTCCGAAGTGATGACGGCCATGCGGGCGCCACAGTCGTTTAGGATCGAACGGACATCTGCCCCGCTTAACATCGTACTGCACGGCACAGCGATGCCTCCCAGACCGATCACACCAAGAAACGCCACAATCCACTCCGGACAATCACACATGAGCAGCGCGACCCGGTCGCCGCGTTCCAGTTGCAAGTTTTTGAAGACCCGACGGCTCCGTGCGCTCAAATCGTCAATATCGCGAAAACTAAGCTGTTGGTCACCACAGATAACGGCGGTCTTCTCTCCGCGATCCTTCGCATGAATTGCTAGATAATCGACGATGCTCCGGGCAATCTCCTGGACCACAGTTCACCTCCATAGAAGAATCCTGCTATCGTTTGAGTCAGGGGACCGACTCTCAAAGTTGGCGCCGGTGCTGCTGCCTAACCTCCGGCCTGAGACAATCGGACAGACGTGTTTCCCGCATCCTCGCCGACGCCTGCGACTGGACCCATTTGAGTGTCTTTCACTCGGGCTTGCCATCAGCATCATCCCCTCCATGCAGGAGGCGAGTTTTTGTCTTGCCACGGCTTCCATGCTCCGTCCGAAATACGTAGCGTACGGTTTTCAAAAATGCCAGAATCGCGGGGGAGTTTTCGCGTGCTCTCCACGCCACCTGCACGTCCAATGTTGCGCCGGGCTCGTTGAGCGGTACGACAGAGAGCTTGTCTACAAAAAGTGGATGACAGACCGTGGTGCCTGTTCGAGTGGAAGAGCTAACGCCCAGATAAATACTCTTCCCCGAAGCAATCAGCATTGCTCCGGCCTCCTCATACGGAAAGCTCGACGTGTGAGTAATTTTGGGAGTTACTCCTGCTCTTCTATACAGGTCCAGTATCTTATCGTAAAGACTTGTTGAGAAACTGCGATCGTGTATGAGGAGAGGTTCACCGGCCAATTCCGCCAACGTCACCGACTTTCCTCCAGCGAGCGGGTGTTTCCTGCAGATGACTACCTCAAAATGTTCCTTGACAATCGGTTCGCTCATCAGTCCGGCGTCAACCGGCGGTCTCATAAATCCGACGTCGATCATCCTCTCCCGCAAAGCATGATTCTGTCGTGTCGAGAAAATGTCGTGGAGCTCAAGCTCGACGAAAGGAAAGTGCTTCGAGTGCTCGGTTACTGCGGCGTTCACGTGTTCTCCGAGCCCCATACCAATCCCGATCCTCATGATACCGGCTTTTCCTTGCGCGGCGAGACTTGCCGTATCTTTGAACCGAGCTGCGTCATCAACGAGTGACTCGGCATCAGCCAGCAAGGCACGCCCCGCATCTGTAAGGTGCACACTTCGCTTATTACGAACGAACAACCGCAAACCTAGCTCGCTCTCCAGCTGCTGAATCTGACGGCTCAGCGGCGGCTGGCTGATATTCAAACGTCGCGCAGCCCGCGAAAAATTCAGCTCGCGAGCAAGGCCGACGAAGTAGCGAAGCTGTCTCAATTCCATTGGGGAATGATGTTATACCGACTCCGTATCTCTCAGCAACCTCGATATGAACTTTAATTCACTACTCATATGTCGCCTTTAATCCCCAGCAAAACCGTGGTTGGTTTGGACGCGTGCTCCTCCTTCGCATCGCAGTTATTCTCATCGGGTATAACTCTTGTCCCAAAATAGCATTGGACAGAAGAGCTTTGCTTGAGGCAAAGTGTGGCCCGCATTTTCGCCGCCAGGTGACTGATTAAGCCACAAGGATGGCGAATCCGATGGCATATGGACGGGGAACATCGACGGCAATGGAGGGAACCATGATGTCTCGGGTAAGGCGTTGCGAGTTCTTAGCAGCTCTGTTCACGTCTGGCTCACTAGTCACTCTCTTCGCTGTACGCCGCCTTCAGCCTGAAAACGGTGGTTCCAGTTTTCCGCCTGCGTCAACCAGACCTCGATGTGAATCTGCGGCTGGACGGTAACCTGCACCCGGCAGAGGCAACTGGGACGGGCGGCCCCGGGGGTAGGCCGGGGAAAGGAGGCGGCGGAGTGAACGCGTTCGGCGCGATCAACGTGGCGGTGATCGATATTACGTCTGGTAGCGCCAGGTTCGAAAGATCCCTGCATCTGTCCGCCCTTGCAGTCCAGTAGTATAGTGCGCCACTTTTCTTAAGAGTGCACTCGGCATCGCTTCCAAAAGCCCGCCGGTTTAATTTGGGACACCTAGGCCCAGTAGTCCGAGTTTGAAAGGAGCTAGCACAATGAGCGGTAAGGCAGTTTCTTTACTAGCGGTGTTTGTAGTGATGTCGGCTATCACTACCGCTCTTGGGCAGACCACGACACCGATTTTGCCGAGCGCGGTGCGGAGTAGCGGCGGCGCCGTCATCGCGTCGTCGAAAGTCAATAACAGGTCGGCAATGACTTGCGCGGACCTCATGAACCTGGCCCTTCCAGAGACAATGATAACCGCGGCGCTGGAGGTACCAGCCGGTACTTATACACCACCTGGCTCGCCCCCTCTCACAAATCTGCCCGCGTTCTGCCGCGTGGCGCTGTCGGTCGCGCCGCAGATCCATATCGAAGTCTGGATGCCAAAAGACACTTGGAACCAGCGTTATCGGGGTGAAGGCGGCGGCGGCTACGCGGGCTCGATCTCCTACTTCGGACTTGCCACCGGCATTCGTGCTGGGTATGCGACTGCAAGCACCGACACAGGCCATCCGGCATCGGCCGGTGGTACATTCGCGCTCAATCCCGACGGCACGCTCAATAACCAACTGATATTTGACTTCGCCGAGCGCTCGCTCCACGAGATGGTGCTGAAGGCAAAAGCGCTAATCAACGCGTACTATGGAACTGCACCGAGATATTCATACTGGAACGGCTGCTCAACAGGTGGGCGACAGGGATTGATGGCTGTGCAGCGTTTTCCGGAAGAATACGACGGGCTGGTGATTGCTTCACCTGCAATTAATTGGGACCGCTTCATCTCGTCAGAACTGTGGCCACAAATCATAATGCGGCAAGAGCTCGGCGGTCCGATCAGCACGGCGAAGATGAACGCTGTTACCAACGCAGCTATCGCCGCCTGCGATGCCGACGATGGAGTCGCTGATGGTGTGATCAATGATCCAAGGAAGTGTAAGTACGATCCCACAGAATCGATCTGCAAGCCGGGCAGCGACCCAGCCACGTGCCTCACCCCCGCTGAAGCCAACGCGGTTCGCAAGATCTGGGATGGCCCAGTCAGCGCGACAACCGGCAAGCGGTTATGGTTCGGTCTTGAGCGGGGCGCCTCGCTCCTTGGGCTCGCGGGAACCAGCCCATTTCCCATCGCCACAACGCATTTCCAGTACTGGATCCATCAGGATCCGACCTTCGACTGGCGCACGCTCAGTGAGGCCGACTTTGAAACGGACTTTCGTGAGTCGCAGCGCAAGTTCAACCAAGTCATCGGCACCGATGACGACAATATCCAGCGCTTCCGCAATCGCGGCGGCAAGATGATCATCTGGCACGGCGAGGCCGACCAACTGATCTTCCCCCGTGGCACAGTCAACTACTTCAACCGCGTCCTGACCGGCAATGGAGGGCCTAAGCACGTAGACGATTTTGCGCGTCTCTTTTTGGCCCCTGGCGTAGCGCACTGCGCGGGAGGAGCGGGCCCCAACCCAGTCGGTGTCTTTGACGCTGTGGTCAATTGGGTAGAGAACGACATTGCACCCGACACGATTCTCGCCCAGCGCACCCTGCCCGGAGGCGCGGTTCTTACGCGACCGCTGTGCCCGTACTCAAAGACCGCAAAGTGGACTGGGACAGGCAGCACCGAGGACGCGGCGAACTTCGTCTGCGTGGATGGCAAGCAGGACGGAAAAGACTTCAAGATTACCGGCCCAGGCTCGAACTGAGCGCGACGAATAACGCTGAAAGCGTTCGCTAATTCCAGCCCAGGGTTGCTTCAACCCTGAGAGTTAGGCATCAAGGAACCGTAACACTGAAAGCGTTGGCGAACGTTCGCAAGAGCGTTTCGCGAACTCCTTCAGAGTTCGCGAGTAAACAGGTTGGAACCAAGATCCCAGGGTTGCGGCAACCCTGCGCTGAAGTTAGCCAACGCTTTCAGCGTACTTCATTGAAGGCAACTTCAACGATACAGCCACTAGAAGGATCTTACTTGCACTATATTGCAGTGCTCTAAGCCAAGTTAGACCCTATTGCACTATATTGCAATTGCTCTCTGTAATGTCTAGTAGTCTGTACGCCACATTTTCATAAGAGGGCACTCATCGTCGTTTCCAGAAGTCCGCCGGTTTAATTTAGGACAAATAGGCCCGGTAGTCCGAGTTTGAAAGGAGCTAACACTAATGACCAGAAGGCTGGCTTTCTTACTGGTGGTGTTTGTTACCATCTCCATAGGGCGAATCGTCTTGGCTCAAACCACCACCGCGACCCTCGCCGGGACGATTCAAGATCCCTCAGGAGGCGTGGTGCCGGGGGTGAAGGTGAGTGTCAGGAATACGAACACGGGGGCGACGAGGGAGACCGTTACTGACACTGCTGGCCGTTACAACCTCACCAATTTGGAGCCTGGACAATACGAAGTCCGCGCTGAGCGCACTGGTTTCAAAACTGCTGTGCAACCTCACGTCGTCCTTAGTGTTGGCGGAACGGCGGTCCTGGACGTTACCTTGGAAGTCGGAACGGTGAGCGAACTTGTCAACGTCAATCAGGAAGAGCCATTGCTCGAAACCACGAAGGCAGAAGTGAGCCGCGTCGTCAACCAGCAGTCAATCGACTCACTCCCGATCATCGGGCGCAACTTCGTGGATTTCGCCAAACTCTCGAGTGCGGTTGCGCCGGGCCGCGAAAACACTGGCGGCGGTGCATTCAAAGAACCGGACACCGGCGTTGGATCCGCAGCGGCGCCACGGCTGACTTTCGGAGGCCAATCGGAACTCAGTACTCTGATCCTGGTGGATGGCGTGGACAATATCCAAACCTTCACCGGACTGCCGCGCGTCACTCCCTCACAGGAAGCGGTACAGGAATTTCGCGTACTAAACTCAACCTTCCTCGGCGAATATGGCCGCGCCCTTGGCGGGTTCGTAAACATAGTGACTAAATCCGGCGGAAACCACTACAACGGTTCGGTCTATTACTTTGGTATGAACAACGCGCTCAACGCCAAGCCAATCCTGACCGGGCCCAATCCAGTGCTGCGGCAAAACCAGTACGGCGCCACAATCGGAGGCCCGCTCCAAAGGGACAAGATCTTCTTCTTTGGCAACTATGAAGGACAGCGTCGCGCCGAGTCGAATAAGTTCTCAAGCGTAATCCTGAACAATCTAACCGCTATCAATGCGACGAAGGCATTCTTTGGTCTTACGCCCGAGGTCAGCGATCTGCTTCGTACGAATGACTATGATGGCTTTCTCACTAAGCTCGATTACAAACCAACGCACAACAACGATTTTTCGTTCCGCTATAACCTTTTGGATTCGACCACGAAAGGATTCCTCGGTGGTGGCGGACGAGCTTCGCCGGCCTCGACGACGGCGCGAAACAACAAGACTGTCGATCAGTCTTTCGTGGCCAGCGAGACCGCTCTACTGGGGAGCAAAACAGTTAATGAAGCCCGCGTGCAATGGGCACGGCGGAGCTTCGATTTCGGATCGGTACTCAAGGAGCCCGATCTCGAGATTTCCAACCTGATCATCACGGGCAAGAGCACTTCGGATGTTGACTTCTACCGCGAAACACGTTTCCAGGCATCAGACAACCTCAGTCTGGTTTCAGGAGGGCATTCGCTCAAGTTCGGAGCGGACTTCAATCATCTCGCTGACGCTGCCAAGTGGGATCTCTTCTTTCCTGCGCGAGTGATCTTTGCGACACTCGGTGGTCCTGGCGTCGCTGGACCAACCTTTTTGAACCAAACTCCCGTGGTCTTCTGGTTTCCGCTTGTGAACGGCACGACGACGCGACCCACGCTTCCAGTTCCGTTTACCAAAGACGTGCCCGACAGTATCGAGCCATTAACGAACACCCAGATCAATCATAATTCCTATGGCTTCTTTGGCCAGGACGAGTGGAAAGCGACCCAAAAGCTGACGCTCACCCTCGGGCTTCGATATGACTTCGAGACCTATCCATCGCAGTTCGTGACGCGCAACGATCTGAACAATTTTCAACCGCGTGTGGGAATCGCTTACAGCTTGACGCCGCGCACGGTCGTTCGCGCCGGTTTCGGCATCTTCAATGATCGCCTCGTGAACAGTATCGGCCAGTCGTTGGTCGCAACCGAATGGCTCAACGCCGGCGACTTACCGAATGCTCGGGTCCTGTTCCCCGGAATCCAGCCGGTGCGGGGCCGGTTCATTCAACCCACCATCGGGGGAGCATTATCTACCGCTATGCCTGTCGCCTGTCGTCCGGGAGGACCAACGATTGCGACGACCAGCGCGGCACAATTCGCCACCTGTCAATTCACCTCCACCGGCCAAACCCCGACGGCTCCGCTATCGGGTGGCATCGTCTATCCCGGCTTTAGATTTGACAGGGATGGGGAGTTGCGAACGCCCTACTCTGAGCAAGCCAGTCTGGAAGTTTCGCGCGAGCTGGGTGGAGGTGTCGCCGTGACCGTAGGTTACCTGTACGTGCACGGCCTGAAGATCGCGGCAACCAGCGGCATGCTCAATGGCATACAGACCGGGACGACGCCCTTTGGCAAAACAGTCTTCGCTCGAGCCGCCGGTGGACGGCGATTCCTGGAACTCGGCGATTTCTTTGTGATAAGCGACATCGGTCTCTCGATTTATCATGGCGGGTCGGTGCAGATTCAGAAGCGGTTCGGTCACGGGTTCAGTCTTCACAGCAGCTACACATTCTCAAAGACCATCAGTAACTCGGATTCGGTGGCCAACTTGGCAGACTTTCCCGAAGGGCCGGACATCAACCTGGAGCGCGCAGCTTCACGCCAAAGCGTCCCTCATCGGTACACGCTGGTCTTTGTCAGTGAAATCCCGGGCGCCGTACACGTATTCCACGATTTCAAGTTCAGCACTTCCTTCTCAGCCCAAGCGGGGAGACGCTTCAACGTGTTTGCCGGCTCCGATGCCAACGGCGACGGTAATCCACTCTCCGATCGCCCCGGCGTGTTGGGCCGCAATACATTCAGGGGACCGAAGTTCGTCACGCTTGACATGCGGGTCGCGCGCCCTGTTAAGTTGAATGAGCGTGCCAGCGTTGAGTTAAGCGTCGACTTCTTCAACCTGTTCAATCGAGTCAACGTCACGGATTTGAATACCGTTTACGGAGGGATCGATCTGAACCAGGCGCCCAATCCGCTCTTGGGGTTCGGCACGCCGCGTGACGCAGCGAATCCCTTTCAGATTCAATATGGTCTGAAACTTCGTTTCTGATCGAGTGTGAATCTCGTGTCTCGCGCGCCAGAGAATGGACCCATTAGTTAGGTTGTAAATGCCATTAAGTGCCGGAGGTCACGCCCTAGAGTACGTATGGCACGGTCCTTCTCCGAATGATGCGGCCACTCTGGTTTTCCTACATGAGGGCCTTGGTTGCGTCTCGGCGTGGCGCGATTTCCCCGAGCGCGTCGCTGAATCGTGCTGGTTACGGGAATTCAGGCCCCGTGACGTTGCCACGCCCGGTGAGCTTCATGCACGACGAGGCGCTGATCACACTTCCAAGAGTCCTGGAAGCCACCGGGGTACGCGATCATATTCTCGTCGGTCACAGCGATGGCGCGTCGATCGCTTTAATCTACGCCGGGGAGGCGCAAAAAGGTAAGCTCCTCGGCCTTGTTCTCGAAGCACCTCATGTCTTCGTCGAGGAGTTGAGCCTGGCGAGCATCACGCGTTCAGCCGAGGACTATCGGGAGGGACGGCTGAGGGCCGCTTTGGAACGCCACCACGGGCAGAACACCGATTGCGCCTTCTGGGGCTGGAACCGCGTCTGGCTCGATCCCGCATTCCATTCCTGGAATATCGAAGAGTCGCTGCCGCGCATCACTGTGCCGTTGCTCGTAATCCAGGGAGAGGAGGACGAGTACGGCACGCTTCGGCAGGTCGAAGCCATACAGCAGAGGTGCGGCGCGCCAGTGCGAAGCGTCATTCTGCCGAGTTGTGGGCACAGCCCGCACCGCGATCAGCCTAAGCGCACGCTCGAAGAGATCACCTCATTCATAAACCGCACGCTGACACACACTCCTTAGCGGCAGGAGGAGCGCCGCACTACTCTTCCTAGCTTTGCGCGTGCTACTTGATGGGGCAACCTGAAAAATCAGTGAGCAAACAGATCAGAGCTCGCTTTTTCGTCTTCTGCGCAATTTGAGCGCGACTCCTGCCAGGCCGGCACCAAACAGCACCATTGTCGTCGGTTCGACCACCGGTAAATTCAGATAGTTAATTCGGATGATAGTCGGGACCCCGTAGGGGTACAGTGTTTATAGTTTGGGCCAAGCAAATACCTCCAGCGCCGTTTCGAAGGAGCGGAACTCAAGTTGACAAGTACTCATCTAGCAACGTTCCGCTCCTTCGAACGGCGCTGGTCTTTATGTGATGTCCAAGTCTATAAACATCCCACTCCTCCGGAGTGAAGATCGAGTCGAACTACTTTGGTTGCGTCTCGGCGGTTATACTCTTTTGCCTACAACAGTTCCTCACACTTGAGGTCCCGATAGGCAGCCAAAGCACATTCCAAGCGATGCCACCAGCCTTCCGGTTCCATACCCCGACTCCAGAAGAGGATCGGAATAGTCAAGTTGCGCACAACGCAGCGACGATAGTCCAGCCTCAAGTCATCGAACGAATAGTTATCAATGCCATGAGCGCGCAAACCTTCGTAGTAATATCGAAGCAATGGCTCCTCAAGCTCACGGCGGAGGCTTGGGTACCAGTGAAGGGCCATCAGAAAGGCAAGATCTCGGGCTCCGACGTCAACGTGCCAGAGCTGCCAGTCGATCAAAAAGGCAGGACCTTGACCGGCGCGAGGATAAAGAAAGTTCCATGTGTGAGCGTCGCCATGAATGATCGTCAAAGCGCGCGAATCGGTCAGCCGCATCCATGGTCGCAATAAAGAATCGAAGGCGCTTTCATAGATAGGACGGGCATCTTTTGGGAGAGAGCCACCCAAGGAGTCAAAGAAAGCAGGTATCTGAGTGCCGATTCGCTGCACCATGGTTCTTAAACTCTCGGGCGTATGAGGTTGACCGATGGTGCGACCGAGTTTCGACGACTCCCACCACTGAGCGTGCAGTCGGATCAGAGCATCGAGCGCGAGTTCACATTGTTTCCGCGATGGTGGTATGGGCCAAGGTGGATGGTCATGAGTAGCGCGCAGATCTTCGAGGACCAGGGTCTCCGAATATCCGTCACTCTCTTCGAAGGCAGCTAAGCAACGCACTGTCGGCGGCGTTCCCAGCATCGGTGCGAGTTGCCGGTAGAAGTTTATTTCGCCTTCGAATTCATCACTGCGGTGCGGTGCAACGAGAGGCGATTTGACTACCAATTGAAGAGGCAGATCGAAAGGTGAGTCAGTAGAGTACGTTGCCGTCAGAAAGATCAGCCTGGAAATAGTCGTTTTAATGTCGAGTTCGACTTTTATCTTGAGGACCGTTCCGCGGGATAGCGTTCCCGATTGCCATAGCCAACGAGAAACGGTCTTGGCGGTGAGCGAATGGTCGCGTATTGAATCTTCGTTTGTCATGAAAGGACGTTGCGATTAAGAACAATTCCCATGACTGCAAATACGCTGGAAGTTGCTCAGGGTTCATTGTTTACCTTCCCTTCAACTCCCGCTTCCGGATATTTGCGTAAGATATTGTTTACATGCTGCACGTTGTCAAGAAAATCTCCGCAAATTGTCTTCTCGTGTGTGTTGCTAAGTTAGTTATGCGAGGCGATCCGCTGAAGTATCGCCACTTACGTAGGTGATTATGCTGCATACAGAATCTCGCGAGGAGGTGTTGCTCGCGTAAAATTGGCTCTGACTAAGGTCAGGATCGATCTACCGGTCTTGCATCTGGCACTATTATTTTGGGGAAATCTCACGGCGCAAGTAAAACAGCAGATCTGTGGATGGCGGTTCGATGCCGAGCTGACGAATCATGCCCACGATTTGCCCGCGATGCAGCGTTGCATGATTCGCCACGTGCTGCATTTGATCGACGACGCGCATTGAGCTGGGATCGCCACTCAAAAGCTTGAATGGCAGGTCGGCACTGAGTTGTTCTTCACTAAGCTCCGAAATAAACTGCGCTCGCCGACCAATCAAATCACCCCAACGTTCTTTCAACATCGGAAGGTCCGCGCACTAATCAGTTGTCCACAACAACCATGCTTTGTCTTTACCTGGCGAGCGGCCATTCCATCTTTCCAGCCAAATCCATTCCGCGCCCGCCATATGCAAAAGCGTCCCGAAGATGGATTTGTGGCTAATACCCACGTCGCGGCGCAGATTGTCATCGGATAACTTTGCGGCCGCATCTAAGGCCAGGTAGTTGGCCCACTCGGTGTAATCGAAGAGATGTCTGATGTCTGTCAGGTTCATCAATGTCTCTGTAGTGTCCGAACCACTTGACCTTATACCCTGAAAGCGATTGCTAATTCCAGGGTTTTTTCGCCCTGCAGGTCTATTGGTCTGTTGGTCATCAGCGTTCGACTGAGACCCGAGCTTCGGCTGGCTGTGTCATAAGGGGCTCTTTGAATCCCTTGACGATAAGCCATAGGCCATTAGCGATGTGGATCGGAGCGAGCGGCATGGCTAACTGCGTCACGCTGCTGTAACCCAGGAATGCTAGCAATGTGACTCCTGTGAACTGCAGCAAGATTCCAATCAATCCCAGAATGGCCAGCGCTCTGGGAACCAGGTCGAAACACAAGAGCGAGAGGTAGAACAGAAAGATCCACGCACCGAAACCAATTAGTTGGGTGTAATGCACCCAACGCCGTATCGTCGCAACCAGTGTCCCGACCCCTGTGATAAGAACCGCATCGGCAGTGCTCGCTTGCGCGTATTCCTGGCTCACTGACAGCATGGACATCACCGCGGCGTTTTGCATTGCGTCCAGCGCACAACTGATCGCACACACGACCAGAAACCATAGCGCTATCGTCTCGCTGTACCGACGAATGATGGGCCAGGCGGTGATGGCGATGGCGACAGTAAGTGCGCCACCGAAGAACGAGAGAAACACCCCCGTGCGTATTTGAAATGAACTAGCAGCCGCCGCGGTCAAGAAAGCCGGCGAGCCTACGATCAGCGGATGCCACAAGACAAAAGGCACGACAAGTCCGCAGGCCATCTGCAACAACAACAGCACGCCGATAGTTCGCCCCGTGGTTTTTGGAGAGCGCATGGTCCACCTCCGAGTCAGCGTCGTTTTGCCAGGCGTATGTCCCCGGCTCCTGATTAAGCCGTACGAAACAGTTGACTGCAGAGTTTCAGCGTCATTTGTGACAGGCCACAAAATGGACCAGCATCAGATAGCTCTTTTTATGTGTGCGCTTTCGTTGAGGGATTTGGTCTACACTATTCATACTATGGTTCGAGGCAGCCATCGACCGCACTCATTATCAGCAAAAAGGAGCATCACCATGCAAGCAGAGCACCTCCAACCAGATGGCCGCACAGATTTTGACTTCATCATTGGTTGTTGGCATGTCCATAACCGTCGGCTGCGTGAGCGACTCGTCATCGCGGTACATCATTAAGTAATCCAATTTTCCTTCCCCAACAATGTCACCTTGATATGATTTCGTCACGATGGCGCGGGTGAGCTTGGGGACTCGTGGCATTTCGTTGTAGGGCTTTTCATCCCACGATTTCACCGCGAATGTGGCCGCTGCCTGTTCCGGCATAGATGTTCTCCCTCGCTTCTGATGCTCGTCAGCTCCAGCCGATGCAGGCACCCACGAGCCATGACAGATCATAAAAAGAAGCCCTGCGAGAAGCAATAGTCCAAATGCCGCCGCAACACCAAAACCGACGCCTACCGCGTAGGCAAGATATCGACCGGGAAGGACATGTAGGGCCAAAAACGTCGCTTCAAAACAACCACTATTTTAAAATAAACTGGCGGTACAGATGACTTGATGAAATGGCCAGGAGTAACTTTGAATTATGGAAATAAATCTTAAAGAAGTTTTTCAGGAGGCGGTCCAACTACCCGAGCGCGACCGGGCAACGTTGGCGGGTTTGCTCATCGAGACATTGGATCCTATATCCGAGCCGGACGTTAAGCGGCGTGGGCTGCGGAGGTCGAGCGACCCGGATTTACGTCTGGAAACTGAACCTGGGAGGCACCCCGCCCCTGACTCCGGCCGCGATACCGTTCGTGAACACGCCCCCGGGCGATGGGCCCCGGCACTTCGCGTTTCACCCCAACGGGGTCTGGATGTACTCCATTCAAGAAGAAGCGTCTACCATCATGTTCTGGCATTTCGATCCGGCTACGGGAGCTCTGTCGCCACAACAGATCATCCCGAGTGTCCCGCCGGGATTCACCGGTACGGACTTCGCTTCGGAAATCCGCGTTTCGGCCCATGGCAACCTCGTCTACGGGGCGAACCGCCTGAACGACACCATCGTGGTTTTCTCGATCGGCGACGATGGCCGCCTTACTCAGGTAAGCAACGCTTCAACACTAGGGGATTATCCAAGAATATTCACCATCGATCCCTCCGGGCGTTTCATGGCGGTTTGTAATCAGTTTGCTGACAACGTTACCACTTTCAGTGTTAACCCAGGAAACGGTAAGCTGAAATTCACAGGTAATTACACACCCGTCGGGAGCCCGTCAGGTATGGTTTTCCTGATTTGATCCATTGTTGTAGACCAGAGCCATTCTTAGGTTCTCGAAGAAAGAAGCACAGGGATGCGTTCTTCATTTGTTGAGCTTCGATTGCTCTTGCGTGGCAAGGGCATTAACTCGCTTTTGCCATTCCGCGGTGGAAGACACCTTCAACTGTGGCAGTTCCGCTGCGGCGATCACCAGTTTCTTAACACTGGGGATTACGGCGAACTCAAGCGCGGCCTTCGGTTTGGCGGCATCTTCCAGGGCCAGCAATCTGCTCTCGCGCCAACCGACCGGCGGGGCGACGCCTGTTGACAAATAAGTCACGGCTTCCAGGCCGATGGTCCCTAGTTCTGAGATGTTTTTTGCCAATGGCTCTGCGTCGCGCAAGGTGGGAGATTGAGCGATAATCGCCTCAAGTGTCGGGCGGGAATCACGCCATTGCGCAAGGACCACTTTCAGGTTTTCCTGGTAGCCCTGGAAGCGGGGCGCATCTGAGATCATCCCATCTACCATCGAAGCAAAAGGACGAGCGCCATCGGCATCAGCCTGGGCCGCATCCACGAGATTGGTTAATGGACTGAGCATCGTCGTGGGAACCATCTGGCCACGTCTATATTCTTTAACCGGCTCGAGAATCGAAACGAGCGTCTCCAGGGGCTCAACTCTGTTGCCATTGGCTAAGCGTCTGAGCAACATGTCCTTATTCTTCTTGTGAGTCAGCCCCAGTTCTTCCAGCTGGATGCTGGTGAGCGCCAATCGCCGATACATGTCATCGACATCCTTGACCGCGCGCGGGGACCAAAGTCTTTCGGCAATGGCCGCCGTTCGCGGCCAAATGCGCGAATCAATGGTTTCAACGCTCACATACTCGCTCCACATCGTAGCCTCGCCACCCAGGATATGGGCGATCTGACCCTCGGTAAGATCGCTGTCCTCGGGAATTGGATCAACCAGGTAATGTTTCGCGGCCGGGTACATTAGATCAATGTAATAGCCGGCCGACAGTATGCTGTCATAGCCTTTACTAGCAGCTTCAGCCAGCGAGGCCGGCCCGCGCCACGATTGAATCACGACATTATTGGGCAGATCTGGATGCAGAATTTCATCCCAGCCAACTACTCTCTTGCCGTTCTTTTTGAGTATTTGCGAGACTCTCCGATTGAAGTAAGCCTGAAGGGCATGGTTATCCTTGATCCCTTTCGCCTTCATAAAGGCCTGAATCTGCGGATTTTTGTTCCACTGCTTGCCCTGGTTCTCGTCCCCGCCAATATGCATGTATTCATCGGGAAAGAGATCAGCCATTTCGCGCAGGAATATTTCCAGAAACTTATAGATTCCCTCACGCGTGGGATCCAGGGCCGGCTCCATAATGCCGGGCTGTCGCTCAATCTGGTAAGGGCCAGGAGCGCTGGCCAGTTCCGGGTACCCGACTAACCAACTGGTCGCGTGGCCCGGCATGTCAAATTCTGGAACCACACGAATGCCTCGCTGCCGCGCGTATTCCACGATGTCGCGTATCTGTTCCTGGCTGTAGTAGAGCCCGTCCGAACCCATTTGGTGCAGCCTGGGATATTTCCGGCTTTCAACCCGAAATCCCTGATCTTCGGTCAGATGCCAGTGAAAAACGTTTAACTTGACGGCCGCCATTGCGTCGATGTTCCGCTTGAGGACTTCCACCGGCTGGAAATGACGGGCCGAATCAATCAGTAACCCCCGCCACCTGAATCGCGGTTTATCCTGAATGCTCACCGACGGGATAAAATATCCGCCTCGGTCTGCCTCCACAAGTTGGAGAAATGTCTCCAGGCCGCGCAGCGCCCCAACCACGGTTGCTGCCTCGAGCACTGCCTGCTTGTCGGTCACTTCGATCGAGTAAGATTCATCCTCGTCTACTGATGGTACAGCGTGACCCGGGCCCCGAACTTGAACCACCAGGTTCGCCGTGGTTGCATCGAGGTTGAATCCTCGCCCCAGAGTCAGGCCGGTTCTCCCTTCCAGCCGTCTCATTGCGCGGTAAATGCCTGCGTTCAGCCGCGCTTCTGAGTAGCCTTTGACTGCAACTGTAAAGGAGTTAACTACTGGGATGCGCCCCGACCGAGCTTGCACAGACGACGGCACGGGCATCAACTGTTGTTGAGGCGCCGCCACGGCGCTTTTAGATTGCTGTGCACAGATGCATAACGCAAAAAGCAGCAGCAAAATCGGAGAAGCGGGTTTTTCTATGTTCATATACCTCTGAATCAGGTAAAAGTTGAAGCCTCGGTATCGTGCGTCTCGGGCGCTTTTATCGCCTGTTTGAAGGAAGAGCCGGCGCCGGGCCAGGCCAACCAGGTGCGGAAGATCAATTTGGACCGCCTTTCTTCCTATTGTGACCACGCGCTAGTCGCTATACATAGAAACCCGGTGGGACTGGTGAGTTCCACCGGGTAAGGTTTCGATCGCGGATAGTAGACGCAGAGATCGGAAACAGTCAACGCTTTTACAGTTACTAACAGGTTAGATTAACCTGTTACTGGAGTCTGGACATTGCTTAACCAAAACTTTTTACGCTGAAAGCGTTCGCTAATTCCAGCCCAAGGGTTGCTTCAACCCTGGGCACATGCTGGTCAATTTTTCGAGGTCGCAACTCTGAACGAGTTGCGTCGCCATACCATGCTTCCTGCGGACCAGCGATGTCGCAACTCCTTCAGAGTTGCGACAAAGTGACGCTCTGCTCGTTTCCCCAGGGTTTCAAAGCAAACCCTCGGTTGGAATTCGCGAACGCTTTCAGCGTTAAACAGAGTCGAATGTCCAAACTCCAGTAACAGGTTAGATTAACAAGTCATAGTTGCGTCCCTCCGAGATTCTTTGTGCGCCAGAATGACCTATTATACTGGCATTAACCTGACACTTTACTAACATCGGTGAAGCTGCCCGGATTGTCCGCCGCAAACCGCGGCATTATACTGAGTCCTTCGCAAACAAAGGAGACCGGTTATGAAAAACCATCGACCGCTTTCCGCGGTAGTTCGGGTAGGCTTTGCGGCAGCGGTTTGCTTGCTGACCCTTGCACCGAACTCGGCCCTGTCCGGGCAGACCGCGTCAGGGGGGCCGCCAGTCAAAGACCCATTCGCCGATGCACGTGAGCGGCGCCAGCGGGAGGCGCAACTACGAAGCGTCGAAATGGTGGGCGCGGCGAAAAAGATAGATACGCGGGAGCTTGAAGCAGCGGCCAAGCAGATGAGGGAGGATTTCAAAGACATCCAGGTACTACGCAACAACGTCGTGCGTCACCTGCTGTCACAAAAGCCGCTAGACTATAAATTCATCGCCAGCGAAACCGACGGGATCAATAAGCGTGCCCACAGGCTGAAGGGGCACCTGGTCCGCGAATCTGTCGATGGCGAAAAAAAGGAGCAGGGCAAACCAGTCGAGCTTGGCGACAACCAAATGAAGGACGCACTCGTGACGATGTGTAAGCGGATCGACAGCTTCACCGAAAATCCTCTCTTCAAGCTGCCCAACGTTGTTGACGTTGCGCAATCCGCGAAAGCGGGCCGAGACCTGCGGGATATCATTCTGCTGAGCGGGGGCATTGTGAAGCTAGCCGAGAAGCTGAACAAGACGCTCGCGAATAAAGCGCTCCAACCCTCCAAACCGTAAAGCGATTCACGATCTAGGCAACTGTTACTTGCCTGCCTCAGGCAGTGCGCGGAGCGAAAGAAGTGTGATGGTGGTCGGTGTTCCGTTCTCGACTTCGACCTTGAGAAGCGCCTGGTAGTACTTCGGAGGCGCGTTCTGTCCGCCGAGTTGGCGCAGGCGCTGACCCAGGAGCGCCAAGTGATTCCGCGTCGTTACGAATTCGGCCGCCCCCTCCGTTCCCTCGCTGAAGATTCCCGCGAGCGTCATCACTGCGTTCTCGCCGGAGACGTTCGGCTTTACCGTGATGAGCGCGTAGTCGACCGACAGCTCTCCAGTCTGTTCATTAAACTGCGGCTTGTATTCTCGCTCCTCGCCAGGGAGCGGGTCCCGGTTCACAATCCTCGCAGAGAACGTGTACACGAAGTTCTCAACCATCGGTAGTCTGCGCGACCACTCGTTGACGTAGATACTGCCGAGCAGGATCACGTTGTGGTACTTCAGATCGGCGGCGCTAACGTGACGGCTTTGTCTGACCAGTACCGTTTTATTCGCGGCGCGCAAGAGGTCCGTGAGGCGGTACACGCCGACGGCTTCACCCATTCCAGTATACATCCCCACCGATGGAATGAGTCTGGGCGAGTCGCCACCGCTGTACTGGCCTTTGAACTCAGGCGCGTCAAGAA
>WNFZ01001435.1_pt1 | contig 29216 bp, 34 predicted proteins | sample 5400081 | NCBI WGS metagenome assembly WNFZ01 (sample SAMN13153365, study PRJNA577476) | soil metagenome | isolation source: 80 cm soil or saprolite under grassland replicate 1 | place: USA:California | collected 2016-06-15 | reverse complement strand
GGTGGAGGCATTCACCAGTACCGCCGCCGCGTCCACCTCCTGAGCGAAGCGGCGGGCTCGCCGGATATCACGCGTGATGATCGCTTCCGCGAGCCCCGAGCCGTGACGCCTGATATGAGCGACGGCCTCCTCGAAGGTCGCGACTACTTTGACCGCGAGGATGTGATCGAGATACTCCGTGTCCCAGTCATCAGCCCGCGCGGGACGGGCTCCCGGCATGAGGGCGCGCGCCCGCTCGTCGGCGCGGAGCTCCACGCCCGCCTCCTGGAGGCGGGCCGCCGCCACCGGCAGGAAATGGGCCGCGATGTCCGCGTGAGCCAGCAGGGTTTCCATCGCGTTGCACACGCTCACCCGCTGGGTCTTGGCGTTCAGCACCACCGTCACGGCCATGTCCAGATCGGCGCCTTCGTCCACGTAGACGTGGCAGAGCCCCTTGTCGTGCTTGAGCACCGGCACCGTGGAGCGCTCGGCCACCAGGCGCACGAATTCCTCGCCTCCCCGCGGAATGATGAGATCGAGGTACCGGTCCAACGTGAGCATGGCCAGGACAGCCGCGCGATCCGGAGTGCCCACGTGCTGCACGGCCTCGGGGGGCAGGCCCGCCTTCTCTGCGGCCTTGGCCAGGATCTGCGCGATCACAGTGTTTGAATCGAGGGCCTCGCTGCCGCCGCGCAGGAGGACCGCGTTGCCGGACTTGAGGCAGATCCCGGCGGCGTCGGCGGTCACGTTCGGGCGCGATTCGTAGATGAAGCCCACCACTCCGAGCGGGACACGAATCCGGGCGATCTCGAGACCGCTCGGCCGGCGCCAGACCTCCACCGTCTCGCCGACGGGATCGGGCAGCGCCGCCACCTGGCGCAGGCCGCTCGCCATCTCCTCGAGCCGGCTGTCGGTGAGCGCGAGCCGATCGAGGAAGGCGCGATTCAGCCCTGCGGAGCGCGCCCGCTCCAGGTCGGCGCGGTTGGCATCCAGCACCGTCCCCGCCTTCTCCTCGAGCGACCGCGCCATCTGATGCAGCGCGTCGTTCTTGGTCCGGGTCGGAGCGAGGGCCAGGATCCGCGACGCCTCCTTGGCTGCCCGTGCCTTCGCCTCAAGGTGTGCCGTGACGTCCATCCGTCTCTCCTGTCCCTACCATCTGGTCACAACACGACCAGGTTATCTCGGTGGATGACCTCGTCGAAGCCCTTGTAGCCGAGGGTCTTCTCGATCTCCCTGGTCTTCGCCCCGCGAATCTTCCTGAGCTCGTGGGCGTCGTAGTTGACCAGCCCGCGTGCGAACTCCGGTCCGTCGACCTCGGTCAGGGCCACCACCGCCCCCGCGGGGAATTCCCCTTCTACCTCCGCCAAGCCCGAGGGGAGCAGGCTCTTGCCCCTCTCAGTTAAGGCCTTCTTCGCCCCCGCGTCAACCACCAGCCGTCCCTGGGGGGGCACGGCGAAGGCGATCCAGCGCTTCCGCGCCGCGAGGCGATCGTCGCGGGGCTGAAAGTAGGTGCCGAGCATCTCCCCCTTGAGGAGCCGCTGCAGCACGGCCGGCTCGCTCCCCCGGGCAATGATCATCGGGATCCCCGACGCGCTGGCCTTCTGAGCGGCCTGCAGCTTGGTGCTCATGCCACCCACCGAGACGTCGCTCGTCGCGTCGAAGACCAGCCGCTGGATATCGTCGGTGACGGCTTGCACCGTGGCGAGCCGTCGCGCGGTCGGATCACGCCGCGGGTCTCCGGTGTAGAGGCCGTCCACGTCCGTGAGCAGGACCAGGAGGTCGGCGTCGATCAGGTGGGCGACGTGGGCGGCGAGGTTGTCGTTGTCGCCGACCTTGATCTCGTCCACCGCGACCGTGTCGTTCTCGTTCACCACCGGGAGGACCCCGAAGTCGAGCAAGGCGAGCAGCGTGTTCCGCGCGTTGAGATAGCGCCCGCGGTCGCTGATGTCCTGGCCCGTGAGCAGCACCTGCCCCACCTGGATGTCGTGCTTCTTGAAGGCCTGCTCGTAGTGCCACATCAGCGTCGACTGGCCCACCGCCGCCGCCGCCTGCTTCTCGGGGATGGAGCGCGGCCTGGCGGCAAGCCCGAGGCGTGCCATGCCGGTGGCGATGGCGCCCGACGACACCAGCGCCACCTCTCGGCGATCCTTCACCAGCGCGGCCAGGTCCGCGGCCAGCCTGGCGATGACCGCGCCGGAAGGGCCCTGACCGGGCACGGTGATGAGCCCGCTCCCGACCTTGACCACCACGCGACGCACTCGGCTCAGCATTCGAACGGTGGCGCGGGCAAACCCGACGCGCGACACTCGATCACGTCGCGCGAGGCTGTCGCCGACAGGCCGCTGAGGAGGCGGTCGCCCGCGTCTTGGACCAGGGCCGACAAGCCGAGGCCGGTGATGGCGGACACGGCATGGAACGGCAGTCCCGCCGCCGCGCAGAACTGCTCGAGCGCGCGGCGCCGCTCCTCGGTTCCGGGCAGCTCCGCCTTGTTGGCCGCCACGATCTGGGGGCGCCGGCTCAGCTCCTTGGAGTAGGCCTGGAGCTCATCGTGGATCGTCCGGTAGTCCTCCACGGGATCGCGGCCGTTGGTGGGGTCGAGGTCGACCAGATGAATCAGGAGGCGGGTGCGCTCGATGTGCCTCAAGAAGCGCTGGCCCAATCCCTTCCCCTCGGCCGCGCCGGCGATCAGGCCAGGCACATCGGCGATCACGAAGGTCCGGTCCTCGTCCACGCGCGCGATCCCGAGGGTAGGCTCGAGCGTCGTGAACGGGTAATCGGCGATCTTGGGCCGGGCCGCGGACACGCGCGACACCAGCGTGGACTTGCCCGCGTTCGGAAACCCGATGACGCCGACGTCGGCGAGGAGCTTGAGCTCCAGGTGAATCCACCGTTCCTCACCAGCGCGACCGAGGTCGGCCCGGCGGGGAGCCCGGTTGGTGGCGCTCGCGAAGCGGGCATTGCCCCGGCCGCCGCGCGCCCCCCGGGCGACCAGCAGGCGCTGGCCCGGCATGGTCAGATCCCCGAGCAGCCCCCCGCCGTCACGCTCGAACACCACGGTGCCGAGAGGCACACGGAGCACGGTGTCCGCTCCGCTCCGGCCGTGCTTGTTGGCGCCCTTTCCGTGCTGGCCTCGCTCGGCCGTGTAGTGGCGCCGATAGTGATAATCGAGGAGGGTGGTGATGGCGGGGTCGGCTTCGAGGAACACGCCGCCGCCATCGCCCCCGTCGCCGCCGTCGGGGCCGCCCCGCGGGACGAACTTTTCCCGGCGGAAGCTCACGCATCCCGCGCCTCCGTCACCGCCCTTGACGAAGATATCGATCTCGTCAATGAACATCGCGGCTCCCAGAGGCGCCGGACAGCGCGCCCGGGTGTCAGGCGGGTGGCTGAGCGACGCTGACGAACTTGTCGTCGCCCCGTCGCTCGAAGCGCACGTATCCGTCGGACTTGGCGAACAGGGTGTGGTCGACGCCGACCCCGACGTTGAGCCCCGCCTTGAAGCGCGTGCCACGCTGGCGCACCAGGATGCTTCCCGCGGTGACGAACTGGCCGCCAAAGCGCTTGACGCCGAGCATCTGCGGGTTGGAGTCGCGACCGTTTCTGGAGCTGCCGACGCCTTTCTTGTGGGCCATGAGGCTAGACCTCGATCTTCGTGATGCGCACCGCCGTCAGGGTCTGCCGGTGCCCGCGGTGACGCCGATAGTTCTTCCGCCGCTTGAACTTGACCACGATGACCTTGCCCCCCTTTCGCTCGGAGAGCACCTCGCCCGTCACCCTGGCCGAAGACAGCGCCTTGGGTTCAACCGTCACCTGGCCGTCCTGGTTGACCAGCAGGACCTGGTCGAACTCCACCGAGCTGCCCTTGGGCTTGCCGAGCCGCTCAACCTTGATCACCTGTCCCGGAGCCACCCGGTACTGCTTGCCACCCGTTGCGATCACCGCTTCCATGTTCTCGATCTCGCTTTTGGTGATGTGGAGCATGTCGCCTCGATCGGCGGCGGCCAGCCCCCAAGCCGGGCTGTCCGAGACCCGCACGAGCAGTCATCAGACCATATCGGCGTCACGAAAGTCAAGGGAGACGGGCCTTTAGCGAGCTCGCGGGGGGCTCGTCCCCTCTCCACTCGAGGTCTCCCGGCGCAACAAGCACCGCCAAGGGTTCGGGCGCCGCCGAACCGGGGAGCGAAACCCGCGCCGAGCCCACTACGCCGCCGTCAGGTACTTGGAGAGCCGCTGGCGCAGGAACAACCGTGAACGGTGCACCCGCGACTTCACCGCGGCAAGGCTGATGTTCAGCGTCTCGGCGATCTCGGGATTGGACAGGCCCTCCACATCGTGCAGGACGAACGCCGTCCGGTAGTCACCCGGGAGATCGTTGATCGCGGTCGTGAGCACGGCCCGCAATTCGGTCTGCAGGGCCGGCTCCTCCACCCTCGCGGACCAGTCTCCGACCGGCTCCACGTGATGGCCCTGGTCGTCGAAGGAGGGCGAAAGGTCGGCCCACGCGACCTCGTGGCGCTTGCTCTGCCGCGCCCGCAGCTTCTGATACGCGGCGTTGGCGGCGATCCGGTAGAGCCAGCTCCCGAACGCCGACTCGCCCTTGAAGGTGTCGATCTTCCGCGCGGCCGTCCAGAGGGCATCCTGCACGACCTCCTCCGCGTCCTGCTCATTGCCGGTGATGCGGATGGCGAGCCGATACGCGCGGTCGCCGTATGCGGCGACGAGGGCCTCGGCGGCGCCGGACTCCTGGCGCCGCAGCTGTTCCACGAGCCCCGCGTCCCGATCAGCCTTGGGGGCCGCGGCAGCACTTCCCCGCGGCTGTCCCAGCATCCCTTGAAGCGTGGGGGGATTCATGTGGTTCTCCCGCGCGCCGGTGGATCCGGCGCGCCCGGTATCTGAATCGACTCAGCATTCATCGTGTACAGCGTCAGGTGATGCTTCAACTGCTCCACGCACCGTTCCATGATCCCGATGTCCTTGGTGACCTTGGTCAGGAGGATCGCCCCCTCGAGGGCCGCCACGAGGAACTGCGCGACGGCGGACGGCTCGAAGCCCGGTCGGACGCGGCCGCCCGCCTGGCCGCGGCTCAACGCCTCCGTGAGCTTCGCGCGCCACTCGGTGAAGATGCCGGCCAGCCGTTGCCGAAATCCCTCGTGCACATCGGACAGCTCGGAGGCCAGGTTCCCTATCGGGCAGCCGCCGACACAGTTACGCTGTCGCTGGTTCTCCAGGACGCGGTCGAGAAACATGTGGATCTGCGCGACCGGATCGCCCAACGGGTCACTGAAGACCGGCTCCAGCGTGCGTTCGATGAACCCTCGCATCACCCGGTCGATGATCGCGTAACCCAGGTCTTCCTTGCTCTTGAAGTAGTAGTAGAAATTCCCCTTTCCGACTCCGCTCTCTCTCAGGACGTCGTCCAACGAGGTGCAGTGGTAGCCCTGCAGGTGGATGAGCCGCGCCGCGGCGTCGAGGATCTGGTCTCGAGTCGCAGCACCCTTCTGGCTCTTGGTCGCAATCGTCATTCCCGATGTCCCGTGGCGATAGATGTACCAACCAGTCGGTACAGATTATTGCAGCCCCCACCCTCCTTGTCAATTAGCCGAGCCTTTATACCTTTGCTGCCCTCTAGTTACGAGAACACCAGGCGTGGCTTCTCGTTAGATCCGCTCAGACCGTCTCCGGGGGAAACGTGATCAGCTTCAAGAGATCCGCTGTCAGGTCGTACAACTGGGCGCAGCCGGCTTCGCCCCCTAGCAGGGTCTGCATCCGCTTCCGGAGCGACGCGCCCGCCGGCTGCCCGATCATGGCGGCGACCTTCCTCTGGGGCTCCGTGCAGATGCCCTGGTATGGCAGCCGCGAGGTGATCGAATCCGCGGCCACGATGGTCCCGGAGTCGAGGTCCACCTCGTAGTGGAGATCGAAGCCGTGGACGTTGTCGTGCATGGAGTGAAACAGGTGGAGCCGGCGCGCGGTCAGCACCAGGCGCGACCGCTTCTTCCTGACGAAGATCTTCCGGGCCCCAGGCGGCGGGGTGTAGAGCGCCGGCGTCATGGGAGTGGTGACGGGGCGCGTGCCGAGCAGGGCCCGCCCGGCCTCGCTGTAGGTGAAGCAGGAGTTGGGCAGGTCCACCCAACCCGTGGTGTCGAGCTGCCAGCATCTCCGCGCGTCACCCGGCTCCAGCCCGGCCGTCGCCTCGGCGGGCAGCCGGGTGACTTGCCGGGCCAGCCGCGCGACCTCGATTCCGGCGTCGACGAAGAGCCCGGCGCCGGGCCGCAGCCCGCACAGATCGGCCAACCGCTTGCTGAACCCGGCCACCATCCGCGTCCCGCTCAGCCGGCCGAGCCCGTCCACGAGGGCGGGACGCGCGCTCGGGCCTCCCGGACCTCATAATCAGGCGAAGGGGTGCAGACCGCGCTCAGCTCGATGGACCGATCATCGTCGGAGACCGCCACCGTGTGAGTGAACGCGTCGTCGTGGGTGTTGTCCACCCACCCCTCGATCGCGCGCTCGTACCGGTCTCGGGCGACCAGGAATGGAGACGTGATCATCGACCCTCGGAGGGGGGCTCACCAGTCATTTGGACAGGTATTTCTCGGGGTTGGCGTCGAACTGGACCTTGCAACCCACCGCACAGAAATAGATCATCTGCCCCTTGTAGTTCGACTGGGCGGCCGCTTTCCTGGGGTCGACTTCCATCTTGCACACGGGATCCTTGGCCATCGCAGTCCTCCCTCTCACACGGCCTTGGTCTTGAAGCGCTTCAGCCGGAGGCTGTTGGCGACCACGGACACCGACGAGAGCGCCATGGCCAGCCCCGCCAGAACCGGAGACAGGAGGACTCCCCAGATCGGATAGAGCGCCCCCGCCGCCACCGGCACCAGGACGAGATTGTAGCCGAACGCCCAGCCGAGGTTCTCCTTGATGGTCCGGATGGTCCGGTGAGACAGCTCGATGGCCGCCACGACCCCGCGCAGGTCGCCGCGCATCAGGGTCACGTCGGCCGCCTCGATGGCGACGTCCGTGCCCGAGCCCATGGCAATGCCGACGTCGGCCTGGGCGAGCGCCGGAGCATCGTTGATGCCGTCGCCCACCATGGTCACCAGCCGCCCCCCCTGCTGGAGCCGCTTGATCTCGGCGGCCTTCTGCTCCGGCCGGATGTCGGCGATCACCCGTTCGATGCCCGCCTGGCGGGCGATGGCCTCGGCGGTCGTCCGCGTGTCCCCGGTCAGCATCACGACCTCCAGACCGAGCTCATGCAACGCCCGCACGGCGGTGCGGGCTTCGGGCTTGAGCATGTCCGCGACGGCCACGATGCCCCGCGCCTCTCCTGCGAAGGCGACGTAGACGGCGCTCTTGCCGTCCTCGGCGAGCTCCCGGGCGCGCGCTTCCAGCGCCGAGATGTCGATCCCTCGCGCCGCCATCAGTCCGGCATTGCCCAGGAGGACCCGGCCATCGGAGGCGAGGGCGTCCACTCCCAGCCCCGGCACGGCCCGGAACTCGGTCACCGGCGGGATCGCGAGCCCGCGTCGCTTGGCCTCGGCGACGATCGCCTCGCCCAGGGGGTGCTCGGAGCCCTGCTCGGCGGCGGCGGCGAGCGCGAGCAAGTCGTCGACAGTGACCCCGGCGGCTGGCAGCACGTCGGTGACCACGGGGCGGCCGACGGTGAGGGTGCCGGTCTTGTCGAGGACGACGACGCCGACTCGATGGAGCAATTCCAGCGCCTCGGCGCTCTTGATGAGGACCCCCAGCTGCGCGCCCTTTCCCGTTGCCACCATGATCGCGGTCGGCGTCGCCAGCCCCATGGCGCAGGGACAGGCGATGACCAGGACACCCACCGCATTGGTCAGGGCGTAGAAGAAGGCCGGCTCCGACCCCCAGAGCCACCAGGCACCGAAGGTGATCGCGGCGACGACGAGGATCACCGGGACGAAGACCGATGCGACTCGATCGGCCAGGCGCTGAATCGGGGCCTTGGAGCCCTGCGCTTCCTCCACGAGCCTGATGATCCTGGCGAGGACGGTCTCCTTGCCCACCCGCGTGGCCCGGAAGGTGAAGCTGCCCGTCCGGTTGACGGAGCCACCCACGACCGTGGCTCCCGGCCCCTTCTCGACCGGGAGACTCTCGCCGGTGAGCATGGATTCGTCCACGCTCGAGGCGCCCTCGACGATCTCGCCGTCCACCGCGATGCGCTCCCCGGGTCTCACGCGGAGGAGATCGCCCACCGCCACGTCGGCGATCGGCACATCTTCTTCCTGCCTGCCCCGCAGGACGCGAGCGGTCCGGGGCCGAAGCGCCACCAGCGCCCTGATGGCCTCCGAGGTCCCGCCCCGCGCGCGGGCCTCGAGCCACCGGCCGAGGACGAGGAAGGTCATGAGCAGCGCGGACGCCTCGTAATACGGCATGGCCCCCGTGGCCATGAAGCGATGAGGCCAGAGGGTCACCGCCACGCTGAAGAAATACGCCGCGCTGGTGCCGATGGACACGAGGGTGTCCATGCTGGCGGATCGGTGAAGCAGCTCCTTCACGAACCCCCGGTGGAACTGCCAGCCGACCCAGAACTGGACCGGCGTCGTGAGGGCCCAGAGGAGCCACGGATCGCGCAGCCACCGAGGGGCCCAGGGGAAGACCTCGTGCATGCTGCCGACCAGCACCGGGACCGAGAGGACAGCTCCCACGAGGAACTTCCACTGGAGGAGCCGGTTCTCCCTCCGGCGCCGCGCCTGCTCGCGATCCTCCGATTCGGGCGTGGCCGCGATCTCGACGGGCACCGTGTACCCGGCGGCGGCCACGGCCTGACGCAGGTCGGCCAGCGAGGGCCCGTCGCTCGCCAGCTCCACGGTCGCTCGCTCGGTGGCCAGGTTCACCACGGCCCCGCGCACGCCGGGGACGCCCAGGAGCGCCCGCTCCACCTTGCTGACGCACGCGGCGCAGTGCATCCCCTTCACCGGCAAATCAAGTCGCGTGGCCTGTTGGTCCAAAACTCTCTCCTAGGAGAAGCGGGAGAAGACCTCCATCAGCTCTCCCACCTTCTTCTGACGCTCGCGCGCATTGCCGGAGCGGATCGCCTCCGACACGCAGGTTTCGATGTGCTGCCCCAGCACGAGCTTCTGCACCTGCTCGACGGCCCCCTGGACGGCGGCCAGCTGGAGGAGGATGTCCACGCAATACTTGTCCTCTTCCACCATGCGCTGGATACCCTGCACCTGCCCCTCGATGCGACGGAGCCTGCCCAGTGCCTTGCCCTTCGTGTCCGCGTCCATCATCGTGGTGGTCACCTCGTGTGTGGGTGATGTCTCACGCCGGCTGCCGCTTCAGGAGCATCCGCCAGACCCAGTAGCCGGACAGGGCGGCGGCCAGATGCTTGAGCGTGTGACCGCTCACGACGCCACCGAGGGAGAAGATGCGGGCGTCGAGCAGCTCGAACAGCTTGCCCAGTCCGTAGAGCGCGACGACGGTGACGAGATCCCAGTTCCGCGTGTAACGGGACGGGAACAGCAGGGCCGTGAGCGGGATGGCCAGCATGGGGTAGAACTGCACGAGCGCGTAGAACCGCAGATCGCCCTCGCCCCGCCGCTCGCCCGCGTACCACTGGAGCACGCTCACGATCCCCAGCGCGACGAGCGGCCCCAGCAGGAAGAGCCCCACCTGTGGGCTGATCCGCTCCGCGATCGTGGCGGCGAACAACCCCATGAGCGTGATCGCCAGCGGCAGCCGGTCCCAGACCAGCCTCTCGTTGCCGGTCGCCAGGTGGTAAAACGCCGAGCCGAGGCCCGTCAGGGCGAGCCCGGCGAAGAAGGCCAGGTACGGCCAGCGTTCGCCCGCCTCGATGAAACGGGCGCCGGCCCCGGCCCGGCCCGGCCAGAGGCTCCCCAATCCGAGTGCGCCGACCACCACGAAGGGCGCGTTGGAGAGGACGTTCAGCGCGCTGGGAATGCCCCAGACCGCGCGCGCGTCGGCCATCCGGTGATAGGCGGGATCCTGGGGGACGGGCGGAGCCAGGCCGGCGGCCAGGATGGCCGCGCCGAGGAGCGCCCACAGGAGGCCGAGTCGCGCGCGTCGTGTCACCCGACATACCCTACAGGGGTACTCTACCACACGAGCGCGCTCGAAGGGGGCGAAGCCCCCCTCCGGGCTTTCAGGCCGGGAGGTCGGGGAAGAGCGACGGTTGGGTCGGGGTGGCGGCACGCGCGGCCGGCGGGCGAGGGGGGCGCCCGTCGGCTCGCCTGCGCTTGGGAGTCCGTTTCGAGGGCGGGCGCGCGGGCTTGACCCAGCCCTTCTGGCGGGCGATCTTCTCACCCTGCTTGATCACCGTGAGATCCACCAGCCGGGCCAGCGGATGGGCGAGGAGCTGCAAGTACTTCGTCCAGTAGCGGGGCGAGTAGGCCAAGGTCTTCATCTGTTCGGTCGCGAGCGCGAGGGCCACACGGTCACCCTTCCTGGCGGCCACCTTGAGCTGGCCGATGATGGCCGCGCGGTTCGGCCGAACGGCGCGCGTCAAGACCCCGCCCGGTCGCGTGGCGACGCGAGGGCGGCCTCCGCCCTGGACCGACGCTCCGCGACTCCGACCCGGCGCGGCGTCTGGACGGGAGGCCCGGACAGCAACCCGCGGCTGCCGTCGGCGGTGGCCGGAATCAGCGGCGCCCCGGCGCCGGGACCCGTCATTTCAGGGTCACGTCGTACTGCTCGCGATGATAGGACGGCATCGGCTGGATGGCGATCTTCCGGCCGACCCGGGCCCGCAGGCGCTCGAGGGCGTCAGCCCGCTCCGTCTCCAGGTAGTGCCCCGTGTCTGGATGGACGCGGACGAGGATCTCCTGGCCGGCCCCTTCCTGGGCGCCGGCCTGGACCTTGCGGAAGATCTCCGCGGCCAGGGCCGCGTCGGACTTGACGACGCCGCTGCCCTTGCAGGTGGGGCACGGCGCGCAGAAGAGCGAGGGCAGGCTCTGGCGCACGCGCTTGCGAGTCATCTCGACCAGGCCCAGCTCCGAGATCTCGAGCACGTTGGTGCGGGCCTTGTCCTCGGCGAGCACGCGCGTCAACGCCTTGAAGACCTGGTCGCGGTGATCCGGGTGCTCCATGTCGATGAAGTCGATGATGATGATCCCGCCGAGGTCCCGCAAGCGAATCTGGCGAACGACCTCGGTCACCGCTTCCAGGTTGATCTTGAGCACGGTCTCCTCGAAGTCCCGCTTGCCCACGTACTTGCCCGTGTTGACGTCGATCGCCACCAGGGCCTCGGTGTGGTCGATCACGATGTAGCCGCCCGACTTGAGCCAGACGCGGCGGCGCAGGGCCTTCTCGATCTCCTTCTCGATCCCGGTCGCCTCGAAGATGGGCGCGTCCTTGTCCCAGAGCTTCACCCTGGACGCGAGCTGCGGGACCAGCGAGGACGCGAACTGCACGCATTTCTCGAAGGTGTCCTGGTTGTCCACCAGGAATTCGTCCACCTCCGGCGAGAAGAGGTCCCGGACCACGCGGAACGTCAGATCCATCTCCTCGTGCAGCAGCGAAGGCGCCCGGGCCGCCTCGAAGCGGCCCTGGATCTGGGTCCAGAGCCGGCTCAGGAACTGGATGTCGGCCGCCAGATCCTCTTCGCCCTTCCCCTCCGCGACCGTCCTCACGATGAACCCGCCGCTCGGCGGGCGGAGCCCCTTCACGATCTCGCGCAGGCGCTCGCGCTCCTGCTCATCGTGGATGCGGCGGGAGACCCCCACGTGGCGCGCCTGCGGCAGGTAGACGATGGAGCGACCGGGCAGCGAGACGAAGGAGGTGACGCGGGCCCCCTTGGTCCCGAGCGATTCCTTGGACACCTGGACCAGGATCTCTTGGCCCTTGTGGAGCAGCTCCTCGATGGGTGGCGAGGGCACGGGCGGCCGCGGCTCGGACTCGGCCTCCGCCACCTCGACGTCGGTGGCGTCCTCATCGGCGTCGCGCCCGAGGTCGCGGTCGTCCTCGCCGAGGTTGGCGGTGTAGTCGCCGGCGTAGAGGAAGGCGTCCTTCTGGAGCCCGATGTTCACGAAGGCCGCCTGCATGCCGGGCAGGACGTTGGTGACCACGCCCTTGTAGATGTTCCCGACGATGGAGCGGCGGCCTTCGCGCTCCACGTAGAGTTCGGTCAGGAGATTTCCGTCCTGGACGGCGAGTCGGGTCTCGATCACACCGGCATTGACGACGATCCGCTTTCCCACGTCAGTCCTCGATCCAGGACCGGGAGGCCCGGTCGGCAATTCCCGCGTTAACGGAACTGCCGCATTCGGATCGAGAGCAGGAGTCCCAGCCCCATCAGTGAGGCCACCATGGACGACCCGCCGTAGCTCATGAGCGGCAGCGGGATCCCCACGACGGGCAGCAGCCCCGTCACCATCCCCAGGTTGATCAGGATTTGGGCGGCGAGGACCGCGGTCACCCCGAGCGCGAGCACGCGCCCTCGGGGATCCCGCGTGCTGGCGGCGATCTCGAACCCCCGCAGGACCAGGAGGCCGTACGCCACGATCAGCACGAGGCAACCGATGAACCCCCACATCTCGGCGAACACGGCAAAAATGAAGTCAGTGTGGCGCTCCGGAAGAAAGGCGAGCCGGCTCTGCGTGGCGCCGCTCACCCCCTTGCCCAGAAGCTGACCCGAACCGATGGCGATCTTCGCCTGGATGACATTGTAGGCCGTCCCGAGGGGATCCCGGAACGGGTCGAGGTACACCAGCAACCGGTCTCGCTGATAGGGCTTGAGGGCGAGCCAGCCGAGCGGCAAGGCCGCCAGCCCCGCCAGCGCGAACGCCCCGAGCACGCGGAGCCTCACCCCCACGCCGACGAGGACGGCGGCCACGACGGGGATGAGGACCAGCGCCGTCCCCAGATCGGGTTGGCGCACCACGAGCAGGAAGGGCACGCCCAGGAGGGCGAGCGTTCCCATCACGGTGCCCCGGACCAGTGGCTCACCCGCCCGGGATGCGAGCGCCCACGCGAGCGTCAGGACGAAGATCAGCTTGAACAACTCGGAAGGCTGGAAGGTGATCGGGCCCAGGTGCATCCACCGACGGGCGCCCGACACTGTCCGTCCGAGCACGAAGACGACCACCAGCAAGCTCACGCCCAGCACGTAGAAGGCGGGGGCGACTCGCACCAGGCTCCGGTAGTCCACGCTGGCCACCACGAGCAAGGCCACGAGCCCGATCCCCACCCAGGAGAGCTGCCGCCAGGCGAGCGCGGTGCCGCCCCGCCCCGGCGCCAGATTCCACATCGACAGGACGCTCAGGGCGACGATGAACAGCGCCGTCGCCAGGAGGGCCCAGTCGACGTTCTGCAGGAGCCGGCGGTCGACCCGGAGCATTACGACTCGCCCCCGAGGGCGACCATGGCAACCTTCTCCAAGAAGATCGCCTGGTAGATCTGGCGCGCGATGGGCGCCGCCACCTGGCCGCCCTTGCCGCCCCGCTCGACCAGCACCACCACGACGACCTGCGGGTCCTCGGCGGGAGCGTAGGAGGCGAACCAGGCATGGTCCTGGCCGCGGGCGGAATCGCTCTTGGCGATGCTCTGGGCGGTACCCGTCTTGCCCGCGATCAGCACCCCGGGCAGGCGGGCTGCCCCGCCGGTGCCGCCCTCGTTCACCACGCCGACGAGCGCGCTCCTCAGGAAAGCCCAGACCACCGGAGAAAGGTCCACGTGCCCGCTCATCTTGCTCGACGTCGAATACGCGAGCGCGCCGTCGGACTCTTCCACCCGCTGAACCAGTCGCGGCTTCCACAGGATGCCGCCGTTGGCGACGGCGCCCATCATCCGCGCCACCTGCATCGGCGTCACCAGCACGGGCCCCTGCCCGATCGAGATATTGACGGTGTCGCCCGCTTGCCAGGCGCGGCCGCCCCGCCGGCGCTTCCAGTCGACGAACGGGATCAGACCCGGCTTCTCGCTGCCCAGATCGGTCCCGGGGGTAGCGCCGAGACCGAAGGCGCGGGCGTAGCGGACGATGGCCTCGGGCCCCACCTTGAGGCCGGCCTGGTAGAAGAAGATGTTGCACGAATGGACCAGCGCCGAGCGCAGGTCCACGTGTCCGTGCCCGCCTTCCTTCCAGTCCTTGAAGGTCCATGCCCCGAGATGGAACTGGCCGGTGCAGTAGGTACGGTCCATGGGGGTGAGCGATCCCTCCTGAAGCCCGGCCGCCGCCACGACGACCTTGAACACCGAGCCCGGCGCGTACTGGCTCTGAAGCGCCCGGTTCATCAGGGGGGTCATCGGATCGCTCACGAGGCGCCGCCAATCTTCGCGGCCGAGGTTCCCGGTGAGCCGATCCAGGGCGAATGCCGGACTGGAGGTCATCGCCAGCACATCGCCATTGCGCGGGTCCATCACCACGACGGCGCCCGCGTGTCCCGTCATGGCCCGTTCGGCCGCCTCCTGGATCCGCCGGTCGACGCTGGTGATCACCTGGCCGCCGGGGTCGGGCTCGTCGCGCTTCATGACCTGGACCGGCCGCCCGAGGGCATCGACCTCGATGCGTTCGCCCCCATCCCGGCCGCGCAGGTACTCGTCCAGCAGCCGCTCCAGACCGGACTGCCCGATCATGTCGCCGCGCCGGTAGCGCCCCTGCTTCATCTGCTCCTCGCTCACCTCGCGGACGTATCCGAGCAGGTGGGCGGCGAAGGCGCTGGTGGGGTAGACGCGCTGGGGCTCGACCTCGACGATCACGCCCGGCAACTCGAGCTTCCGCTCCTCGACCTGCGTGACCTCTGCGAGCGACAGCCCGCGGCGCACCCGGACGGGCCGGAACGAATCCGCGGGAACCCGATCGAGCGACTCCCGGAGCTCGGTGAGCGGGATCTTGAGCAGGACCGATAGCCGGGCGAGCACCGTGTCGCGATCCTCCATCTCGCGCGGGATGAGGGAGAGCGTGAAGGCGGGGCGATTGTCCACCAGGGGGTGCCCGTGGCGGTCGAACAGGATGCCGCGCGGCGCCGCCACCGGACGGAGGCGGATCCGGTTCTTCTCCGACATCTCCTGAAGGTGCCCGCCTTCCAGCGCCTGCAGATACCAGAGCTGCACCAGCAGCCCCACGAACCCGATCGCCGTCAGCATCGCCAGCGCCAGCACCCGCCGAGTCCACGCATCGCGCGGGCCTCCCGGCCGGGGTCCTAGGTCCACATGCGTCTCCTCATGGCCACGGCGGCGATCGTGCACAACACGCAGGCAGAGCCGAGGAAGCCGTTGTAAAGGGCCTGGGGCAGGATCACGTGCAGCATCAGCGCCCCGAGAGACGCCGGAAAGTGGAAGAGCTGGAGCAGGAAGTAACGCACGAGCCCTTCCGCGAGAGTCAACAGCACGAGGCCGGGCACCTGGACCAAGGGGCTGGCAACCCAGAGCCGGCCGACGAGGAGCCCCATCCCGAATCCGGCGAGCGCCTTGGTGAGCGCCTGGATGCCGATGAGCCCGCCCCCGGCCATGTCTTGAAGGAAGCCGGAGACAAAGCCGGCCACGCAGCCGGTTTCCGGGCCCCGCCGGAGCGCCAGGAACACCGTCACGATCAGCGGCAGGTCGGGGGTGACGCCGCCCAGGCTCAGTGCCGGCACCACGCTCCACTGGGCGAGACTGCCACCGAAGGTCATGAGCAGGAACAGGGCACGCACGCGTCTATCCGTCCGGGGTGAAGAGGCCGGCCATATCCTGCTGCGTCTGGCCGGTGAGCAGCAGTACCTCCTCGACGCGCGCGAAGTCGACGGCGGGCGCCAGCACGGCGAAGTGGAACAGCGCTGAGCCCTTGTCCTGGATCGCGGCCACCCGGCCGATCGGCACGCCCTTCGGGAAGAGGTTGCCCAGGCCGGAGGTGACGACGATGTCTCCCGGAGCGACCTGTGCGCCGTCCCGCGCCATGAACTTCAAGCGCACGGCCCCGCCGGCGTCTCCCTCGACCAGTCCGAGCGTGCGGGTGCGCTGGACCACGGCGCCCACCGTCGAGGCGGGATCATTGAGCAGTTGGACCACCGAGGCCCTGGCGCTCACCTGCACGATGCGCCCCACGAGACCTTCGGGGACGATCACGGGGACCTGGCGGGCGACGCCACTGCCGCGGCCGCGGTTCACCGTGAGCGTGCGCACCCACCCGCCGGCCTCGCGCCCGACGACTTCTCCGGCCAGCGCTGACAGCGGCAACCGCTCGCGCAGCGCGAGCAGCCGTCGCAGTCGCGCGTTCTCCTGCCGGGTCTCCTCCACCTGCAGCGCCTGGAGCTTGAGGCGCTCGGCCTCCGCCCGGAGCACCGTGTTCTCGCTCCGCACCGATTTCCAGTCGACGTAGGTCGTCCAGAGGCCGAGCGCCCCGCGATGAACCTTCACGAGGAGGCCCTGGATGGGAGTGACGAGGAGCGCGACCACGTCGGCCGCCCGCCCCGTTTCGCCGCCCCGCGTCTGCACGGTGAGGAGCAGCAGGCACACCAGGAACACCCCGAGGAGAAGCCCGTACCTGCGAAGTCTCACGGCAATACCCTCGGAAACTCGGAGGGAGGCTTGGCCCCCCTTCCGAGCCTCCCCCCAGGACGCAGTGCGAGCCGCAGGACGTCGCGGGGCTGGGGCCCCGCCGTCCGAGGCGAGCCATCCGGAAATCCGAGCCACAGGACGTCGCGCGGCTGGGGCCCCGCCGTCCGAGGCGAGCCATCCGGAAATCCGAGCCGCAGAACGGCCACGGGCTGGGCCCCGTGCGTCCGAGGCAAGCCATCCGGAGCTCGCGCCCGAACAGCGTCGACCACGGCGCCGCAGATTTCCCCCGACAGATCCCTCGGGGACGATGCGCGTCGGCGGCCCCGCCCGCGACCGATAGTCAAGCTGGGAGCGCTACCTTCTTGAGGAGATCCAGATGATCCAGTACCTTGCCCGTCCCGAGGACCACGCAGGTGAGCGGATCGTCGGCAACCGTGATGGGGAGATCGGTCTCCTGGCGCAGGAGCTGATCCAGGCCCCGCAGCAAGGCGCCGCCACCCGTGAGCACGATACCCTTGTCCACGATGTCCGCCGCCAGTTCCGGCGGCGTGCGCTCCAGACACGTGCGCACCGCGTCGACGATGGCGATGACCGGCTCACGGAGCGCCTCGCGGATCTCCTCGTCGGTCACGACGATGGTCTTGGGGATGCCGTCGATGAGGTCGCGCCCCTTGACCTCCATGGTGAGGCGCTCGCCGCCGGTGGGATAGGCCGATCCCAGCTTGATCTTGATCTCTTCCGCGCGTCGCTCTCCCACCAGCAGGTTGTAGTGCTTCCGGATGTACTGGACGATCGCCTCGTCCATCTCGTCGCCGGCGATCCGCACGGACTTGGAATACACGATCCCCGACAGCGAGACCACCGCGACCTCGGTGGTGCCGCCGCCCACGTCGACGATCATGTTGCCGCCGGGCTCCTGGATCGGCAAGCCGGCCCCGATGGCGGCGGCCATCGGCTCCTCGATCAGATACACCTCACGGGCCCCGGCCTGCATGGCCGAGTCCCGCACCGCGCGCTTTTCCACCTGGGTGATCCCCGACGGAACGCCGATGACGATGCGCGGGTGCACCAGCGTCCGGCGCCGGTGCACCTTGTTGATGAAGTAGTGCAGCATCTTCTCGGTGATGTCGAAGTCGGCGATCACGCCATCCTTGAGCGGCCGGATCGCCGTGATGTTGCCGGGCGTCCGGCCGAGCATCGCCTTCGCCTCGTGGCCCACGGCGAGCACCGAATGGTCGGCCAGGTGAATGGCCACGATGGACGCCTCGTTCATCACGATGCCCTCGCCGCGGACGTACACGAGGGTATTGGCCGTGCCGAGGTCGATGGCGAGGTCGTTGGAGAAGAGCCCGGCGAGGAGACTGATCAGCATGCTGAAACCGCCTTGTGACAGTGGTTCATGTTGACGGGAAAACGTGCTCCGCCAGTGTAGCATCCGATGTCCGGAGAGCCAAGGGAACAGCTTCGGCTTTTCGGGAACATGGACGTCACGGGAGCGACACGCGGGATGGCGCCGCGGGTGGCTGACGGCCGGCGGGAAAACGGCACCATTCCCACCAGTTAGGCCGGCCCCGCCGCGCCTACGGGGCGAGCCCGCCCGGGCCGATGCCCCTGGTCGCCGGGCCACGTTCACCCTTGCCGGGCTCGACGAGCGCTAAAGGGTTCCCAGGGTCGGGAGACTCCGCCCACGACAGAAAACGCCCGGCGGCGGTCACCGCGTTCTCGGCGTCCAGCCATGTCCGCACCAGGCCGATGTCCACGGCGCTATTCTCCGGGACTCACCACTGCGCGGCGGCCACCTCGTCGGGCACGGCGTTGCGCCCCCTGATCGCGCGGCACGCCGTCACGGCGGATCAGCGGGCCCGAGCCGTTCCCGATTCTACCCCGCTCCGTGAGCCGGAACGACACCCGGAGGAGGCCGAGAGCGCGGAGAACTCGGTGATGATCGCGAGGACCCACCGCGGCGTGACCTCGGCGTCGTGGATATTTCCTTGACACGAAGCGCAAGATCCAGTAACCTGGGCTCGGTCGTAGGTACTCGGTTGCGGATTCTAGAGAGCGAACAGGCAGGAAGGCAGGTCGCTGGGTTCGAGATCAACGCCGCGAGACCTCAGGTCCCGCGGCGTTTCTTGTTTGTCCTTCAATTCTGGAGGACGGCCCCGCCATAGTGGTGGGGTATCACCGAGGCGCAAGCCTCAAGAGAAGAGGTAGCAGACAGATGGCTCAGGGTCACGTGAAGTGGTTCAACGATGCGAAGGGGTACGGCTTCATCTCCCAGGAGGATGGCGAGGACGTGTTCGTGCATTTCAGCGCCATCCAGGCTCAGGGTTTCAAGAGCCTGGTCGAGGGAGACAAGGTCGAGTTCGAGGTCACCAAGGGGCCCAAGGGGCTCCAGGCCTCCAACGTCCGCAAGGTCTAGGGGCGCCCGGAGTTCGCGGAGGGGGGCCCCGGCCAAACCGGGGCCCGACCCTCCTTCCTGCATGCGCGCGCACGTAATCTGCGCGCTCTTTCCGGCTCGTCGATCCCTCCCTCCACGGCGTTCCCGCCTTCAGAGTGCTTGACGCGACGCCTCGAGACCCGCTAAAACAGCCTTGACAGCCGTTTCGGGTCTTTGCTAATCTGCTGGCCGGATTGGGTGACGTGGAAGTGTCGCTTGGCCCGTACGTGCTAGAGAGCCTCGTGTAAGCCGTCATGGCGCCGGAGGACTCCAGTCCTCGACGGCGCTTTTTTATTCCCCCCGACCCTGGGGGCCCCCGGCCATGGTGGCTTGGGGATTACGCGGGCGGCTGAACCCGTCCTAAGGAGAGAGGGAACAGACGTATGGCACAGGGCACGGTCAAGTGGTTCAACGACGCAAAAGGGTACGGCTTCATCCAGGTAGAGGGCGGGGAAGACGTCTTCGTCCACTACAGCGCAATCCAGGCGCAGGGCTTCAAGAGTCTGGCCGAGGGTGACAAGGTGGAGTTCGAAGTCACGAAGGGGCCGAAGGGGCTGCAAGCGTCCAACGTTCGCAAGACCCCGTAGGTTCGTCGCTGACCACTTGACGGCCCGTCGGGATCCCGACGGGCCGTTTGTTTTTGCCCCCAGCCCATCCAGAACGGCTTCGCCTGGTCACCCGCCGGACGCGTTCTCGTGAAAAAAAAGCCCCGACGATACCTGCGGCAACGCTTGCCGTGCCGCCCCGCTGGTGAAAGGGCGGGATCGTCGGGGCCGGTGGCTCCTGGGTCCTCCAGGCCCACCTGCTACTGCTTACATCCGGGCCTTAGGAGGTGACCACCTCACAGATCACCGTAGGGGTACACATCGGCTGGATCACCTCCCTTTCTCGGCGCGGCCCGGCATAGGGCCCAGGAACCCACCACCTCGGCCCGGACGCCGACTCCCGGCCCGAGGCTCGGTCACGTTGCCTGCGACGGGATTGCCCCAGGGAACGCTGAAAGAGCCTGTGTGCGCTCTGACCGAATTTCTCTCATCCTACATGACCCCGGGCCGCCTGAAAAGAGTGTTTTTCCCGCCGTGCGGGGCCACGTTCCGCGTTGGATGAGCGCGCTCGGAAAGGGCTTCGCCCCGTCCCGACCCCCAGAGGAATCGGTCGCCCCCGGCGTCACTTCACCGTGATGCGGCCATGATCAATGCCCAAGATCAGACACACCGGTGTGTATCGCCAAGACGACGGGCCGACCGGATCGCGCGTATCGAATCAGTCGCCCCAGGTGGCTCCGCCCGCCCGCAGATACTCCTCCCACTCCCACGGCAGGAGCGACCGCTTCTTCGAGTTGCAGTCCTTGCAGGCCGGGACCATGTTCCCGCGCACGGAGCGCCCCCCGCGGATCAGCGGCACGAGATGGTCCATCGTGAGGGCCTTGGCGCCCACCTGCCGCTCGCAGTAGTGACAGACGCCCGCCGCGATGCGCCGCTTCCACCACGCGCTCCCGCGCAGCTCGCGGGCGCGCGCCTTCTCGCGCCGGAGGTGAGCGTCGGTGACCTCGGGCGTGAACCGCGGGGCCGCCATCACGCCTCCTCTTTGACCGCGGTGAGCCGGAGCGACAGCTCCTCCCACTCCCTCATCAGCCAGGCCACGCGCTCCTCGGTGTCCTTGCGCGCCTGAGCGGCCTCGCGGGCGCGCTCGCCGTCGCGGTAGAGCTCCGGATCGGCCAGGGACAGGCCGATCTCGGCGAGCCGGGCCTCCAGCTCGTGGATCTGGGCTTCCACGACGCCGAGCCGCGCCCGAATGGCCTCGATCTCTCGCTCCAGATCCCTTCGCCGTGAGCGGCGCCGGTCTCCTCCCGCGGTCGGGACGGCGTCTCGCTCCCTGGACTGGCTCTCGACCGGGCGCGCCGGCCCCTCGGCGCCGGAGGGGGCGGCCTTCCTCGACAGATAGTCATCGTAGTTGCCGAGGTAGCCCGTGAGCTGGCCGCCATCCACCTCCACCACCTGAGTCGCGATCCGATTGATGAAGTATCGGTCGTGGGAGATGAACACGATGGTCCCGGTGAAGGCCGCCAGCGCCTCTTCCAGCACTTCCTTGGATGCGAGGTCCAGATGGTTGGTGGGCTCATCCATGCAGAGGAGCGCGGCCGGCCGGACCAGCATCTTGGCCAGGGCGGCGCGCGCCTTCTCGCCGCCGGAGAGCACCGAGACGCGCTTGTCCACCGCGTCCCCGCTGAAGAGGAAGGAGCCGAGGATCGTGCGCAGGCGCCCCACCGGCGAGTCCGGATCGGCCTGCTCCAGCTCCTCGAGCACCGTCTTCGCGGGATCCAGCGCGTCGAGCTGGTGCTGGGCGTAGTAGTGGACCTCGACATGGGCGCCGAGCGTCCGCTCGCCATGCTCGAAAGGCAGCACCCCGGCCAGCACCTTCAGGAGCGTGGACTTGCCCGCCCCGTTCACCCCCACCAGCGCGACGCGTTCCCCGCGCTCCACGGCGAAGTCGACGCCCGCGTAGACCACGTTGTCCCCGTACGACTTGTGCACTCCGCTGAGGCGGGCCACCACGCGCCCTGTCCGCGGGGGCTGGGGGAACGCGAAGCGGATCCGCCGGGCCGCGGGTCCGACCTCGATCCGCTCCTCCCGTTCGAGCCGCTTGATCCGGCTCTGGACCTGACGCGCCTTGGTGGCCTGGTAGCGGAAGCGCTCGATGAAGCGCTCGATCTCCGCCACCCGCTTCGCCTGGTTCCTCTGCCGGGCTTCCCGCAGCGCCTCGCGCGCCTCGCGCTCGAGGAGGAAGTGGTCGTAGTCGCCCGGGTAGACCGTCACCGTCCCGCCCGCGAGGTCAGCGATGGCGGTGACCATGCGGTTCAGGAAGTAGCGATCGTGGGACACGAGCACGACGCTCCCCTCGTACGACGCCAGGAAGTCCTCGAGCCACCGGAGTGACTCGAGGTCCAAGTGGTTGGTGGGCTCGTCGAGCAGCAGGAGATCGGGCCGCAGCAGGAGCAGGCGGGCCAACGCGGCGCGCATGCGCCAGCCGCCCGAGAACTCGGTGAGCGGGCGATGCAGCTCCTCGGGCTTGAACCCCAACCCGCCCAGGATCACCTTGGCCTGGGACTCGAGCCGATAGCCGCCCAGCGCCTCGAAGCGGTGCTGGACCTCGCCATAGGCCTCCGTGAGCGCCGGATCGGCGTCGGGGCCGGCCATCCGCGCCGCCAGCTCCTCCAGCTCGGCCTCGAGCTTCCACACCCGGTCGAAGCCCGAAAGCGTCTCGGCCAGCACCGTCAGCTCCTTCCCTGCGCCCACGTCCTGGGGCAGATACCCCACGGTGACCCCGCCGTCCAGATGGACGCGCCCGGCGTCCGGATCTTCCACGCCGGCCAGGATGCGGCACAGGGTGGTCTTGCCGGCGCCATTGGGACCGACGAGGCCGATGCGCTCGCCGCGCCCGATGCGCCAGGAGAGATCACGCAGGAGCGATTGGCCACCGTAGCCCTTGGAAACGGTCTCGAGGGCGATCACGTGGATCCTTTCGGATGCGCCGTCGGGCGCCTCCGCGCCCGACGGTCGGGGAAGTCAACCCCCGGCTGGGCTCTTCATGGCTTCCATCACGGCGAAGGCGTGACGCACGGATTTCATGGCGAGGGTGCCGCCCATGAGGGCGCCGATGTCCAGGATCTCGGCGATCTCCGCCTCCGTCGCGTCCAGGTGGAGGACCTCCTCCACGCGGTGCTCGATTCAGTCGAAGCAGTTCTGCGACACCGCCACCGCCAGTGCGGTCAGCTCCTTGTGTTTCTTCGAGAGCGCGCCGTCGGCGTACACACGCTTGCCCAGCTCGCCGAAGGCGGCGGGCACCTTCATGGGGCTCTTGGCGATGAGCCCGTTCATCCGCTTCCGTTCCACGTTCTTCTCGTGCAGATGCATCATGGCCGCTCCTTGGGAGATTGCGCGCCCGGATCGGTGAGGCCGCGGGCGCGGGCCTCCGCCAGCCCACGCAGGGCCAGGAGGAGGCGAACGAGGCACTGCTGGACGAGCCGGGCATCCTGGGCCGTGGGATCGGTCATCCACTGCTGCGCCCACTCCCGGCTCTCGGACTGAAGGCCGAGGGTCGGGGAGAGCTTCTGCAGCCGCAGGAGCAGATCGTCCGGGGGCAGCCCGGCCGCTCGCAGGCGCGCGACCACGGCGCCCCGGACCGCCGCGTTCCAGATGCCCGTCAGCGCCTCGATGAGCGCGCCGTAGCACGTGCTGTCGGGGCGCCGCTTGAGATGCTCGACCACGGCGGCAAGCATTGGATGCAGGGCGGGCTCACCGTCCTCGTCCACGCCGACCAGGCCCGCGAGGAGCGGGTCCTTGGCGAGATTCGGCATTCGCTCGAGCCAGTCGACGAGCTCGGCGACCGGCACCGCGGGCAGCTGCGCGAGTCGCTCCAGGAAAGGCGCGTCGGGGGCCACCGAACCGCCTCAGGACACTCGGAGGGGGGCTTCGCCCCCCTTCCGAACCTCCCCCCAGGACGCAGTGCGAGCCGCAGGACGTCGCGGGGCTGGGGCCCCGCCGTCCGAGGCGAGCCATCCGGAGAATCGAGCCGCAGGACGGCCACGGGCTGGGCCCCGTGCGTCCGAGGCGAGCATCCAGCCAGAAGCTTGCGCCGGCGAAGCCGGCGCTCGAACAGCGTCTATCACTTCACACGAGATCTCCGACACGCTGCTAGCCTCCGCGGAGGACCACCACGACGGCGGTGGCCATCAAGAGGAGCAGGCTCGCCGGGAGCAGCAGCTTCCACGAGATGGCGAGGATCTGGTCCACGCGGATGCGGACGAAGCTCCAGCGCACCCACGTCACCAGCAGGAAGACGAACATGGCCTTCAGGAGGAACCAGATCGGCCCCATCCAGGCCGGGCCCGGCCCCGACCACGCGCCCAGGAACAGGAGCGCCCCCAGGAACGAGGTGCCGATCACGTGCGCGTACTCGCCGAGCTGGATCAGGGCGAACTTCATCCCCGAGTACTCCACGCGGAAGCCCGCGATCAGCTCCGACTCCGCCTCGAGGATGTCGAAGGGCACCCGGTTCTCGGCGGCGAGGGTCGTCACGACATAGGCGACGAAGGCGAGCTGGCCGATGACCGGGTAGAAGACGAACCAGCCGAGGAAGCCCTGCTGGGCGGCGGCGATGTCGGAGAGCCTGAGCGAGCCGGTCAGGACGACGGGCACGAGCGCGGTGAAGATGAACGGCAGGTCGTAGGAGATGATCTGGTTCACCGCCCGCATGGCGCTCAGGAGCGCGTACTTGTTGTTGGAGCCCCAGCCGCCCATGAACAGCCCCACGATCTCCATGGCCGACACGGCGAGGAAGAAGAGGATCCCGATGTTCAGGTCCGCGATGCCGAGCCCCGGCGCCCAGGGGATGGTGGCGAAGATCAGCATGCACGGGATGAGGAAGACGATGGGCGCGAGGTTGTAGACCGCCCGGTCCGCCGTGCGCGGGATCACGTCCTCCTTCATCATGAGCTTCAGCGCGTCGGCGATGGGCTGGAGCAGCCCGTGGGGCCCCACGCGGTAGGGGCCGATCCGCGACTGCATCCGCGCCGCGAACTTCCGCTCGAGGAGGGTGACGTAGGTGACCATGCCGATGATGACGTTCAGGACGATGAAGGCGACGATGAAGGCGTGGATCGGCTCGGACATCACCCCGGCTCCCCCTCACCCTGCCCTCTCCCCCTCGCGGGGGAGAGGGACCTGAGCGCGTGACCCCCTCTCCCTTCCAGGGAGCGGGATGGGGTGAGGGTCTCCCTCATCGGTCCACTTCTCCGAACACGGGGTCGACGGAGCCCATGATGGCAACGACGTCGGCGACCTTGCAGCCGATGAGGATGTGCGGCAGGATGGCGAGGTTGGAGAAGGAGGCGCCGCGCCACTTCATCCGGTAGGGCTTCGCGCTGCCGTCGGCCAGGAGGTAGCAGCCCACCTCGCCGCGCGCGCCTTCGATGCGCGCGTAGGCCTCGCCCTTGGGGATGCGCACCTGTCCCACCGACTTCACGCCCGGCCGCGAGGCGATCGGACCGGCGGGCAGGCCGTCCACCGCCTGGCGCACGATCTTGATCGACTCGCGGAACTCGACCATCCGCACGCGGTACCGGGCGTAGCAGTCACCGGCCGTCTCGATCGGCACCTTGAAATCGAAATCCTCATAGGACGAGTACGGCTCGGCCCGGCGGATGTCGTAGTTGACGCCGGAGCCGCGGATGAGGGGCCCGGAGATGCCGACCTCCTGGGCCAGCTCGCGCGAGACCACGCCCACCCCCTGGGTGCGCGCCTGGAAGAAGGCGTTGCCCTCGAGCATGTCCTCGTACTCGTCGAGGCGCCGCTCGACCAGGCCGATGGTGTCGCGGACCTTCCTGTCCCAGCCGGGGGGGATGTCGTAGCGCGTGCCGCCGACCTGGTGCAAGCCGTAGAGCAGCCGCGCTCCCGTCAGCGCCTCGAAGAGATCGAGCACCCACTCCCGCTCGCGGAAGCAGTAGAGGAAGACGGTGGCGCCGCCGCCGAGGGCGCCGCCCATGTCGAGGCACCAGGTGCCGAGCCAGAGGCAGTGCGAGGCGACGCGCTGCAGCTCCGCCGCGATCACCCGCAGGTACTGCGCGCGCTTGGGCACCTCGATCTTGCCGATCATCTCGGCCGCCCGGACATAGGCCAGCTCGCTGGTCATGGCAGCGACGTAGTCGGTCTTGGAGGCGATGGACGGGTACTGCGTGTAGGTCAGGGTCTCGCCGAGCTTCTCGTGGCAGCGGTGCAGGTAGCCGATGACGGCGTCGACGCCCACCACCGTCTCGCCGGCGAGGGTGAGGATGGCGCGGAAGACACCGTGGGTGGAGGGGTGCTGAGGCCCCATGTTCATGGTGAGGCGCTCGCTGCCCCCGTACCCCATCTCGATGACCTTTCGCGCTTCGGGGTCCATCGTCAGGCTCTTCCCTCTCCGCGGGGAGAGCGAATCACTTCATCGGCGAGTGAGGCGACGGGTTGAGGATGATGGACTTCATCTCGAAGAGGATCGGCGTCGCCTTGCCCAGGAAGGCCTGCCACTCCGGGTCCTGCATCACCTTGGCGCGGACGGCGGCACGGTCGTTGAGATCGTGGTAGGCCCAGAGGTGCACCACCTCGTTGAGCGCTCCCATCTCCGTCTGCCAGAGGCCCACGTTCTTCGAGTACTTCTCGCGGACCGGCATGATGGCCTTGAAGTGGCCCAGCCACTCCCCGGCCCTGCCCACCGGTGTCCGGTAGGTCCGCAGCTCGTAGACGTTCCCGTCGCTGGCCGGCGGCTTGAGCGGGAGCTGCGCGGAGAGGATCTTGTTCTCCTGCGCCGCCAGCATGGAACGGATCTGCGGCAGGTAGCCCTTGGTCCACTCCTCGTTCTTGGCGAGCTCGCCGCGCAGCCGCTCCCGCTCGTTGAGGTCGGGGTAACTCCAGAGGTGCACGACCTGGTTCAGCGTGCCGAACTCGGTGAACCAGTGCCCCTCGAGCTTGCCGTACTTGTCGCCGCGAGCCTTCCGGCCGACGTCGCCGGACAGCTTGAGGTACTCAGCCTGCTTGCCGGGCACGAGCGTGTAGGTTCGGAGCTCGTAGATCATCGGTCAAACTCCTTAGCGATAAGGGGGATGGGGAGTGTCCACCGCGTAGGACTTGAGGAGGGGGTGGCCCTCCCAGTCCTGCGGCAGGAGGATGCGCCGCAGGTCGGGATGGCCCTCGAAGCGGATGCCGAACATGTCGTAGCACTCCCGCTCCATCCAGTCCGCGCCGCGCCAGACGGCGACGAGCGAGGGACAGCGCGTCTCCCCGGCGGGGAGCCGCGTCTTCATGGTCACGCTGAAGTTGGCGTCGAGGTTCTCGGCGCGGGCCACGACCTCGAGCCCCTGGTCTTTCCAGTCCACGGCCGTCGAGAAGCTCAGGTACAGACAGCCGAGGGTGTCCTTGATGAAGCGGCCCGCCTCGACCCACCGCTCCCCGGGCACCGTCACGATGAGGGCGGGACCTTCGCCGGCGGCGGACACGCCGAGGCGCTCCTGGCAGAGGGCCCGCGCTTGGTCGTGGGTCACTGGCTAGTCGATCTTCGGATTGGGAGCCGCCCGCTGCCCCGACTTGTAGAAGTGGGCGATCTGCTCCTGGAGCAGGAGCAGGCCGTTCAGCAGCGACTCGGGGGGCGGCGGGCAGCCCGGCACGTAGACGTCCACCGGAATCACGCGGTCCACGCCCTTCACCACGTGGTAGCCGTGGCGGAAGGGCCCGCCCGAGTTGGCGCAGGAGCCCATGGACACCGCCCACTTGGGATCCGGCATCTGGTCATAGATGCGCTTGAGCATGGGCGCCATCTTGATGGTCACCGTGCCGGACACGATCATGAGGTCGGAGTGCCGCGGCGAGGCCCACGGCACCACGCCGAGCCGCTCCACGTCGAAGCGCGAGGCGAAGGTCGCCATCATCTCGATGGCGCAGCAGGCGAGCCCGAACGTGACGGGCCACACCGAGGACTTGCGCGCCCAGTTCAGGAACGCATCCGCCACGGTGGTGACCACGAAGCCGCCGGGGAAATGCACGAGCCCCTCGGTCGCCTGCTCGAACAGGGCCGAGTGCTTGTCGCCCTCCGGACGCTCCTGGTGGTACTTCTCCCACTCCTGGAGGTCCTTGAACTCCGTCCAGACGGCGGGCGGGATCTGCGGGGTCGGCGCCTTTATTTCCACTCGAGGATTCCTTCTTTGTAGGCATAGAGCCAGCCGAGCGACAGGATGCCAAGAAAGAGCGCCATGCTGCCGACGGCCCAGAGACCCACGGAACGGAGCGACAGCGCCCACGGGAAGAGGAAGACGGCGAGCGCGTCGAAGACGATGAAGATCAGGGCCACCAGGTAGAAGCCGACCGGGAACTGGACCCACGCTTCTCCGATCGGCTCGGCGCCGCACTCGTAGTTCTCGAGCTTGGCGGCATAGGGCCGGGCGGGGCGCAGGATCGCGGCCGCTCCGAGCGACACGACCGCGAAGGCCACGATCAGGCCGAGATAGATGACGACGGGCAGATACCCGGTCACGGATTACCTCCCTGGCAAGCTACAAACCCTGCGGAGTATATCACAGGGGTCGGACCGGGACGCCGTTTCCCGCCCCTGGCGGACCCTGTGTTCAGTATACCTCGACGGTGCCGCGCGCGTCGCGCTCGCGTGCGATGCCGCGACACCCCGGACGCGCTACGGCATGTCGCCTTCGAGAAGATCCACGACGCGCCTCGCCATCGTCAAGTCTTCCCCGCTGGCCGCGCTGTATCGCCGAATCGCGTCGACCCGCCGGCCCTCCTTCAGCAACCCCTTGAGCTCCGACAGGAGGGGCTCGCTGAGCTGCGCCACCAGGGCCTTCGCGCGGGCCTGCCGCTCGTCGGCTGTCCGCTTCGCCACGCGAAACGCCGCGAGGCCCTCGGCGGTCGGACACGGAAGGACCTCGAGCCAGACCCCGTTGCTCAACGCGAGATCGCGAATCACCGTGACGGAGCTGGTCGGGCCGGTGTCGACGTCGATCTGGATTTGATGCGTCGGCGGGACGGGGTACGAGCCCATCGCGGGGGGCATCCCCGGCGGCGCGCTCTTCCCGAGCACCCTCACGCTCGCGACCCGGTATGGACCCGACAGCGTCCTCCGCAGCGCGCGGGCGGTCATGTCGTCGAAGAAGTCGCGGTTCTGATCGGTGATGCACGCGAGGGACTTCGGATGGACCAGCCGGCGCCAGCGCTCGACCTCCCGGCTGTTGACCGCCGCCACGTAGTCCGCCGCGAACGTCCGGTGGCCGGCCTGGATCGCGGCCGCCTCGCCGTCGGCGGCGCCCGCTACGGGCACCGAGTCCACACCCGCGAGCGCCAGCGCGAAGAGGACGACGCCCGCCGCGACGATCGAAGTCATGGCTCCACCGGCGTCCGCCGCTGCAACACCATTCGAACCCGCGTTTCAGCCACGATCACCTTGCCCCTGGCGCAAGTCGTGGACCATCCGCAGCTCGGTGAGCGAGGGTGTATGGGCGAGGGGTTGGGTGTCCCCGGTGGGCCGGAATCCGCACGCGGCGTACAGCGCGATCGCCGGATTGTTGGCGGAGCCGACCCAGAGGGAGAGGCAACCCGCCCCCCGCGCGCGCGCCCACGCGGTCACCGCCTCCACGAGTGCACGGCCGACGCCGCGCCCGCGGTCCGCCGGGTCGACGAACATCCCGACGAGCATGGGCCCCGGTCCGGCCGGGTCCTCGGCAAGGCCCGTCGCGAGGCCGATCCATCGACCATCCCGCTCGGCGATGAACGTCACTCGTTCGTCCCCGCCGGCTCCGCCCGCC
>WNFZ01001907.1_pt1 | contig 29246 bp, 24 predicted proteins | sample 5400081 | NCBI WGS metagenome assembly WNFZ01 (sample SAMN13153365, study PRJNA577476) | soil metagenome | isolation source: 80 cm soil or saprolite under grassland replicate 1 | place: USA:California | collected 2016-06-15 | reverse complement strand
GCCCGCTCGCCGCGATTCCCAGCACCACGTCGTCGGGCCCAACCGCCAGCGCGTCGATATCGTGCGCGCCGGCCGCTGGGCTGTCTTCGACCTCCTCGACCGATTGGGTCAGCGCCGCCGCGCCGCCGGCGATCAGGCCGACGACCTGCGCAGGATGGGTGCTGAAGGTCGGTGGGCATTCGGTGGCGTCGAGTACGCCCAGCCGGCCCGATGTGCCCGCGCCGACATAGATCAGCCGCCCGCCGCGCCGCATCCGCTCGACGATGATGTCGACCATCCGCGCGATCGCGTCGCCCACGGCGGCGACGGCCGGGGCGACCGTGGCATCCTCGGCGCCAATCGCTGCGACGATCTCGCGGGCGCTCATGCTGTCGATCGCCGTCGTCGCCGGGTTGATCGACTCTGTGATCATTGGGTATGATGGTTCTTGGTTGCCCCTGCGGGTGCCCATTCTCGGTTCTTTGTTCACGTCAGTCGTCAGTTGTCAGTTGTAATCTGTTTGCCGGTTGAGTTGGTGTGGCGAGTACCTGCTCCAGCAGCGCGCGGTAATTTGCGCCGGGCGTGATGCTGCCGAGCACGGCCGAGTGGGAGGCGCCGGTTGCGGCCGGAACGTTGTTGGGCCAGCCATGCAGAGTTGCATACCCGGCGACGGCGAAGGCCACCGCCTCTTTCGCGTCGGCGTCGAGCGCCAGTGTGTCGACGGTGCGGACGCTGGCACTCGGCAGCGCGGCCTGGAGCATCCTCAACAGAGTTGGGTTGCGCGCCCCACCGCCGCTCACCAGCACCTCTTCTACTCGCCCGCAGTAGCGCTGGTAACTGTCGGCGATGCTCCGCGCGGTCAGCGCGGTCAGCGTCGCGATGGTATCCTCGGCGTTCAGTCCGCGCGCCTGGCACTCGGCGACGTAGGCATGCGCCTGGGACGCGCCGAACTGCTCGCGGCCGGTCGTGCGCGGCGGCGGCTGGTGGAAGAACGGGTGAGCGAGCCATGCGTCCAGCAGCTGCCGATCGACCTGGCCGGCGGCCGCCATGCGCCCGTCGCGGTCGTAGCTCAGCGCGCCGGCCGTCAGCAGCCGCACGGCCTCGTCGATCAGCACATTGCCCGGCCCGGTGTCGAAGGCGAGTACTGACAACCGAGAGGCTAGAGGCTGGAGGCTGGAGGCTAGGGCTCGGTCCCTCGTCTCCAGTCTCTCGGTTGTCGGTCGGTGGTCGGTGGTCGGTGGCAGGTACGTCACATTGCCGATGCCGCCGATGTTCTGCACTGCGCGGCAGCGCCGTTCGTGGCGGAACAGCAGCAGGTCGAGGTATGGCACGAGCGGCGCGCCCTGGCCGCCTGCCGCCATGTCGCGCGGCCGGAAATCGGCGACGACGGTGCATCCGGTGTGCTCGGCGATCACTGCTGGCGTGCCAAGCTGCAGCGTCGAGCGCACCGCGCCGGCGGCTACCTGGTGATAGACCGTCTGGCCATGCGAGGCGATCAAATCCACCTGATCGATTGGTAGGCCGGCCTGCTCCGCCAGCCGCAGCGCCGCCTCGGCAAAGGCCTCGCCGAGCAGTACGTTGATCGAGCAGACTGCCGCCGTGGAGCCGCTGTGGGGCGGCAGCAGCGCCAGCACCTGCGCGCGTAGCGCCGGGTCGTAAGGGAACATTGCGAAGGCGCGCATTCGCATGCGCAGCGTCGCTCCCTCATGTGTCAGCTCGATCAGCGCCGTGTCGATCGCATCCATCGACGTGCCCGAAATCAATCCAATAATGTACATAATGCAGTTATGAGTTATGAGTTATGAGTTAAGAATATTTCAACGCTTAACTTTTAACTCTTAACTATCCTTTGAGGGCGCCCATACGCACGCCTTCGAGGAAGTAGCGCTGGAATAGCAGGAAGAAGACGATCGTTGGTAATGCGGCCAAGGCCGCTCCAGCAAAGATTATTCCGTAATCGGTGCTGAACTCGCCCTGGAGGCTGGCGACGCCGACCGGCAGGGTATAGTTTGGGCTCTTCTGGAGCACGATTAGCGGCCAGAAGAAATCATTCCAGTTACGTACGAAAATAAAGATCGCCAGCGCACCCACAGCCGGGGCCGCCAGCGGCATGATCACGCGCCAGAACACGCCGAACTCGCCGCAGCCGTCGATGCGCGCCGCGTCCTCCAGCTCGGAAGGCAGCGTCTGGATGTATTGGCGCATGAGGAAGATGCCAAACACCTGAGCTGTGGCGGGCAAGATCACCGCCCAGAGGCTGTCGATCAGGCCCAGATTGCGGGTGACGATATAACGCGGCACCAGCGTCACATGGTCCGGCACCATCAGCGTCCCAAGGATCATCCAGAACAGCAATCTGCGGCCCGGAAACCGCTTCTTGGCAAAGCCGTAGCCCGCCAGCGTGTCGAAGACGACATGAAACAGTGTCACGCCCACGGCCACGGTCAGGCTGTTGCGCCCCCAGCGCCAGTAATCTCTCGCCTGGGCAAATAGGCGCTCGAAGTTCGAGCTGCTGGCGTGTATTGGCAGGATATCCGGAGGGATCTTAATCGTCTCCTGGGTTGGGGTGAGCGCGGTCATGAATAGCCAGTACATCGGCCAGAGTGAGATAAAGGTTGTGATCAGCAGCGTCAGCCACATCGCTACCCGGCCCAGGGTCCAGCGGCGGATCGGTTTTAAGATAAGTGCTGGTGTCGCCATTCGTTTGCTCTGTCAGTTGTCAGTTGCCACGACTAACAACTGACAACTGACAACTGACAACCGTTCAATACTCGATCTCGCTGCGCAGGAAGCGAAACTGGATCGCCGCGACCGAGGCGATGATCAGGAATAAAATGAACGCTTGGGCGGCAGCGACGCCGTAGCGGAACTGCTGGAAGCCGTTCTGGTAGATTTGAGTCACAATCGTCTGAGTGCTGTTGCCCACGCCGCTCGGCACCATGATATACACCTTCTCGAACACCTCGAAGCTGGCAATCGTATACAGCACGACCAGGTAGAGCGATGTCGGTTTGATCAGCGGCAGGGTGACCGACCACCAGCGGCGGATCGGGCCAGCGCCGTCGAGCTCGGCCGCTTCATAGAACTCTATCGGGATGCTGCCCATCGCCGCGCTGAACAGCACCACGCCGGTGGCGGGCACCGTCAGCACCGTCGAGAGGATAATGCTATTCAGTGCGATATCGGGGTCGGAGAGCCAGCGCACGGGCGGCAGGCTGGCCAGGCTGAACAGGTAGTTGAGCAACCCCCACTGCGCGTTGAAAATCCAGCGCCAGGTCATCGCGATGATTACTACGCTTGTGACGGCCGGCAGATAGTAGGCCGCCCGAAAGAAGGTCTTGGTCTTGCGCCCCAACGGCTGGATGAGGCTGGCGAGAATCAACCCTACAAAAATGTTCGCGCTGACGGTGATAACCGTGTAATAAAGCGTGTTTCTGAGCGCGGTGACAAATACACCGCTCTGGGTGGTGAAGGCGGCGATGTAGTTGGCCAAGCCGACCCACTTCCCGCCGGTGCGCAGACTGTATTGCTGGAACGAAATGATCAACGACCAGAACACCGGAAGCAGCGTGAAGATCGCGAATGTCACCATGCTCGGCAGCACAAATGCGTAACCCCAGCCGTATCGGTTGATAAAGCGTCGGGCTCGCCGTGCGAGTGTGTCCTGCGCGCCGGTTTTCGACGTCGTCTGCGCTAGATCTGCCATGCGCCCTCCGGGGTGTCCTGCCGTATGCCGCGTATGATACCACGAACGCCGTTTCGTCGTCAGTGGTCAGTTGTCGGTACTGACAACCGACCACTGACCACTGACAACCAGAGTGCTACTGTCCCGATGCGAGGATCTGGTTCACCTCGTCGGCTGGCTGCTTGAGCGCCTCGTCGGGCTTGATCTTGCCGAAGATCGCGTTTTGGATTTGCGGGTGGATGATCGTGCGGATCTGCGGCCACTCGGCGATGATTGGCGTGATGTAACAGTACTGGACGAATGGCTCGAACTTGCTGATCGGGTCGCTGACCTTGACCGACTTGCGCGCGCCGGGGGCCAGGTAGTAGCCTTGTACGTCGTTCCCCACCTCGGCACTAGTCAGGTAGCGCGCCAGGTCCATCGCGGCCCGGAGCTTGGCTTGGTCGTCGCTCGCCGCGACCGAGATTAGGCCAATGCCGCCGGCCGTCACCGGCTTGCCGCCGCCCATGATCGGCATCGGCCAGACGTCGAAGTTCATCCCGGCGGCCTTGTAGCCCGACGACGCACCACTCGGCTCGCTGTACATCGCGTAGACCTTCTTGTCCTTGAAGCCCGATGCGATGTCCGCGCCGGTCTGCGAGCCGAAGTCGGGCGGTGTGACCTTATGAACCAACGCCAGATCGGCCAGCTTCTGCAGGCCCTTGGCGGCCTCGGGGGTGTCGAAGGTGTATTTCTTGTTGTCCTGGCTGAGCGGCAGCGCGCCCTCGCCAAGGATGAACGACCACGCGTTGACCACGCCGGGGTCGATCAGCGCGGTGTAGCCGTACACCTGCTCGCCATTGTCGCGCTTAAAGGTCAGCTTCTTGGCGATCTCGACAAACTGGTCGTAGGTCCAATCCTTCGGCGGCAGGTCGACGCCGCGCTCCTTGAAGATATCCAGGTTGAGATACATCCCGACCGGAGGTACCCACAGCGGCCATGCGTATGCCTTGCCGTCGATGCTCACCGACTGGAGCAGGCTCGGATAGATGTCGGCCTTATCCTGATCGGTCAGGAACTCGTCGATCGGCGCGACCAGCCCATCCTTGACCAGGAGTGGCAAGATGTCCGATGGCAGGCGGAACAGGTCGACCGCCTGGCCGCCCTGGACCGCTTGGGTGAGCTTGGTGAACCCGGCCTGGTCGCCGGTGTAGCCGGTGATCTCGACTTTGATGTCGGGATTGTTCTTTGTGAAGGCCGCGACCGCCGCGTCCATCAACTGGCCGGTGCGGTTGCCGCCATTGGGCTGGTAGCCCAGCACCCAGTACTGGAGCGTGCCCTGGAACTCGCTCTTGCTAACCGGCGCGCTTGGCTTGTCTGGTATCGCGAGCGTCGGCAGCGGCGCGGCGGTTGGCGCAGCGCCCGCTGCGGCGGTCGGCTGTGCGGCTGCCGTCGCGGCAGGTGCCGCGGTTGCCGCAGCCGGCTCCGCGGTCGCCGCGGGTGCCGGTGCGGCGGTAGGTTGGGTGGCCGCAGGCGCCTGTGTTACCTGAGCCGCTGGTGCGGCCGTTGGCTCCGACGTCGTGGGGGCAGTGGTCCCACCTCCACACGCCGACAAGAGCGTGGCCAGCAGTAGGCCGATCGTGGTGAGAGATAAGCTACGTCGCTTCATTGTAATTCTCCTCCAAGCAAGGCATCTGTTTGACACGATGGCACGATGACAAGGTGAGCTTGACACCTCCTTTCTCCAGACTCGTGCTTTTCCAAGCCAGGTCAGAAGTCATGAACCAGCGGTTTTGGCATTAGCACACCTATAACCGATTGCCTGCGCTGAAAGCGCGCTATGCAGGATACAGCAAAAATGGCGCCACGCGCTCGCGGAATGCCGCCTCGTAGGCGCGCCATTCGGCGGCGATCTCGGCCAGCGCTACGCCAGCGTCGATCGCTTCCCGTATCAGCGGCGACCCGGCCAGCCGGTCGAAGTGCGTGGCCGACCAGGCGAATTGGTCGTCGGACGACTGTTGAACGTTCGAACGTTGGCCCTCGCTCATCCGTCGCAGTGCCGCCACCAGCGTAAGCCCGCTCAGGACCGGCCTGAATGTGTTCGCGTCGACGACATGCGGCTGGACGCCGTAGCAGATCTCGCCGGCATACGGCGCCGCGCACGGCTGAAAAGACCAGCGCCGTCGCGGCGGTGGGTATGTTCGGCGAGGGCGCCACCCAGGGCAGCCCGGTCGCTTCCCAACGGTCGGCGCGCCGCCACCCTTCGCAGGAGATAACCGTTAGGTCGCAGCCCAGTCCCATCTCGCCGTTCGCCAGCCGCGCCAACTCGCCCAGCGTTAACCCGTGCCGGATCGGCACGTCGTGCAGGCCGACGAGCGTGCGATGGCCAGCGTCCACACCTGGCCCTTCGATTGCGCCGCCAAGCGGGTTGGGTCGATCGGTCACGATCACCGCGACGCCCGCCGCGGCCGCCGACTCCATGAGCTTAACCAGAGTCCAGGCGTAGGTGTAGAAGCGGCAGCCTACGTCCTGAATGTCACACACGATCAGGTCCAGATCGGCGAGTTGCTCCGAAGTCTGAGCTAGATGTGCGCCATAGAGACTGTAGATCGGTACGCCCGAGGGATGCATGCCGCTGGCGATGTGTTCCCCAGGTGCAGCGGCGCCCAACAGCCCGTGCTCCGGGCCAAACAGCGCGCGCACGTTGGCGACGCGTCGCAGCGCCGAGGCGCTGCTGATCAGGTCGGGCAGCACGCCGCTTGGTCCGGTCAGGACGCCCACTCGCCGCCCGTGCAGCAGATCGCGGCGCTCGTCCAATAAGACGCTGATACCGGGCCGGACTGGCCGTGAGGTATGTGTTATGTGTTGTGTACGGTTGTCGCTCATTGATGACAAGATGACAAGATGACAAGGCGAGAATAGAAGTATAGAATGACTCCGACAGGGCGAATGCGCGTTAGCGCCTCTTGTACAGCCGGAGTTAGCCGTGGACCGGCGAAGCTGAGCATCAGGCTCTGGCCGACAAGGTCGGTGAGGTTAGTCGTCATGGGTGCTTTTCTCAGACCAGCCAGGTGGCATCGCGGCGAGAAAAGCTGGTTGCGACATGGTAGGCGAATGCGATAGTGTGGTGCCGGTTATTCTAGGCCAGCGCAATGATTCTGTCAATCCGCTCACGAGCAGAATGTATTCACAGTTGAGGTAGCTGGACGCGGACGAACGCGGATGTTGAGCCTCCTGATCTGCGTTCATCCGCGTTCGTCCGCGTCCCATTCAGATCACGCGGTCGTTCCCGCCGTCGATTGGGATCTGCGCCCCGGTGGTTTTGGCAAACAGTGGGCCGCACAGTTCCGCGGCCAATTCGGCCACGTCGCGGCTGGTCACCTCGACGCGCAGGATGTTATTGGTTTTGTACGCCTCGACGCTCAGGTTATAGCTGGCGGCGCGCTTCCGCAGCACCTCCTCGGTCCACAGACCGGTGTCGAAGACGGCATTGGGATGCAGCAGATTCACGCGAATACCATCGCGGCCCCACTCCAGCGCCGCCACCCGCGCCAGCTGCGTCAGCGCCGCTTTCGAGGCCGAGTAGGCGGCGGCGCCTGGGCCGGGCGCGGGCACGTTCTTCGAACCCATGATCACCACACGACCGCCACGCGGCGCGGCCTTGAGCAGTGCGTGCGCCTCGCGCAGCAGCGCCACGTTCGCGTCGAGATTGATTGCCATCGTGCGCCGCCATGTGTCGAGATGCAACTCGCCAACGGGCTGGCTCGACGGGAAGATGCCGGCGTTGAGCACCAGTATATCCAGGCCGCCGAAAGCCCGCGCTCCGGTTTCCAGCGCCGCAGCAATCGCCGCCTCGTCGGATACGTCGCAGATGACTCCTGCGAAGTCGCGCCGCTGAAACAGCGACTCGATCGCCGGGTTGATGTCGAGCCCGACGACGGCGGCGCCGCGCGCTAAGAATGATTCCACGCATGCCTTGCCGATACCCGAAGCCGCACCCGTGACGAGCGCCACCTCGCCCGCGAAGGGCTTGGCCGCGCCGGCCCGTTTGAGCTTGGCCTGCTCTAGATCCCAGTACTCGACCTCGAACAGCTTGTCGGCCGGCAGCGCTTGAAAGCCGCCCAGCGCGGTCGCGCGGCTAATGATCTCAATTGTGTGGCGGTAGATGTCCTCGGCGATGGCTGCATCCTGGGCCGTGCGCCCGATCGTGGCAAGGCCCAATTCGGGATCGAGCGCCACGCGCGGCGCGGGATCGACCATGGTCAGCGGCTGTTTGGCCCGTGGCGCGTGCGCCTCAAAGTAGCGCTTGTAAGCGGCGATGTAGCCGGCGACATCGCGCCCCAACATCGGTAGCTGCTTGGTGCGAATCACGTGGTCGGGTGTGGCCGGCCCCTGCTGGCTAATCGTGGCGATGTCGGGGCGCTGCGCGAAGCTCAGTGTCTGCACATCCGTGTGCGTCGCCAGGATCATCGGCACACCAGCTGCGTCGGAAACCGCGCGGCGCAGCGCGGCCAGCTCGGTGCGCAGCGACCGCTCGGCCGGGCGCTCGGCCTGATAGGCGATCTCCCAGGCATTCTGCGCGCGGATGTACTGCTCGGCCATGTCCACCAGCGCGATCTGGCGCTCATACGCCTCCCTGGCCGTCGCACCCCATGAGAAGATGCCATGGTTCATCAGCACCATGCCGATCGTCTGAGATGTCGTTTGTGTTGCCAGCGCCTCGGCGCAGGCCTTGGCCAGATCGAAGCCCGGCATCACATACGGAACGATCACAACCAGCTCGCCGTAGATCTCGGCGATTCGTTCGGCCCCATTGGGCGAGTTAGTGACCGTCACCACCGCGTCGGCGTGCGTGTGGTCGACGAACTTGGCCGGGATCAGCGCGTGCAGAATCGCCTCGACCGACGGCGCTGGGCCTGCTGCATCGGTCATATTGTTCTTGAGCTCGCTGGCCATCGCCGTATCCGAGAGCGCGGGCAGTTTCGCCAGCGCGAGCAGGTGGCGCATGCGGCAGGGCGAAAAGCCAGCCGCCTCGATCGTCGCCAGATCCCAGCCGCTGCCCTTGACATACAGGATGTCGATTTCCTCGCCGACGATGTTGCGCACGCGCGCCTTGACCGACGTATTGCCGCCGCCATGCAATACCAGCGAGGAGTCGGTGCCGAGTAGCCGCGACGTATACACGCGCTGATCGAGGTCGCTCATGTAGCGCGCCGCTTCTGTGTCGTTCCATCTACTTTGCATACCAGTAGCTCCTTTGATCGGGCCAGAAGCTGGAATCGTAGCGCAACTAGACGGCGTAGGGGGTTAGCTGCGTCAGATCACATCCCGCGAGATCAGCTGGGTCGCTCATACAACACCCTCCCTTCACGCAGCGCCGTTGTGATGAACGCATTCGGCACGGCGGCCCACTCCTCGATCTCGCTTGGGGTCCAGACCACGATATCTTTCGACGGAAAGAGTCCGACCAACGCGCGCAGGTAGCGCGGGGCGCGCTTGTAGCGTGGCAGGTCCGACTCTTCGACAATCAGGATATCAATATCACTGTCGGGGCGAGCGTCGCCGCGAGCACGCGAGCCGAATAGTACGATCTTGATCGGGTCGCTCAGCGCAAGAATGCGGCGCACCATCTCGACCAGGAGATCGTCGGTTACTGGCGGGTAGACATACTCAAGCTGAGTTGTCACTGGTCGCCTCCTTGATTCCCACAGCGTCAGTCAGATTCGATGGTCCTCCGAATCGCATCATACCATGGATTGTCGTGGCCAGTCACTCTTCCTCATATGGATCAAATGGCAGGCCGCCGCCTGCGACGTAGGCGCGGTAATCGTCCAGCACGATTGCATTGGCAGTTGCCGCATCCTCAGCCCAGAGCTGATCGGCGAGCACTTCGTACTCGTCGCCATCGACGCCGCGTACGCGGAGCCGCACGCCCTCGCGCTCGTCCGTGTCGGCCACGCCCAATATAGTCACTCGTTCGGCCGGCTGCGCTGCGTCTGGTGCGCCCCACGTCGCATTGAACGGCGTGCGCAGCGCGTCGGTCAGGTAGACCTCGAAGGCGCTCAGCACCTCATACTCATCGTAGCAGTCGACGGTGATCTCCTCGAAGCGCTTCTCACGATCGGGGATGTTGGGGATATCCTCGATGTTCATCAATCTTCCTTACTCGAGGGTCGCCGTGATGCCCTCATCCTCCAGCCATGCCAGCATCCGCTCGCGCATCCGCGCCCGGCTGAACGCAAACCAGCGCTCGCGCTCGCCGGGGTAGCTAAGCAGCGTATCCTTGAAGCGGCGGAAGGCGCCGCGTCCCTGGATCGCTTGCGCCAACTGCACCTGAAGCCGCTGGTTGGCGACGGTGTCGATAAAATCCTCCATCGCGCGGTAGCCCTCGTGCGAGTCGGCGGTGGGGACGGCGATATAGCGTGTGCTGTAGCCCTGCTCGACCTGGTGCGCCTCAGCGACCATCTCGCGGCTCCACTCTGGCAGATGGTGCTGCTCAAGCGCGGCGGCGAATAGATCGTCTTCGGCACTACGCTCATCGTCGAGCTCGCGGTAGATCGTCTCGAGCTCGTCGCGGATCTCATCGGTGATCAACACGACCTGGCCGGTCTCCAGATCCAGGTAATAGCGCGCGGCGCCCGAGGCATCGTCAAACGCCATTTCCAGGTCGTCGAACTTGATCGATAAGCGTCGTTCAGTCATCGCTTGCCCTGCCCTCCGGGGATATACGGGATCAGCCCTTTGCGATGAGTTTGGAAACAGATTCTCTCGGCTCATCGCGGTTGCTCCACGGTGGATATTTCCTTCAATAGCCGCCTCGCTCATTTTACCCCGTTCGCCAGCAGGAATGCAGGTCAGATGCATCAACTCAGATGCCGACTTTTTCAATCGTACTCATGCCAGAAGGGATCATAAAACGAGTCGTCGCCCAGCCTGACAATTGCCGGCTCCACGAGGCGGCTCAGCGGCCCGCTCAGACCGACGTCGATCCAGTCATCGATGCTGCCGAGCGAGCACCATCGCTCGACGGTGAAGGTGCGCCGCTCGGCGTCGATCAGGCAGAAGCGTAACGCTGGCGCGAAATGGCCGGCCGTCTCCAGCTCGCTCCGCAGCCGCTCAGATGCCCCTGGTGGAAGACCCAGTACGCCGCCCAGCGCTGCGATCAGCTGATCCGCATCAGGACCGAGACGCTCGCTAATCTCGATCCGGTCGCGCTTGAGGCCGACGTAATAATCGCGTGGCTTCGGGTGGCGCGCGATCGCCGACTCAACGGCAGCGGCCTCGGCGGGCAGAATCTGTGACGGCCGATCGCGCTCAAGCGAAACCAACCCGTTTGCACTCTCGCTGATACGAAACCCCTCCGGTATCTGCTCGACCGGGATACCCCGCGGCTCGCGGGCGAAGTAGTAGCGTGGCTTGCCGGTCTTCGTGGCAGACTGACAGAGGTAATAGGTTACACCTCTGCGATTGGTGTAGGTGATTGGCATTTGTTATCCTCTATATCCCGGTTCGCCATTTACGATAGCGAGATGCCGAAGTTGCCCCCATTCTAACCAGCTTGGGAGTGAATCGCAAGCCGATGCATGACCTACGTCACACATATAGGGCTAGTCTGCGCCATTGCAACATATCACCGCACGATACGTATCGAGGGAGGACAAGCAGGCTCCCGCACCAGGACGTAATAAACGACCAGGTACGGCTCTTGGAACGTGCATCGAGATCGCTGCTGTCGCGGTATTTTCAGTGATCTTCAGAGGAGCGTGTAGAAAGCTATTGTAAGTGGAAATCTATCGCCTGAAACAGGAAAACGCCATCATTGAGAGTGTAAAACAGCTTCCACTGATGTGCGAAACGAGCGGCTACATCACGGTACAACTGGATGTGGCTGCTGACTTTCACTTGCTGTGGCTGCGGTGATATTTTGCAGTCGGTGAAATCCGGTGGCAGCAGGCAGACACGGTAATCACTGGATCGCGACGCTCGGTATGAACCTGGTCGCTACCGACCAGTGCGCAGCGACTTGTCGACTGCGGCCAGGTCGAACAGCTCCGGGTCGAACTCCCCACCAACCCACTCCAGCATCTCATCATGCTCGGGATGCTGCGGGTCGCGGATCGCCTCCAGAAACGACTCGTAGCCCCACACACCGCCGACATCCTCGGGCGGGCAGGCGCGCTTTCCAGCTGTGGCGCGAGGGTATGACACACCTGGCTCTGGGGGAGCCACCTTTTCCAATAGAACGACGTGCTCCCAGCCATCGCCGAAGTCGTACTCATATACCAGCTTCTGCTTCGGCACGGTGAGGATCTGGTTGAGCTTGACGCGGCGCTCGTCACGTACCTCTTCGAAATCGTCTGGGTCCGGCACGCCGTAACGAGCCCGACCGAGAGTGAACTGGTGCAGGTGGGAGTCGTACCAGCCCATCGCCGCCTGGATGATCTGGTGGAGTTGCGCGAGCGTGACCGTATCCGGCGCCTCGACGCGGCGCCAGATCGGCGGCTTGCTGTCCTTCAGGGTGATCTTGAGCTGGTAGATCTGACTGGGTGAGGCCGACCGTCGTGGCATAGCGATCCTCCCTCACAAACGAGTACAATATGCTACGATAGAGCGATAACTTGTATAGTACCACAGTACGTCGCGGAGGCAAAGATGAGCGAGTATCAATACTACGAGTTCCTGGCGATCGACCGGCCGCTCAGCGCTGAAGACATGGCATACGTGCGCACGCTATCGAGCCGTGTCCAGCCGACGCCCACCCACGCAGTGTTCACCTACTCCTTCGGCGACTTCCGCGGCGACCCGCTGCAGCTCCTGGCGAAGCACTACGACGCCATGCTCTACCTGGCGAACTGGGGCTCGAAACAGCTCGCGTTCCGCTTCCCAAAGACGGCGATCGAGGAGCAGGCGCTCCAGCCCTACTACTACGGCGTCGAGGAGATCGAGCTAACCACGGTCGGCCAGCATGTCATCCTGAACATCGCCTTCCAGGAGGAAGGCATGGACTGGGTTGAGGGCGAGGGGCAGCTCGCCTCACTTGCGCCGCTGCGCGACGACATCCTGCGCGGCGATCTGCGCGCGCTCTACCTGGCATGGCTCGCCTCGGCGGCGCGCGAGACTGGTGCAGACCTGGAGAGCGACGACGTGGAAGAACGCGACGAGGTCGACAGCGACGACCCGATCGAGCCGCCGGTGCCGCCGGGGCTGGGGCAGCTCACAGGACCGCTGCAGGCGTTCGTGGAGTTCTTCGACGTCGACCAGGACCTCGTCGGCGCGGCGGCGGCCGCCAGCCCGTCGTTGAGAGCGACTGAGGAGCCGATCGAGCGCTGGGTGCCGCTGCTTCCGGAAGCCGAGCGCAACGCATTCCTGGTGCGCGCCGCGCGGGGCGAGCCGATCGGCGCCGAGCTGCTGCGCCGGCTGCGCGAGGTCGGTGGGGCGGGGCGGCTGGTCGCCGGAGCGGCGCCCCGCCGCACGTTCGCCGCAATCGCCGCAGCATCTGAGGAGGTACGCCGGCAGCGCCAGGAGCGCGAGCGACAGGAGGCTGAGCGCGCGCGGCTGGCGAAGCTGGATGCGCTGGCCAAACGCGAGGAGCAGGTCTGGGCGCAGGTGCCGGGTCTGCTGGCGCGACGCACCGCGAGCGGGTACGATGAGGCGGTAGCGCACCTGGTCGAGTTGCGCGATCTGGCTGTCCACCGCAAGCAGCGCACGGCGTTTGACACCCGGCTTCGGGATGTGCTGGCGCCCTATGCCACCTCGGCGGCGCTCCAGCGCCGGCTGCGCCAGAAGATGCTGGCGGAGTAGCGCCTCACCTGCCGTGACAATGCTTGTACTTGCGCCCGCTGCCACACGGGCACGGCTCGTTGCGCCCAACCTTCTTGTACTCTGGGGCGGATGGTGCAATCACTGTCTTCGGCGGACTCTCGGGTACTAGATCGTCCCACAGCCAGGGCTCGGCCAACAGTAGATCGGACAACTCGTCTAGCCGATGCTGCTCTGCTTGGGTGAGTTGCAACCCCTGCAAGATCTCGCGTCCCAGCAGCGCAGCTCGCTCGTGGTTCAAGCGCGCAAATTCCGGCGGAGTGAGAAACAGGCGCTCGCCGCCGAAGCGCCGATAGAGATCGACGTACTCCGTATAGAGCTGCCGCTCATCCTCATCGGGGTCCTTCACTGCATTGAGGCGCGGGCTAATCTTCTGCAACATGCGGTAGACCTCGTCGAAGCCGTACTCGCGCACGATCGGGTTGAGCTGCGCGCGTGCCTCGTCCTCCTTGGGACTACGTGTCACGATGTACTCGACCAGGTCACGGTGCAACTGGTTGCGGCGGGCTATCATGTGTGCGCGCGCCTCGGGGGTTGGGTATTGGATCTTCTCTGTCATTGCTTACATCATTCTGGTTGAGGTCTTTACTCCTCATCATACTCGTCAAATGGTAGGCGGCCGCCATCAACATATGCTCGATAGTCATCCAGCACGATCGCATTCGCGCTGCCGACGTCGTCGGCCCAAAGCTGCTCGGCCAGCACACGACGCTCCTTGCCGTTCGCACGGCGCACCTTCATCAGCACGCCGCGCCGGTCGTCCAGATCGGCAACGCCCAACACCGTCACCGGCTCAATATGATCGGGCTCATCCGGGTCGCGCCAGGTTGCCGCGAACGGCGTGCGCAGCGCGTCGGTCAGGTAGACCTCGAAGGCGCTCATCACCTCGTACTCGTCGTAGCAGTCGACGGTGATCTCCTCGAAGCGCTTCTCGCGATCGGTGATGCTCGGAATGTCCTCAATATTCATGGCGTGTCAACTCCTTTCGATCATGTCTTGCTGCGCCGGTCGGCTTCCAGGTGGCAGTTCTTGTACTTCCTGCCGCTGCCACACCAGCACGGCGCGTTCCGCCCAAGTTTCTGGGCATTTGGCGCAGCTTTCAGTGCCGGCACGGGCGCGGCGGGGGCCAATACGGGGCTCCGCGCCGACCGGGTTTGCTTGACTTGCGCGGCAATGGCCTCACGCTCCTTGGGCTTGCCCCATTCGGTATAGAGCTCTGCCAGGCGCTCAAGCACATCGCCGCGGTCCTGGAGCTTGGGCCGGGCCAGGGCACGCCGCATGATCGCCTCGCCGCGCGCGTAATCCTTGAGCGATTTGTCGAACAGCCAGTAGTGGTCGGCCCAGCCGATATAGCCCCAGCCCTCGTCAGGCAGGCGCTCGATCAGCGCCGTGTAGACGGCCTCGGCTTCGTCCCGGCGGCCCAGGGTCCAGAGCGCCTCACCTTCTGCCCGCCTGAAATTGACGTAGTGGTTGGCCTCCTCGTCGGGGAATTGCGCCAGGAATTCACGGACGTAGCGGACGCGGTGCTCGTGGTAGATCGGATTATCAAAGCCGGCATTGCCCAGCTCCATCTCCAGCTCCGAACACCAGTTGAAGACCAGCTGCTGCATTCCAGGGTGCGCGTTGTCGAACGCTGTAGAGCTGCGTAGCTCCGGCCCGGCCAGTTGCTTGATAAGATCCCACGTCTCCAGCCAGCGGTCGCAGGCGGCGGCGCGCTGATTCGCCTGCATCAGTTCGTAGCCCGCCTGCATCAGCTCGTCGAGCCGCTCGTTGGGCGTGAGCTCGATCGGTGGCAGGGTGCCCGCTACGACCTGCTCCCAGCGCCGCGCTTCCGCCTGCGCAAATTGGTTGATGGCTTGAAGCACCTCCGATGCCGCAGATACGCTCACCTCATGCCGCATAGCGGCGCGCAGCGCGTCGAGCAGCAGGCCATTCACCTCCGGGCTATCGCCGCCGGTCTCAATCTGGATCTCGATCGCGTTGAGAACACCCATGAGCTTGCGCATCGACAGGATCGGGAGTCTTAGGCGCTGGATTGACTCCCTGATTGGACTAAGCTGCGTAACTCGCGCGCGATCATAGCGGGTGGGCTGATTGGAGAATTTGAAAGATTTGCTCATGCTTGTCTCGGACATGTCCTATACTTCGGCTCGCCGCAGTTCCAGCACCTCGACGAAGTCATGCAACTGCTCGACCATCTCCTGAATCGCCAGCGGCTCCGCGACGCCGCGCTTCCAGATGTCGCGATCTAGTGTCCCGAGGACCAGGTAGTCGTTGCCGATCAGCTCGGGCGCGCAGTTGGCGAAAAGCGCCGACAGCTGCTGCTCGACCTCGTCCTGGTGAGTGATCAGCAGGTCGCAGGCCGGGCAGTAGCGGCAGTTCTTGTGGATCGCCACTGGGTTGATCGGGTCGACGTAGATGACCAGCGGTACTTTCCGCAGTAGTGTGCGCCCCTCGCAATCCGGGCAGACCGCGAAGCGCCGGTCGCGAAAGGGGTTGAGTAGGAAGCGGTAGCGCGGCGATTGCTTGCCGAGTCGTTTCGGTGGCCGCGGTGGCTGCGCTTGCTGCTGCCGCAAGGGTGCGAGCACCCCGGCCTCGACATCCATAGGCGCCGACACGCGTGTGACGACCTGGGGCCACAACTCAATTGGCGGGGCAGCGATGAGCGACGACCGTAAGCAAACCGCATCCAGGTCATCGCACAAGTAGGGGCGCTGGCCGCAGTGTAGTGCATCACAGCTCGCGCGAGCGTCCGGCCCACACCGCTTCCACTGACAGAGGCGCCCGAGATAGTCGCCGCCCGCATTGGCAAGGAAGATATCGGCGCCGCGGCCGCGGCTCTGGGCGTGGCCGAGCAGCTTGCGCCCCTGGGCCGCGAGCAGCGTGAGGTCGGCATCTTCGGCGAGCGTCACCAGCATGTCGGCATCCTTCGCGTCCGGCTTGCGGGTCGTCAGCGAGCCAATCAGCGCGATGCGTGTTACACCGGAAAGTCGGCAGGCCGTCTGCGTGAAGGTCAGCACGCCGGCGAGCAGGTGTGTGCGAATCGGCGGGAGAAGTGCAGCGATTTGAGCCTGTAGTTGCTTGTCCAACCCATCCCTCAATATATACGACGCCTAGAGTCCGAAGCTGCCCTCATTCTAATCAGCCTGGGCCTGGATCGCAAACTGGTGTAGGATGTACATCAAACGTCACTGCAATATATCACCGCAACCACTGAAGTGCGAATCAAGCAGCTACAACAACAGGCGCATTGGATGTAGCCGCTGACTTTCACTTGCAGTGGTTGCGGTGATATTTTGCAGTGGGTGAAAAACTGGCCCAGGGGTTAGCTTTCTCGTGAGGCCAGGCGGCTCTGATCATCCGGATTCGGTATCGTCTCGGTTGCCCTTGTGATTGTCAGCCTCGGCTGGCCTCGCCAGCCGAGCGGGAGCAGGCACCGCTGGCTTGGACAGCTCGCGCTGCACCGCGACAAATGTTGGTTCAGCCGTGGCGATCTGCGACTGGGTTCGCAGTGCATAGGTCATCTCCCAAGCCATCTCAGCCGATACCGGTTGATCAGACAGCTGCGTCAACTCATACAGCAGCGACTCGCCGCCGGGCACGGCCTGCACCGTCCAAGCCGGCGATACGCTGTAGTTGACGGCGAGGAGCGCAGCCGCCAGCGCACTCAGCGCAATCTCTTGTCGGGTTTCGGCATCATGTCGACGAGCTTCAGCACTGAGCCGGATAGTAATAGTTTTCAAGGTCGGGCTAGCAGAAGATGGTTCGGTTGACATCTGTGGTGTCCTGGGTTAGGCAAGGTTTCTGGTAGCTTATTTCAGCTTTACAGTTCGTCGCATGTCGTATGTCGCAAAATGACGCCACCTGCGACCCGTCACCTGCGACCTGTAGCGTAAACACAGAAAAGCACCCAAGAACCTTGTCTTAGGAGATAAAATCGTCGCGCAGCTGCAACAGATCATGGTTGCGCTGGAGCCGGTCAAACAGATTGCGCTTGACGCTATAGACGATCGCGACATCAGGGAAGAGCTGCGGGTGGCGCGCCCAGATGGCGCGCGGCGTGAGGCCGTAGACGAGGCTCTCGACCAGGGCGACGCGCTCGGCGCGGGTGGCAGCGAGCGCGATCACTGTGCGCCACAGCACCTCACGGTTGAGGCTAGCGAGGACGATCTGCTCCGGCGTCGCAACTGCGCCGGAGTGCAGCCGCTGCGCGATGCGCTCACTGTATGCCTGGGAGCGCGCGCTGTCGATGGCTGTGGTCACGACGCAGGTACGCAGATAGCTCAGCAGCCGCGCCAGCGAGGGGAACTTGGCGAAACCCTCAGGCGTCAGCGCAGCCCACGCGCGGGCTAGCGCCTGGTCGGCGATATCGTCTGCCCGCTCGCCGCTGCTGGCATGCGCGCTGCAGCGGGTGGCCCAGGAGACTAGCAGAGGCCGGTAGTGCGCGTTGATCGCGCTCCATGCGTTCTCGTCACGATTGACGATCGCGCGACGGAATAGCTCGTAAGCCTCTTCGTCTTGCTCTATCATGGTCATCTCCCCAAAGTCACACGACCGACTGCGCACTGGACCCGGGCTTGCCCATGGCCTATCAGCGAGCATCACAACGCTCTGGTCATACAATACACTCTTTCACGGCGGATGACGTTTAGCACGTCTGAAGCATTGCTGAACATCGGCTGAATATCGTCGCCTGTTGTCACTCCAGCGCAAGAACGCCAGCAGATTGAAGGCATAAACGCAAATTCGCATCTTGTTTTTTGTTTAGAGCGTATTACAATAGGGCCACAATCGTATTTATCACAAGGTTTTTTGCGAGCTTTACAGTTTAGAGGCGCGCATAGCTTCTCGAAGCGGCTCTCCTGTAGCCTGTAAACTTGTCCTAAAGTATGGACGGGAGCCACCGATGGCATTGTGGGACGCCGGGCCCTCGTATCCGCCAACTTATCGTGCCAGCGAAATGCGCACTGTGGCCGGTTGGATTACGTCCGGCGCGAGCGGCTCAGTCGTGGGACTGGTCGGCTGCGGCCGATCCAACTTGCTGAGATTTCTCTGCGAACACCCGGCGGCATTGCACAGCGATTTGCCGGGTGTGTCTCAATCTGTTGCTCTGGTTCCGGTCGATCTCTATGACCTGCCCAGCGACAATCTCGCCAACCTCCACCGCACCATTTTGCACGCTTTTTACTGGATCCGGGAGCGGCTTGCGCCACCCCTTGCCCAAATTGCCGCCGAATTGTACCTGGAACACCGGTCGATCGTAGATCCCTTTTTGACGCAGACGGCGCTCTATGAATTGCTGCTTGCGTTCCAGAGCGCGCAGGCGCGCGTAGTACTAGTCATGAATCGCTTCGACCGCTTCTGTGAAACGAGCACACCGCAGATGATAAATACGCTGCGCAGTCTGCGCGACCGTTTTAAGGAGACTCTGAGCTACATCACGGGAATGCGTCAAGAGGTCGCTTATCTGTCCGACCCAGCGATACTCGGCGATATGTATGAGTTATTTGACAGCCATATCTGTTATGTAGGCGCCCTGACTGCGGACGATAGCCGCTATATGCTGGCCAACCAGCTACGCCCGGCCCCCGTACCGCCCAACGACGCCGCCACTGACGCGATGCGGAGCCTGAGCGGCAATTTTCCTAGCCTATTGAAGGCCGTCGCGCAATGGTGGATGTTGACTCCACGGCGCCCGCCAGCGCCGGCCGATTGGCTCGCGCCACTGCTCAACCATGTGGCGATCCAGCACCGCTTAGAACGTTTGTGGAAGGGGTTGACGCAGGAGGAAAAACTGGCGCTCTCTGATATCCACAAACAACAGGTGATTAATCGGCGAGTTCCTGAGCTGAAAGAGGGCACACAAATACAGATTGCCGGTGCGGCCAGCACGCGGGCGGAGATCCTGCCCGGACCGTTCCATGGGCAATCGCTCACCACCGTGGAGCGCCTGGCCGCGAAAGGATGTTGTATTCACGACGGCTACATGTGGCGGGTCAATGGCGAGTTGCTGGATGCCTTTGTAGCCACGCTCAGAGGCCCGATTAAGGGCCGCATCTGGCTTGATGAGTCGGCCGGGATGCTCTACCAGGGGCAGGAAGCGATCAATGACCTGACGCCGCTAGAGTTCAATATCTTGCGCTTCCTCATCGCCCATCCTCGTATACGTCATACCAGTGATACGATTATCGACAACGCATGGCCGCTAGATGAAAACAAAGAGGTCGTCACGCCGAATAACTTGCAGGTTCATATCTCGAGTATTCGTAAAAAGATCGAACCGAATCCAGGCGGCCCGCGTTTTCTCATTACCTGGCACGGCCGACCCGGCGGCTACCAGTTTTTCCCTGAAGGGAAACCTGAATAGCTTGCCACACGTCCTACAGACAAACCATAGCTAATCGCATTTTGCTCAGGTCTTCTTCTCCACATGCCTGGTCGTCCGATGAAGATCTCCATATGTATCCACAGATCGACAAGCCAGCAGATCTGGATCTATCGCCTGACGCCGTGCAGGTGCTGCAGCGCATCTTTGCGCGTTACAAGCGGGTCATTATTATCAAAGAGTTTACGGCCGGCCTCAGCGGCAGCCGGGTGCTGGAGGTACGGCCGATCAGGGCCGACGGCACGCCCGAACTACCGACTGTGGTCAAACTGGCGACGGTCAGTATGATCCAGCAGGAGTGGCGCGCATACCAGAAGCATATCCACAATCGGCTGCCGCACGTCGCCTCGGTTAGCGCGCCGCCAACACTTCTCACGGCTACGGGTTGGGGTGGCTTGCGCTACCCCAGGATCGGGAGCGGTAGCCTAGATATCATGAGTCTGCGCGACTTCTGCCGGCAGCCTGATGTTGGCGCCGATTACATCCAGATCGTGCTGGAGCGGTTGCTCCGTATCATGGATAATGTCTGGGGTTTCAACTCCGCCGCGCCCAACTTTGCCTTGGGGCCTAGCTACGACCCAGTGCTGCCCCCTCATCTCCTGATTCGTAGTCGCTCGTCTGCGCCTGCCACGGCTATCACGTTGATCTCCCGCAGAAGCCTCCCGACACACAGCCTGCAGCCAGGCGATGCAATATCGCTTAGCGGATTTGTGGTGCAGAAAGTCGACCCAGCCTGCCGAACCGTCACGCTGCGCGCGCCGGCCATTCGTTCTGATGCGCCGAGTTATTGTGTGCGGCTGCGTATTCCGGATTCTGATGCAATGCCGGAGTATTGGGCACAGCAGATTGTCGATCTGCCGGTTGCAGAAGTGATCGAAACACGCGAAAGTCTTCTGCGTGCAGAAGTGGCACGGCTGGCCGCCGGGATCGACCCGTCCGCTCCGCAGGTGCCATTAGCAAAGCACGTTTGGCTGCCCAATCCGCTGGAAGCGCTGCCCGAGCTACTTGGCCAGACGCGCAGTGTCAATATCGCCACCATCCATGGCGATTTCAACCTAGAAAACATCCTGATCGAACCACAGCTTGGCGATATCAACTTGATCGACTTTGCTAACGCCCGCCAGGATCACGTCCTGCACGACCTGCTGCACCTCGAGACCGAGATTCTGACCCATATCTTGCCCGACATCGTCCACCGGTATCAGCTTGACCCAGTGCTGGTACTGGTCGAGCTCAGCTGGCACCTGCATCGCGCGATAAGCCATCCTGCTCACAAACACAGCCTGCCGCAGCACACCGAGCTGGGCAAGGCGTGGGTCATGCTGCGCACCATCCGGCGCGCGGCCCGCCGCTATCTGTTCGACGCCGCCGATCCTGGTGAATACTACCAGGGGCTCACGCTCTACCTGCTCGGCGCGCTCCGCTACAAGAACTTGAATCACCCGGCAGACCATGCCTTGCCCAAACGGATCGCCTTCTGGGCGGCGGCGCTCGCCTATCAGTGGCTGATCCATCCCGACGCGCGTGTGCCGCCGCCGACGCTGGCACTGCTGCTCGATCGCTCACAGTCGCTGTGGACGGCCAGCACGCACGAGGAGACCGGCGCCGCCCGCAATCGTGTACCGGCGGCCTTTGCGGAGCGTTTCCCGCCCCGCGGAGGAGCCGAAGAAGATCTGTTGGCCGCGCTGCCCAAGGACCAGATTCCGCCGGGCGGACCCTTACCTTCTGGCTCGCGTATGCTGCTGGAGCGCAACCCGCGCTTCGTCGGGCGCCAGGCTGAGTTGAAGCAACTGGCTAGTGGGTTGAAGCGCGGTGAAACTGGCGAGGTAAGCGCAGCTCGCCCGGCGATCGCGATCGCCGGGATGGGCGGGATCGGCAAGACTCAGCTTGCCTGCGAATTTGCCTATCGCTTCGGGCGCTTCTTCGCGGGCGGTGTGTTTTGGCTCTCGTGTGCCGACCCACAGGCGGTCGCAGCCGAAATTGCGGCCTGCGGCGACAGCGGAGCGCTGAGCCTTCGACCGAACTTCCGCGAGTTGCCACTCGAAGAACAGGTCAAGCTGGTACTGAGCGAATGGGAGAAGCCAATCCCACGGCTGCTGATCTTCGACAACTGCGAGGCGCCGGATCTGCTGGAGCGCTGGCGCCCGCACGGCGGCGGCTGCCGTGTGTTGCTGACCAGCCGCCGCGCCGATTGGGAGACGGCGCTGGGTATCGCGGTGCTGGAGCTTGATGTGTTACGGCGAGCCGAGAGCCTGGCCCTGCTGCGCGAGCACCAGCCGGATGTGGACAGCCAACTGCTCGGCGAGATCGCCCAGGAGCTTGGCGAGCTGCCGCTGGCGCTGCACCTGGCGGGCAGCTATCTTGCGCGCTACCGGCACACCACCGATGCCGCCAGCTACCTGGCCAGCCTGCGCCAGGCCTCGCCGCTGCGCCACCCATCGCTCCAGGGCGGCGCGCTGTTGCCGACGGAGCACGACCCGCATGTGGCGCGCACCTTCGCCGTCAGCTACGATCAGCTCGGCTGCGACGACCCGGCTGCCGATCTGGCATGCAGGTTGTTACACGGCGCCGCATGCCTGGCCCCTGGCCAGCCCATCCCCGAGGCGCTAGTGCGCCTTGCCCTCGTCGCGCAGCACGACGACGTGGCGGAGGTCGTGCGGGCGGGGTTTCAACTAGGCAGCGCCATCAACCAGCTGGTGGAGCTGGGGCTGGCGCGAGTCGAGGCCAATCGCACGCTCTGGCTCCACCGGCTGGTCGCCGCGTTTACGCGCGAGCGCATGGGAGCCCGGCTGGAGCAGGTACAGGCCGCGGTGGAGCGCGCGCTCTGCGCAGAGGCCGAGCAGCTGAACGCTCGTCGCGACTTGGCGCCACTACGCGGCTGGCATGTTCACCTGCGCTTCATCGCTGAGGCCGCTCTGCGGCGCGGCGACACGGGCGCCGCCGACCTTTGCCATGCGCTGGCGGAACACCTGTACCAGACAGGCGATTATCATGGTGCCCGCGGGTATCACGAGCGCGCCCTGAGCATCCGCCAGGCCGTGCTGGGCCACGAGCACCCGGCGACCGCACGTTCGTTGACTCAGATTGGTAAAGCGCTATTCTTGTATGGCGACGAAGCCCGCGCCCGCCCGTATTTCGAGCGGGCGCTGGCGATCCAGTTGCCGGGGCTGGGCGACCACGACGACACGGCGACGACGCTGAACCATCTTGGCTTTCTACTTCAGCGCCAGGGCCAATTGTCCGCCGCGCGATGGTGTCATGATCAAGCGTTACGGATACGCTACAACACCGTCGGTGCCGAGCACCCGGCAGTCGTCGACAGTCTCGCCAATCTTGCGTATGTGGAGTATGTAGAAGGAAACCTTGACGCAGCCCACGACTTGCTCGAGCAGGCGTTGGCGGTGCAACGCAACGCGACAGGCGCCGAACATCCCGAGACCGCGCGGGTGCAGACTCACATGGGCGAACTGCTCGTGGCCCAAGGTAAGCTTGAGGAGGCGGAAAAAGTTCTCAGCGATGCGTTGACGATACAGGAGCGCCAGCTTGGCGCCGAACATCCCGATACCGCGCGCACACTCTGCTACCTTGGGGATGTTCGGCGTCTGTCCGGTGATCCAGTGCGCGCCCGATCATACTACGAACGCGCTTTACCTGTGTTTCAGACATGTCACGGCGCTGATCACTTCCGCACCAAGCGGGTACAGGCGCAGCTGGATGCCCTCGTCAGTTCCAACTGCGAGGGGTCATAAACTCGTAGATGTCGGCCGTCGTCTCGTCCTTGTTGAGATCGGGCACTCTAGCTTCGATGTCACTCTCCGTCCAAGTCTCGTCCATCGGGACGATCTCGATGTCGTACACTTGCCAGAGACCACTTCCTTTTCCTTTGCCGCTCATTTGTTCGACAAACGACAAGAAATACTGTCTCTCGACGACTGCCATCCATCCGATACCGAGGTTCTCTGCTCCCAGCCTCTCAATGATAGAGTCTGCAATGCTGAGCTTCTCTTCCTTCGACTTGTCTCTAAAGCCGGGCGGGAGCGCTTTGTAATAGGCCGAATTGAATGTGTGTACCTCCCGCGTTCCTTCTATAGGCAACGGTTTCACTGCATCAGGAGGTTCATAGGGGAATAGTGCCTCGGCTGCTCGCCTGGCCTGCTCGTGCTCGTCGACTTCGGAAGCGGCAACAGTTGATTGGCCTTCGGTCTGAGCCATGCCTACCTGGCTGGACCGCATGCGGGACTCTAACAATTTCATCCGCTTTGAATGATTGTAGCGCGCAACGATAAGATATGCGCTCGCTGTGGCAACTTCCATAGAAGCCTCCTTCAGATAAGTGGAATATATCGAAGTCATACGCTGGTGTGTAGTGCTTCTAGAGCATACCACACTTCGCTCGTCCGGCGCTATAGACGCGCTGAACCTTTGCTAAAGATTCGCTGTATCTATTTTCCTAATCGTCTTCAGGGAATATTATAGGTGATGCACTGCCTGAATTTTCAAGTCAAAAACCAACAGGATGAGGAACATCTTCAGCAATGATAGACGCCGAACATCCCGAGATTGCACAATTCTGCTATCTTGGAGATGTTCGGCGCCTGTCAGTCGATATGGCGCACGCTGGGTGACACTACGAGCGCACTCTGGAGGTGTTTCAGTCATGCCACGGCACCGAGCACTGCCGTACCAAGGGAGTGTTGAAGCAACTCAGGAGCCTTTGTGCCCCCCCAGTTTGTTGGGGTCATGAACTCATAGATGTCCGCAACTCGCGCTGCGAGCGCGCGCACGTTCAGCAGGTATCTCGAGTCCCGTATCCTCCGGGAGGGGTGGCTGCGTTTTATGGATATCGCCTACTCACGCTGTTTCCCAATACACCGGTTACTCTCAGACAATCAGAGCACAGCGAGGCAACGACCTGGATCTACCTTGATGGTGAGACTCTCTGTGAGGCGAAGGCGCGTGAACTTCGACGTCCTGATGGCACGTATCGTACACGCCTACCGAGAGGCCGGTGCGACTCGCACCGACCTCAGTGTTTGGCTCCAACACGCCAAGCAAGCTGTGCGGTGATAAATTGCAGTGGCTCCGATCGCTTCTGAAGACAGAGATTTTTAAACCGTTATTCAACCATTGCGTTGCAAAACTGCACTAGTGCGGGTGAAAGCCTACTGCAGTGCAGGTGAAAGATCACGGGCACAACAACAACCGACGATACGCGCCCATCTCCGGTCTTACCCCCGCTGCGTGCGATACGGCCCGAGGTAGCGCTGCACCAGCGCCAGGCCGAACTGGTTCTGCAGCGTGGTGCGAGCGCCCTCGGCGGTGGCGTCGAGCGCGCGGCCGATTTGCTTGCAAATCGCGTCGGCGAGGAACTGCGGCAGCGGCTCCTGCACCGCGCTGATCTGCAGCGCGCCGCGGAAGGTCGCCAACGCCGCGCCAAGCGGCTCGCGGGCGATCAGCGCGGCCGGCAGTTCGAGCCGGTAGGCCGGCCCCTCGGCGTCGGGGCGGTAGTAGGTGATGTAGATCTGGCCGTAGCCCTGCTCGATCGCGGCGCGGCGCTCGGCGAAGTCGGGCAGGCCCGGCGAGCGATAGCCGGTGAGCAAGTGTGGGCGATCCTGCTTGATCAGCGGCGTTGGCGCCGAGTGCTCGCCCGGCTCGAGCACCGTGCTCCACAGCGTCCGGTCGGTCACGGTGCCGGAGAGATGCGGCGCCAGCTGGGCCACGTCGTCGGCGGCGGTGGCCTGCTTGGGGTGCCACCAGCAGCCGGTTGATCTCCAGCAGCGCCGAGTAGAACGAACCGTCGAGGATGAACAGGCCACTGCTGGTGGCGCGGATGCGCTTGGCCAGCAGCCGCAGCTCCAGCATGGTGCGTAGACCGCCAAGAATGGTCTCCAGTTCTTCGATCGGTGGCAGCAGCTGCACCAGCACCTCTTGATCGGTCAGCGTGGCATCTTCAACCGCCACCGCCGCGATCGCCGCGAAGGTCGCCCCGGCGGCCGGCACGGTGGCTTGCGAGCCATCGACCGCGCAGAGCCGGCGGGCCGGGCCGGCGGGCACCGGGCGGATGCGCTGCGACAGCGCGGCGCGCAGACGCTCGCGGTCGCCTTCCAGCCGCGTTAGCGTGCTGCGGCATGCATCGGCGCAGTCGTTGATCGCCGCGAGCACGGCGGCGGGCAGCGCGGCCGGGCCGAGCGTGCTGGTAGTCGTTTGTTGCTCAGCTGTCGCGGTCATGTTGGCTCACTATTGCAATTGCAGATTGCAGATTGCAGATTGTAGATTGCAGATTAAATTTTAGGCTTTCTGGTGCGATTGAATATATGTCGAAGGCCGAACATGCCACTTAGAATTGCACTATGTTGGTCGAATGTTTGTTGGTAGTATAGCACGGGTGTGCAAGTATCTGCGCTTGCGCCGCGGGCGATTTGACACTGTGCGAGAGAAGACAGTTCGAACTGACAGAACGTACGCATTGGACGCCAACGTTGCACCTCCACGGATTAAAAAATCTCTCGTAGCGCACGTTTTTCGTTCTCAGAACGAAAAACGTGCGCTACGAGGAGGAAAAAACCGTGTTTTGTGAGTGACCGCGTAAGTCCTGTAACTGAGGTGATCTCAACATGCGTTCAGGTAGACATGGCAGCCTGTGGAAAGTGACAGCGGCTTTTCCAGAACAAGAACACGACCAGAATACTGAGACCGCTCGCCAGCCCCAAATAGGCGGCCGGCACCCCAGATTGATCGGCGATAAAGCCCAAAGTCGGCTGACTAATCGCCAGAAGAGCTGTGAACATCAGCGATTGCATGGACAGAAGCGTTGCCCTGATCTGGTCTGATACCTCGTTCTGAATGCGGCTCATCAGCAGCGGGCGTACGACTGCCGTGAGGAAACTGATCACCGCAATCAACAGCAGAGCCGGCAATACTTGGAGCGCTGCCAGCGCCATCAAGCTGGAGATGATCAACAGCGGGGCAGTGTAAAGTACTCGTCTTTCACCAAAGCGCGCCTTAATGCGATCTGACCAGGTTGATCCCACCATATTCGTCAGCTGCGCAGCCATCACGACCACGCCGACACCGGCAATCGGCACGCCCAATGACACAGCCTGGGGCTGTAAGAAAACAGTCTCCATGATCAGGGAGGCCACCGGCACAAGTGCGAGATACATCATCGGATAGCGCAGCGTGGGGATGTTCGATGCAAATGTGCTTTTCATCGTTTCTCCATTCTAAAGCTCATGCTCGTACCCTCATTGATTAGTCTCGGAAGCTTGAAATATGTTACAAATGTTCTCATTCAAGAATCTTGGGAGCGGCCGAGGCCAGCCGTAGTACAGGGGAGCCACCGCGCATCACACAGCATCTGCTACAATAGACGCAGCGATCCCCGTAACAATCTAAGGTATTCTCGAAGCAAAAGCGAGCCAAGCGTAGTACGTAGTGCGTAAACCCTGCCACTACGCGCTACGCACTATGTCGCCATCGGCCAGTTAATTTTCGAAAGGCCTTAATATTCTGCAGGAGCACAACTATGCGCCGTTTGCTGTTCGTGCTAAGCAGCCTGTTGATGCTGTTAGCGCTTGCCGCCCTCGATGCCCCGCGATTGGGCGCCGCGCCCGCCCGCGAGCCGGTGATTGTGCTTCCGGGCCTCGCCGGCTCCGAGTTCACTTCCGCGCGCGCGTTTCATCTAAGCGTCGACAATGGGCATGGCGGCACCTATAGCCACGACTACGGTGCTAATGAAAAAGTATGGATAAATGTGCTGCAGATAGCCTTGCCCGGCGCCGACGACTACTTCGACGCGCTGAAGCTGCAGCCCGACGGCCGCACAGCGGTCGCGCCCGATCTGATCGTCAGCGGGATGTACCAGTCTACCTACGGCGACCTGGTCGACTACCTGCAGCGCCAGGGCTATGCACTCGGCCGCGATCTCTTCGTATTTCCATATGATTGGCGGCGCGATCTGCGCGAAACCGCCGAGTTGCTCGACGCACAGGTGACACGGGCGCTGGTGGCTGCGAATGGTGGCGTAACCGATCCGGCCCACTGGCAGGTGCGCCAAGTCGATCTGGTGGCCCATTCGATGGGCGGCATACTCGGTCGCCTATATATCTCGGATTCCGAGCGGGCACGTCGGGTGGATCAACTGATCACCTTCGGCTCGCCGCAGCTTGGCGCGGTGAGTCTGCTAAAGGGATTGCTGTATGGCGACGATTTTGGCACCACCACGCTGGGCCTGGGACTCAACCCCGACGAAACCAAAGACCTGGTGCAGAATATGCCCGGCGCAATCGAGCTGCTGCCGTCGCGATCGTACTACACCTACTACGACAACAGCGACGCCGCGCACGTTAGCCCGTTTGTGGAAGATCGCGATCTAAACGGCGATGGCGTTGCCGAGGGCGCGCTCGCGCCCGACGCGGTGCACGGGCTGCTGCTCGATCTGGGCGCGAACCGAACAGTGCTCGACCTGGCTAGCGCGTTCCAAAGCCGGTTCGATGGACGGCGACTCTTTCTGCCGCTGCTCAACAGCGCCGGCCAGGGCATGCCCGCAACGCCGCACGCGGTGCGCTGGCAAGCGCTAATCGGCTTCGGCTACGACACGATTGGCCAGATCCGCGAGTATACCGGCTTGTGTGGCACCACGCCTTGTCCCAAGCAGGATGAGTTGCATGTCGATGGTGATGGCACGGCAGCGCTGCTTTCGACCGCGATCGGCGACCCCAATCGTGGGCGCTTATTCACCAACGCCGTGGAACGCTGGTATGTCGAGCGCACCCATAGCGGGTTGGTGCAGCGCGACTATCTGCCAGGTGGTATACCTTTGGGCGACGGTCCGGCGTTGGCATGGCTGGGCGCGCTGCTGCGTGGCGATCCGGCGCAGGCGGTGCCCGGCATCTTCACCGCGCCGCCGCCTGGGCTGTCGGGCGTGTCGATTGCGGCGCTTGGCCCGGTTGCGCTGCGGGTGACTAATGCGAAGGGGCAGCAGGTCGGGCGGGCGCGCGGCGCCGAGCCGCAGCCGCCAACCTTGCCTGGAGCCAGTTACGATCGCCTGCCGGAGGGCGAGTTCGTGTTTTTGAAACAGGGTGGCGGCACAATCGAGCTGGCCGCCGAGCGCGCCGGCAGCGTCGATCTCAAAGTGCGCGTCTGGCAGAACGGCCGGCTGATACGCACGGCACTCTATCTTGGCGTGCGGCTTGGGCCCGCCGGCCGCGCCGTGGCAGCGCTGCCTGATGCCCGAATGGTGCAAGATGCACCGGATCGCTGGCCGGCGCTGCGCGTCGACGCCGACGGCGACGGCGTGTTCGAGGCCGAACAGCCGCTGACGGCACTGCTGGACGAGCGCGAAAGTCTGGACACCACGCCGCCCTCGATTGTGGTGTCTCCATCAACGGGCGCGCCCTC